>JACCDX010581470.1_pt1 | contig 10705 bp, 9 predicted proteins | sample 7449681 | NCBI WGS metagenome assembly JACCDX01 (sample SAMN15323450, study PRJNA562643) | freshwater metagenome | isolation source: river surface water | place: USA:Blue River Watershed | collected 2017-08-18
CACGACATTTCCACCAGCAACGATGCAACGCCCTTGTGGATTCCTCAAATTCCCATGGCGCTTGGCACCGTGGTTTTGGCGATCGCTTTCATCGACGAATTGATTTTGGAAATTCTGGGCAAACGAGTTGCCCTGAGTTCAGATGAAGCGTTACACAACGAGTAACTATGAATGATTTACTGATCACAGCGCTGCTGGTTGCAACGCTGTTTCTCATTCTGGGCAGTGGCGTTTGGATTGGTTTGTCCTTGTCGGGCGTGGCTTGGGTGGGCATGCAATTGTTCAGCAGCCGCCCTGCCGGCGATGCCATGGCCGTCACCATTTGGGGGTCCTCTTCCAGTTGGACCCTGACTGCTTTGCCCTTGTTCATTTGGATGGGTGAAATCCTGTTCAGAACGCGGCTCAGCCAAGACATGTTCAAAGGCTTGGCCCCTTGGCTGCAAGCTTTGCCTGGCCGTCTGCTTCACACCAATGTTGCAGGCTGCACCATCTTTGCTGCGGTTTCTGGCTCGTCTGCAGCCACTTGCGCCACCATCGGCAAAATGACCTTGCCCGAACTCGCCAAGCGCGGCTATCCAGACAACATGGTCATTGGCACATTGGCAGGCGCAGGCACCTTGGGTTTGCTCATTCCGCCCTCCATCATCATGATCGTTTATGGCGTCACCGCAGATGTGTCCATTGCCAAGTTGTTCATCGCAGGCATCTTGCCCGGACTGATGTTGGCCTGCTTGTTTTCGGGTTACATCATTTACTGGGCCTTGCGCCATCCGGAACAAGTGCCTGCCAATGATCGCCAATACACCTTCATGGAAAAAATCCGTGAGTCGGGCAGCCTCATTCCTGTGGTCTTGCTGATTGCGTCTGTGCTCGGTTCCATCTACGCTGGCATTGCCACAGCCACCGAGGCGGCTGCGGTTGGCGTTGTGGGTGCAATGGTTTTGTCGGGCGTACAAGGTTCATTGAACTGGTCTAGCTTCAAAGAAGCCCTGATGGGCGCAACCAGGCTGTACTGCATGATTGCCCTGATTTTGGCAGGCGCTTCTTTCTTGACATTGTCCATGGGCTACATCGGTTTGCCACGTCACTTGGCAGAATGGATTGCCACTTTAGGTCTCAGTCAATTTGAACTGATCTTGGCACTCACGGTCTTTTACGTGATCTTGGGTTGTTTCTTAGACGGCATCTCCATGGTGGTACTGACGATGGGTGTCATCATGCCCACGGTGCAAAAGGCTGGCATTGACCCCTTGTGGTTTGGCATCTTCATTGTTCTGGTGGTTGAAATGGCCCAAATTACCCCACCCGTAGGTTTCAATTTGTTTGTGCTTCAAGGCATGACAGGCAAAGATTTGCTCTGGATTGCCAAAGCCACCTTGCCCATGTTTTTCTTGATGGCGCTGGCTGTCTTGTTGATTTACTTCTTTCCGGCCATCGTTACTTGGATGCCTCAGCAGATGAAGTTGTAAGCAGTTGGTGCAGGCTGTGCAATTGCCAGCCTGTTGCTAGTTCAATGGCCCCCGCATACGGCGGCATGTTGGTGCATTCCAGAACCACATGCTTCAGATCGGGGGCTTTTTGCTTTAAACGCAAGGCTGCAGACACAACACTTTTTTGGGCTGCTTCAAAATCCATTTGAGTGTGATTTCCCATAATGGCACTGGCAAATGCACCTTGTCGATCGACCCCTTGCACCCTCAGCCTAGGTAAGTCTTGAGGCATGACACCTGCCGCCAAAAAGTGTGCTTCTCCTAATGCAGATTCATCCATTGTCAATACACCAATGGCTTGGTGCTTGGTCAACAAATGTGGCATCAGCAACAAACTTGAAGTGACCACAGGAACAGGCAACGCCTGCTGCAACTCGCGTTGCAACAAGACCAAAAATCCACAACTGGTCGTTATTCCTTTGGCACCTTGCTCAACCAATTGGAGGCCTGCCTTGACGAACGCTGGCAACACTTGGTGTTGTTTCAAACTGTCTGCCGTTCTCACAATTTCTTTTGGAAACATGCCCAGCACTTTTTGATGCATCAATTCGACAGGCCAACCCAAAGGGCATCCAATGTCGCCCGGGTAGCGGGGAAACTGCGTGTCCAGCATCAGAACGCCCCAAGGATTCAAATCATTTTGTGCAGCCATCAAAGAATTCATTCAGCAAGTGCGAAGTAGGACTGATTTTGATTCAAAATTGACCCTCTCTCATGTCGACTCATTTGACACCAGGTCAAAGAATACCCAAAGGAATTTCGTGTTTAAAAATGTGATGGCCTACCGCATTGGGCCAAATTGGGTAGCGACCGCTTCCGAAGTAGAAAACGCGCTGGCATCGGCCAGATTTACGGAGTGCTCACCAGGCCAAGACAAATCCGTAGGATGGACAGAGCCCAGGGGTGTGGCTCATGGTCCCCTGCTTGAATCTGTCGGCGGACAATGGATTGCCAAATTATTGATTGAAACCAAAGCTGTACCCTCCTCGGTGGTCAAACGCAAAGCTGAACTACAAGCCAAAGACATCGAAGAAAAAACTGGCCGCAAGCCAGGCAAAAAAGAGCAACGTGAAATGCGTGAAGACATTTTGCACAGCTTGCTACCCCAAGCCTTTGCCAAACAAGGCGCGGTCATGGTCTGGCTGAGCCCCAAAGATCGCTTGTTGGTCATTGATGCAGCCAGCTCTGGCAAGGCCGATGAAGTGATTACCCAGTTGGTGCGTGCACTTCCAGGTCTCGATCTGAATTTGCTTCAAACCGCCACCTCACCCCAAACAGGGATGGCAACCTGGCTGTTGGCTACCAATCCTGACGAACTTCCACCCGCCCTCAGCGTTGAAAAAGAATGCGTCCTCAAATCAGGCTCAGAAGATCAACCCATGGTGAAGTACACCCGCCATGTGCTCAACACAGATGAAGTGCGCAAACATGTGCGCGAGGGCAAACTGCCCACCCAATTGGGTTTAAGCTGGGAGGGCAAAGCCAGCTTTGTCTTAACAGAACAACTGCAGCTCAAAAAAGTCAGCTTCTTAGATGGCTCAGAGCCTGACGCCATTGGCTCTGAAGGCGATGACAAGTTTGATGCCGATGTCATACTGAGTACCGGCATGCTTGGCCCGCTCATTCAAGATGTGCTTGGTGCTTTGGGCGGCGAGAATGTGTTTGCGGAAGCGGCAAGTGCCGACGAAGGCCCACCCTTTTAATTGCACACAACGCGCGCCATTCATTTGGCGCCATTCAACAGGAGGCTTGGCATGCTCTCGGTCATCGCTATTTGCATTGGCGCTTGTGTAGGTGCTTTGTCACGCTGGCAATTGGGACTTTGGCTCAACCCCAGTTCTACTGACAACGGCATTTTTCCTTGGGGCACTTTGGCCGCCAATCTGATCGGGGGATACCTCATTGGCTTGTGCGTAGGCGTATTTCAAAACATGCCCCAACTGGCACCCGAGGTACGCTTGCTGTGCATCACAGGCTTCTTGGGCGCGCTCACAACATTCTCCACCTTTTCAGTTGAAGTGGTCAGCATGCTCCAACAAGGTCGAATTGTGTTGGCTTTGCTCACAGCAGGCGTTCATTTACTGGGTTCGCTGTTACTCACCTATTTTGGGCTTTACACTGTCAAACTACTTGGTATTAGTCCTATGCCCTAAATCATGGGATTGCGGTCTACTACAACATTGTTTCGTTTAATTGGAGAACACATGACCCTGAACAGCATTGCACGTCGCTTGGCCCTTGGCGCAGCCGTGGCCCTTCCTTTGGCCCTCACTTTGAGCACCAGCGCTCAAGCACAACAGTTCTTTCGCATTGGCACAGGCGGCACCGCCGGCACTTACTACCCTGTGGGCGGCATGATTGCCAACGCGGTGTCCGTGCCCGGCAAATTGATTGCAACTGCGCAAGCGTCTAATGGCTCCGTTGCAAACGTCAATGCGGTAGCTAGTGGCTCCATGGAATCTGGCTTCTCTCAGTCCGACGTTGCCACTTGGGCCCAAAAAGGCACAGGCATTTACGAAGGCAAGCCCAACATCCCCGATCTGCGCCTTATCGCCAACCTCTACCCCGAAACCATTCACGTCGTGGTTAAAAAGTCTTCTGGCATCAAAAGCATTTCTGAGCTCAAAGGCAAGCGCGTTGCCTTGGACGAACCAGGTTCTGGTACTTTGGTCAACGCTCGTTTGATTTTGGCTGCTTACAACATCAAAGAATCCGAAATCAAGCCTGAATACATCAAGCCAAACCAAGCGGCCGACAAAATGAAAGACGGCGCGTTGGATGCATTCTTCTTCGTGGGCGGTGCACCTGCCGGTGCCATTGCCGAATTGGCCTCTAGTGGCGGCGGCATTGCATTGCTGCCAATTGATGGCGCGCAAGCACAAGCCCTGCGCAACACCAGCTCCTTCTTTGCCAACGACAGCGTGCCTGCCGCAACCTACAAAGATGTCGACGCAGTCAACACCTTGTCTGTAGGTGCGCAGTGGGTTACAAGCGCCAAAGCGGACACAGAAACCATCTACCAAATTACCAAAGCGCTTTACAGCGAGCCCACCCAAAAGGCTTTGGCTGCTGGCCATGCCAAAGGCAAGCTCATTACACTTAAAAATGCCGTACAAGGTGCGGGCATTCCTTTTCACCCCGGTGCAGAAAAGTTCTACCGCGAAGCCGGTGTCTTGAAATAATTTAGCGTTTCGTTAAATGCCAACGGGCGAGTTAACACACGTTAACTCGCCCGTTACTACTTGAAGTTTCCAGAGTATTCACATGACCGCTGCCACCCTGCTACCCGACGATCAAAAGCTACAAGAACTCGAAGAAAAATTTGATCCAGAGATGCGCTTTCGGCCCACCATGCCGCCAGCCACGCAAATCGTCAAATGGCTCTTAATTGCACTTTCTGCCTTTCACTACTACACAGCAGGCTTTGGTTTGCTGCAAGAAATTACGCACCGTGGTGTGCACTTGGCCTTTGTTCTGGGCATGATCTTTTTGGTATTCGCATTCAGCGCGTCTTCTGCCGATCGAGATGTTAAAAGTTCCTTTCTCAACCCAGGTGGCGTTCCCTTAGTTGACTGGCTCCTAGCGGGCGCTTGCGCCTTAAGCGTGCTCTACATACCTTACGTCTTTGACGACCTCATGTTCCGCGTGGGCAACCCCAGCAACATGGACGTCATCATGGGCAGCATCTTGTTCATCTCTTTGCTAGAGGCCACACGGCGTTCTATGGGCTGGCCCTTGCCTCTCATTGCGATTGGCTTCACAGCCTATGCATTGCTTGGCCCCTACTTTCCAGGTTTACTCAAACACGCAGGCGCCAACTGGTCGATGATGATCAACCACCAGTACCTCACCAGCCAAGGCATTTACGGTGTGGCGGTCGGTGTGGTGGCCACCTATGTTTTCCACTTTGTGTTGTTTGGCGTCATGGCCACACGCATTGGCTTGGGTCAACTGTTCTTAGACTTGGCCTCTTCCGTAGCAGGTCGCTATGCAGGCGGCCCGGCCAAAGTCAGTGTGTTTGGCTCTGCCTTGTTTGGCATGCTGAGTGGCTCATCGGTGGCCAATGCCGTGACGGTTGGGTCACTCACCATTCCCGCCATGATTCGGGTGGGCTACAAAAAACATTTTGCAGCTGCAGTAGAAGCCGCTTCGTCTACTGGCGGACAAATTACACCTCCGGTCTTGGGTGCCGCTGCGTTCTTGATGATTGAATTCTTGAACGTACCCTACCAAACCATCATTGCCGCATCGGTGGTGCCAGCTTTCATGCACTTCTTTGGCGTCTTCATGCAAGTGCACTTCGAAGCCAAACGGTATGGCTTGCGCGGCCTTACAGAAGATGAGATGCCGCGCTTGGCAGAGTCGCTCAAAATGCGATGGCCTACCCTCATTCCTTTGGCTTTGCTCATCAGCATTTTGGTCTCGGGCCGCACGCCTTACTTGGCGGCTTTCGTGGGCATCAGCTCCTGTGCCATTGTGGGCTTGTCCACCAAAGTCAGTGGCAATCAGCTGAAAAACTGGGGGCTCATGGTCGTGATGCACGTCATCTTGATGACCATCGCCTTCTCCGACTTTGGCAACCACAACAGCACCATCAAATTAGGCCTGTTTGCGTTGGCCGTGGCGGTGGGTGCTGCGGCCTATATTTTGGCCGGTGTGCGCGGCCGCATTGAAGCGCATGTGCTGGTAGAAGCACTCGAAACAGGCGCCAAATATGCATTGGCGGTTGGTGCTGCAGCGGCCACTGTGGGCATCGTTATTGGCGTGGTCACACTGACGGGTGTTGGCTTCAAAATCAGTTACATCATCACCCAAGCAGCGCAAACCATCTCTGCTTTCATGGGCGGTTTTATTCCAACTGACTGGGCTTCTGCCAACACCCTCACCCTGCTGGCAGCATTGATCATGACGGGCTTAGTCTGCGTGCTGATGGGATGCGGCGTACCTACTACAGCCACCTACATCATCATGGTCAGCGTGGCTGCACCCACCTTGGTCAATTTAGGGGTTGAGCCCTTGGTGGCACACTTCTTTGTTTTCTACTACGGCGTATTGGCCGACATCACGCCTCCTGTGGCATTGGCGGCTTATGCGGCAGCGGGCATGGCCGGCAGTGACCCCTTCAAAACGGGTAACACCGCCTTCCGTTTGGGCTTGGCCAAAGCCTTGGTGCCATTTGTGTTTGTGTTCTCGCCTTCCCTGCTGTTGGTCACCAAAGGCTTTACGTGGGAAAGTTTCATCATCACCTTCACAGGCTGCGTCTTGGGCATCACGCTCATGGCTGCTGCATTGAGCAAATTCATGTTGGTCGAAATGAAGCGCTGGGAGCAACTTTCTTGCTTGTTCGCCGCTTTGCTCATGATTGCCCCAAGCCTCACCGCCACCTTGGTGGGTGTGGGCATGGTCATACCGATGCTAATTAACCAATGGCGCCGGGCAAATCCCTCCTAAACGCATTGAAATTGGGGTAAGCCCTTACCGCTCATTTGCCTGCTGCGTGATCTACTGGAGGTCGAATTCAACCCGAGGAGTTACGCATGCAGGTCCAAATGAAAGTCAACGGCAAATCAGTGTCCGTCGACGCAGCCCCCAACACATTGCTCGTCAACGCTTTGCGCGAGCACCTCAAACTGACTGGCACCCACGTGGGTTGCGACACCGCCCAATGTGGCGCGTGCACCGTTCATGTGAATGGTCGCGCCGTCAAGTCTTGCAACATGCTCACCGCACAAGCCCAAGGCGCCGAAGTCACCACCATTGAAGGCATGGCCCAGCCCGATGGCACCATGCACCCTATGCAAGCGGCATTCAAAGAATGTCACGGCTTGCAGTGCGGTTTCTGCACGCCCGGCATGGTCATGAGCGCAGTCGACATCGCCAAGCGTCACCCCAACGCCAGCGAACTCGAAATTCGCGAATTGCTCGAAGGCAATCTGTGCCGCTGCACGGGTTACCAAAACATCGTCAAGGCCGTGCAGCAAGGTTCTGCTGCCATGAAAGCTTAAGGAGTTCATCATGGGTGCATCAGATTTTTCCAAACTTCCTCACATCGGTGAAGCCTTGCGTCGCAAGGAAGACTATCGCTTCCTCACAGGCGCTGGTAACTATACCGACGACATTCGCCTAGACAATATGACGCACGCGGTGTTTGTGCGTTCACCCCACGCACATGCCAACATCAAGAGCATCAACAAAGCTGCAGCTTTGGCAGCGCCTGGTGTGGTTGCAGTGCTCGACGGCCCCGATGTGGTCGATGCCAAGATCAATGGTCTGCCTTGCGGTTGGCTCATCACCGACACCAGCGGCAAACCCATGAACGAGCCGCCTCACCCCATCCTTGCCAATGGCAAGGTACGTTACGTGGGCGACCACGTGGCCATGGTGGTGGCCGAAACTTTGGAGCAAGCTAAAAACGCTGCCGAGTTGGTCGAAGTGGAATACGACGTCTTGCCAGCCGTGGTCGATGTGCGTCAAGCCAAATCTGCCACAGCATTGCACGCTGAAGCCCCCAACAACCATTGCTACAACTGGGCCATTGGCGACAAAGCCGCTGTAGATGCTGCATTTGCAGGTGCTGCTCACGTGACCAAGCTCGACCTCATCAACAACCGCTTGGCCCCCAACCCGATGGAGCCTCGTGCTGCCATCGGCAGTTACAACCGCGCCAGCGACGAATACACGCTGTATGTCTCCAACCAAAATCCGCACGTCGAGCGTTTGCTCATGACAGCGTTTGTGCTGGGCTTGCCCGAGCACAAAGTACGCGTGATTGCACCCGATGTGGGCGGTGGTTTTGGCGCCAAAATTTATTTGTACGCAGAAGATGTGTGCCTCACTTGGGCCTCCAAAAAGCTCAATCGCAACATCAAATGGAATTGCGACCGTTCAGAAGCGTTCTTAAGCGATGCCCACGGCCGTGACCACTCGAGCCACGCCGAATTGGCCATCGACAAAGACGGCAAGTTCTTGGCTTTGCGCGTGCACACCGATGCCAACTTGGGCGCGTATTTGTCTACGTTCTCCACTGCGGTTCCCACCATTTTGTATGCCACTTTGTTGGCCGGCCAATACGCCACACCTCAGGTTTATGTGGAAGTTGACGCCTGGTTCACCAACACAGCGCCTGTTGACGCGTACCGCGGCGCAGGTCGCCCAGAAGCCACGTACTTGCTTGAGCGCATTGTGTCGCGCGCAGCGTTTGAGTTGGGCATGACGCAAGACGCCATTCGCAGCAAGAACTTCATCACGCAGTTCCCGTACCAAACGCCAGTGGCTTTGCAGTACGACACCGGCGATTTCCACGCCCTCATGAACCACGCCAACAAACTGGGCGACTTGGCAGGCTTCCCAGCCCGCAAAGCGGCCAGTGCAGCCAAAGGCATGCTGCGCGGCATTGGTTACTCTAGCTACATCGAAGCTTGCGGCTTGGCCCCAAGTAACGTGGCTGGCGCTTTGGGCGCGCGTGCTGGTTTGTTTGAGTGCGGTGAAGTTCGCGTGCACCCCACAGGCAGCGTGACGGTATTCACCGGCTCACACAGCCATGGCCAAGGCCATGAAACCACCTTTGCACAGGTGGTGGCTGCGCGCTTGGGTATCCCTGTTGAAAACGTCGACATTGTTCACGGCGATACCGGCCGCGTGCCTTTCGGCATGGGCACTTACGGTTCACGTTCTATTTCTGTGGGCGGTGCGGCTCTCATGCGCGCCCTCGACAAAATTGAAGCCAAGGCCAAGAAAATTGCAGCCCACCTGATGGAAGCCGGCGATGCCGACATTGACTTTGCAAATGGCGAATTCAGTGTCAAGGGCACCGACAAAAAGATTCCATTTGGCACGGTGGCACTCACAGCTTATGTGCCGCACAACTACCCCTTGGACAAGTTGGAACCAGGCCTCAACGAAACTGCGTTCTACGACCCCACCAACTTCACCTTCCCCGCAGGTACTTACATCTGCGAAGTGGAAATTGACCCCCAAACAGGCGTCACCAAAATCGACAAGTTCACGGCAGTGGACGACTTCGGCACCATCATCAACCCCATGATTGTGGAAGGCCAAGTGCATGGCGGTTTGGTTCAAGGCATTGGCCAAGCGCTGATGGAAAACTGTGTGTATGACAAAGAAACAGGTCAACTCTTGACCGGCTCTTTCATGGACTACACCATGCCCCGCGCCGACGACTTCCCCGAGTTTGCAATTGGCCATGAGTGCACACCTTGCACCACCAATCCATTGGGCACCAAGGGTTGCGGCGAAGCGGGCGCCATTGGCTCACCACCCGCAGTGATTAACGCTGTGCTGGACGCTTTGGCACCTTTGGGCGTCAAAGACTTTGACATGCCTGCCACACCGCACCGCGTGTGGGAAGCCATTCAAGCCGCCAAGGCCTAATTCAAAATTCGGAGTATCAAACATGTACGCATTCAACTACGAACGTCCTGCCGCATTGGCTGACGCCCAAAAACTGGCACAAGCTGGTGGTCAAGTATTGGCCGGTGGTCAAACCATGATCGCTGCCATGAAACAGCGCCTGCAACAGCCAGAAACCTTGATTGACTTGGCCGCCATCAGCGGTTTGGCCGGTGTCAAAAAAGACGGCAACAACATCGTCATTGGCGCCATGACACGTCACCAAGACGTGGCCGACAATGCAGACGTCAAGCAGCACATTCCTGGCTTGGCAGCACTGGCCAACAACATTGGCGACAAGCAAGTTCGCAGCATGGGCACCATTGGTGGTTCTGTGGCCAACAATGATCCTGCAGCCTGCTACCCCAGCGCTTTGCTGGCCTTGGGCGCCACGGTCAACACCGACAAGCGTTCCATCAAAGCCGACGACTTTTTCCAAGGCTTGTACACCACCGCATTGGAAGCCGGAGAAATCATCACTTCTGTGAGCTTTCCCATTCCCACCAAAGCGGCCTATGCCAAATTCAACCAACCCGCCTCACGCTTTGCGTTGGTCGGCGTGTTTGTGGCCCAAACGGCTGGCGGCGCTCGCGTAGCCATTACAGGCGCAGGCAATGGCGTGTTCCGTCATGCTGGCATGGAAGCCGCTTTGACAAAGAGCTTTACCCCTGAAGCAGTCGCCGGAGTCGCGGTAGACTCTACGGATCTCAATGCCGACCTGCACGCTTCAAAGGCCTATCGCGCTCACCTGATCACCGTGCAAACTCAAAGGGCGGTGAAACAGGCGAACGGATGACCGCAAAAGA
>JACCDX010254507.1_pt1 | contig 10701 bp, 9 predicted proteins | sample 7449681 | NCBI WGS metagenome assembly JACCDX01 (sample SAMN15323450, study PRJNA562643) | freshwater metagenome | isolation source: river surface water | place: USA:Blue River Watershed | collected 2017-08-18
CACCAGCACCTCGCGCACCACGCCCGCCACGGCGAACGCGAGCTCGGCCCGCTCGCGGGCGCGTACCTCGCCGGCGAACGTCAGCCCGCCCAGCGGGACCTCCGACACAGTGGCCACCAGCACGGGGCGAGCCGGTGCCGGCGTGGGCGGCGCGTCATGGCCGCCGCAGCCGGCCAGCAGCAAGGCCGTGGCGAGCAGGGCGCCGCCATTCAACGGCGACAAGGGTGAGATCGGGAGGGCGGGCATGACGAAGCCGGAACAGGCATGGGTTGCGATGGGACGGAACTCTAGGGAGCCAGGGGTGCCGGAGAGGGCGCTTTTTCGGCCAGATCTGGCTCAGTTCCGGCCCGGCTGCGCCGCCGCAGAACCGCCGGCCGGCGCGGTGTGATGTACTCCTGGTGCCGATGCCAAGCTGGTTCTGCACCTTGATGCGCCGCTAGATTCGTTGTCCAGCCCGTCATTCAAAGGGCCTGCTTCGGCCAGTCGCTGATCACCACGTCCTGCCATGTCACCCGCCAGATCCGCACCCCGCACCGCGCCCGACCCACGCAGTCAGGCCAATCTCATCCCAGGGCTGGCGCGCGTGCTGCTGGCGCTCGTGGAGGACCGGGGCTTGCCGCCCGAGCGGCTGTGCCGAGGGCTGGGGATCAGCCCGCACGATCTCGCGATGGCCGACGTGCTGGTCTCCTACCAGCAGACGCGCACCCTCATCCTGCGCGCCCAGCGCATGCTGGCTGAACCGGCGCTGGGCCTGGCCGTGGGGGCACGCCAGACGCCCATCTCCTGGGGCTTGCCGGGCCTGGCCATGCTGACCTGTGCGACGCTGGGCGAAGCCGTGCACTACGGGCTGGAGCGGCAGATGCACACGGGCTCGCTGCTGGAGCATCACGTCGTCGTCGACGGCCCCCGCGCCCATCTCTCGGCCACGCCCCGGGTGTCGGACCTGGAGATCGAGCCCTTTCTGGTGATGGAGGCCTTCGCAGGCTCCGTGGCCGTCGTGCGTGCAATGGTGGGCGCGGCGTTCCGGCCGGTGCAGCTGGACCTGGCCCATGCCAGCGACGGGCATCGGCGGCTCTACGAACGTTTCTTTCATTGCCCGGTGCGTTTCGAGGCCGACGAGCACCGGCTGACCATCGAGTCCAGCTGGCTGCAGGCGCGGATGCCGGGCTACGACCGCGTCACCAGCGACCTCGTTCGTCACCAGCTCAACCAGGTGTTGCGCGTGCCGATCGGGCAGGACGACCTGCTGGCCTCGGTGGCCGGCCGGCTGCGCCACGGTTTGCGAGATGCGCCCAGTCAAGGCGCCATGGCGAGCGAGGTCAATATCAGCGAACGAACACTGCGCCGCCGCCTGGCACAGCGTGACACGAGTTTTCGCGCGCTGCGCGACAGCACCCGGCTCGAACGCGCGAACGACTTGCTGAGCAACACGGCCATGACGATCGCCGAGGTCGCGCAGGCGCTGGGCTATGCCGACGCGCGCTCCTTCCGTCGCGCCTTCAAGCGCTGGACCGGGCAACTGCCCACCGCGTTGCGCGAGGGTTGACGCACACGGGCTTGCCAAGTGAGGGCAATGGCACGCACAATCGCGCCCGCTCCGGGGTGCCGGGGCCTGGTTGGCGCCAGGCCTTGACGCTGAGACGATCCTTGACGATCGAACCCGTGAACTTGAACCGGCTAGTACCGGCGTAAGGAGAGCGCATGCCTCGCGGCGTGCCGATGGACACCCTCTGCGGTGGACCGTCTGGCGCACGCACAGGCGGCCTTGGAGCAGCTAACCCTTCAGCTCCAGGAGACCGCCGTCATGAATGCCCCCGAAAACAACCTCTCGCTGGCCGAGCGCCTGTCGCTGACGCGCGAGCCCTTCCCGGCGTCGCGCAAGGTCTACGTGGCCGGCAGCCGGCCCGATGTCGCCGTGCCCATGCGCGAGATCGCGCTGACGAACGGCGAGCGCGTCGTCGTGCACGACACCTCCGGCCCCTACACCGATGCCAGCGCGCAGATCGACGTGCGGCGCGGCCTGCCGCCCATCCGCTCCAGCTGGGTGGGCGACCGCGCCGACACCGAGGCCTACGCGGGCCGCACGCGTGTCGCGCTGGACGACGGCGGCAAGGAGGACAGCGAGCGCATCGCCCAGCTGCGTGCCGAAGCCGCGGCGCTGCAGCGCCAACCCCGCCGTGCCCAGGCCGGCGCCAACGTCAGCCAGATGCACTACGCGCGCCGCGGCATCGTCACGCCCGAGATGGAGTTCGTGGCGCTGCGCGAGAACGGCAAGCGCGAGTGGATGCAGGCCTACCTGTCCGACGCCGAACGCGAGCAGCGGTTGAGGGGCAACGCGATGGGGGCGCGCATTCCCGACGTCATCACGCCCGAGTTCGTGCGCGACGAGGTGGCGCGTGGCCGTGCCGTCATCCCGGCCAACATCAACCACACCGAGCTGGAGCCGACCATCATCGGCCGCAACTTCCTGGTGAAGGTCAATGCCAACATCGGCAACTCGGCCGTCACGTCCAGCATCGAGGAAGAGGTGGAGAAGCTGGTGTGGAGCATCCGCTGGGGCGCGGACACCGTGATGGACCTCTCCACCGGCCGCAACATCCACACCACGCGCGACTGGATCGTTCGCAATTCGCCGGTGCCCATCGGTACCGTGCCCATCTACCAGGCGCTGGAGAAGGTGGGCGGCGTGGCCGAGGACCTGACCTGGGCCATCTTCCGCGACACGCTGATCGAGCAGGCCGAGCAGGGCGTCGACTACTTCACCATCCACGCCGGCCTGCGGCTGCCGTTCATTCACCTGACCACGAAGCGCCGAACGGGCATCGTGTCGCGGGGTGGCTCCATCCTTGCCAAGTGGTGCATCACGCATCACCGCGAGAACTTCCTGTACACGCACTTCGAAGAGATCTGCGACATCATGAAGGCCTACGACGTCACCTTCTCGCTGGGCGATGGCCTGCGCCCCGGCAGCGCCGCCGATGCCAACGACGAGGCCCAGTTCGCTGAGCTGAAGACGCTGGGCGAGTTGACGCAGATCGCGTGGAAGCACGACGTGCAGACCATGATCGAGGGCCCCGGCCATGTGCCCATGCACTTGATCCAGGCCAACATGGACGAGCAGTTGAAGCACTGCCACGAGGCGCCGTTCTACACGCTGGGGCCGCTGACCATCGACATCGCGCCGGGTTACGACCACATCGCCAGCGCGATCGGCGCGGCCATGATCGGCTGGATGGGCACGGCCATGCTGTGCTATGTGACGCCCAAGGAACACCTGGGCCTGCCCGACCGCGATGACGTGAAGCAGGGGCTGATCGCCTACAAGATCGCCGCGCATGCCGCAGACATCGCCAAGGGCCACCCAGGCGCCCGCGCCCGCGATGACGCGATGAGCAAGGCGCGCTTCGAGTTCCGCTGGAACGACCAGTTCGCCCTCGGCCTCGACCCCGACACGGCACGCGACTATCACGACGAGACGCTGCCCAAGGATTCGTCCAAGGAGGCGCACTTCTGCTCCATGTGCGGGCCGAAGTTCTGCTCGATGAAGATCACGCAGGACGTGCGCGATTACGCCATCAGCAAGGGCATCGAGGCTGCCGATGTCGTGGCCGAGGGCATGGCGCAGAAATCGGCCGAGTTCAAGGCCGCCGGCAGCGAGTTCTACATCCCCATCCACAAGGGTTGAGCATGGACATCGCCATCGCAGGCGCTGGCGTCATGGGGCGACTGCTGGCCTGGCAACTGGCGCGCGCTGGCCACCGGGTGACGGTCGCGGACCCCGCCGCCGGCCCCGACGCTGCCGGTGCCGCCGGCTTCAGCGCTGCCGGCATGCTGAGCCCGCTGGCCGAGCAGGAGCATGCCGAGGCGGACGTCGTCGCGATGGGCTGGCGGTCGCTGGCGCTGTGGCCCGGCATTGCCGCCGCGCTGGGCCAGCCCGGCCTCGTGAAGACCGACGGCAGCCTGTTGCTGGCACATGGTGCCGACCTGGGGGCCGCGCAGCGCGTGCTGGCGCGTCTGGCTGACGGCCCCGAACCGCTGGACCGCGCGGCCCTGCAGCGGCTGGAGCCGGCGCTCGCGCCCGACCTGAAGGCCTGGCGGCTGCCGGGCGAGGGCCAGTTGTTGCCCCGTGAGCTGCTGGTGGCGCTGGCGCGGCAGGCTTCGGGCGTGGACTGGGTGTGGGGGAGACGCGCTGCGACCGTGCAGCCGCATCGCGTCGAGCTCGATGACGGCCGGCGGCTGGACGCCGACCTCGTCATCGACACCCGGGGCCTCGGCGCCAAGCCCGACATCCCCGCGCTGCGCGGCGTGCGCGGCGAAATCCTGTGGTTGCATGCGCCCGGCGTGCCGCTGGGCCGGCCGGCGCGGCTCATGCATCCGCGCCACCGCGTCTACCTCGTGCCGCGGCCGGGCGACATCGTCGTCGTCGGTGCCTCCGAGGTGGAAAGCGAGGACCGCTCGCCGGTGAGCCTGCGCAGCGCCGTCGAGCTGATGGCGGCCGCGCACAGCGTGCTGCCGGCGCTGGCCGAGGCGCGCATCGTGCACATGGAGACCCACCTGCGGCCCGCGCTACCCGATCACCGGCCGCGCGTTGATGCGCAACCCGGCCTGCTGCGCATCAACGGCCTGTTCCGCCACGGCTGGCTGCTGGCGCCGGCGCTGGCGGAGCAGGCTCTGCAACATGTCTGAGTTCACCGTCAACCGAGAGCCGCAGCCCTGGCGCGACGGCCTCAGCGTCGCGGCGCTGCTGGCCGAACAAGGCCGCGCGGCCGACGCCGTCGCCACGGCGCTCAACGGCGCCTTCGTGCCGCGTGCGCGCCGGGAGGCCACGCTGATCCGGCCTGGCGACGAGCTCACCCTCATTCAACCCATCACTGGAGGCTAGGGCACCATGCGCGAACCCCACACAGCCGCTCCTTCCGCCGCTCCTTCCGCCGCTCCTTCCGCCGCACTGCCGCGCGGGATCCCGTCACAGCTTCCGTCGACCTGGACCCTCTACGGCCGCGAGCTCACGAGCCGCTTCCTGCTCGGCACCGCCGGCTATCCCTCGCCCGAGGTGCTGCGCCAGGCCATCCACGCCAGCGGCGCCCAGGTGCTGACCGTGGGCCTCAAGCGCACGCTGGCGGCGGCGGGCGACAACGGCTTCGTCGCGGCCATCCGCGACGCGCTGCGCGAGATCGGCGGCGAGTTGCTGCCCAACACGGCCGGCTGCCGCACGGCGCAGGAGGCGATCACGCTGGCCCACATGGCGCGGGAGCTGTACGACACGCGCTGGATCAAGCTCGAGGTCGTCGGCGACGACTACACCTTGCAGCCCGACCCGTGGGAGCTGGTCACGGCCGCCGCGCGGCTCGTGAAGGACGGCTTCGCCGTGCTGCCGTATTGCACGGACGATCTCGTCACCTGCCGTCGCCTGCTGGACGCGGGCTGCGAGGTGCTGATGCCCTGGGGCGCGCCAATTGGCTCGGGCCAGGGCTTGCTGAACCCGTTCGCGCTGCGCACCTTGCGGGCGCGGCTGCCCGGTGTGCCGCTGATCGTGGATGCCGGCATCGGTGCGCCGTCGCATGCGGCGCAGGCCATGGAGATGGGGCTGGACGGCGTGCTGCTGAATTCCGCCGTGGCGCAAGCGGGTGACCCGGTGCGCATGGCTGCCGCGTTCGGCCAGGCCATCTCGGCGGGGCGGCTGGCCTACGAGGCCGGCGTGATGGCAGCGCAGGACATGGCGGTGGCCAGCACGCCGGTCGACGGCCGGCCTTTCCTGATCCCATGAGCGGGCCCGTCATCTGGAGCGTTGCCGGGCTGGACAGCGGCGGCGGCGCCGGGCTGAGCGCCGACCAGCGCGCCGCCGACGCCATGGGCGTGCACCTGTGCGGCGTGGCCGCCGCGCTGACGGCGCAGAACAGCGTCGCGGTCGAGGCGGTGCATCCCGTGCCCGCCGAGCAGCTGGACGCCCAGCTCAGCGCACTGGCGCACGACCTGCCGCCCGCCGTCATCAAGACGGGCCTGCTGGGTGGCGTGGCGCAGCTGCGCGTGCTGACGCGCTGGGTGGACCGGCTGCGCGAGCGTGGCCCCGTGGCGCTGGTCGTCGACCCCGTGCTGGGCGCGTCCACCGGCGCCAGCTTTGCCAGCGACGCGCTGCTGCAGGCGTACCGCGACGAGTTGCTGCCACGGGCAACGGCCGTCACGCCCAATCGCCGCGAGGCCGCGCGGCTGGCGGGCGACGGCGAGCCGCCCTGGCAGGCACGCCGGCTGGGCGTCGAGACGGTGTGCATCACCGGCGGCGACGAGGGCGGCGCGCTGGCGGTCGACTGGCTGGCCAGCCCGCAAGCCAGCGGCTGGCTGGCGCTGCCGCGCCGCGACGCGCGCAACCATCACGGCACCGGCTGCTGCTTCGCGACGGCGCTGGCGGCCGCGCTGGCCAAGGGGTTTGTGCCGGCCGATGCGGCCGTGCTCGCCAAGATGCTGACCACCTCCGGGCTGAGCGACGCGCCGCCGCCCGGCGAGGGGGCCGGGCCGGTGCGGCCGCGCGCCGGCTTCATCACCGAGCCCGGCCTGTTGCCGGCACTGTTCGAGCAACCGCCGACGGCCTGGCCCGCCCGCGCGGCGTCAGCGGGTGCCGTCTCGGGCGTGTACGGCATCACCGACAGCGGCGCCCATGCGGCGGCGCTGTTCGGCGCCGGGCTGAACACCGTTCAATTGCGCATCAAGCGAGCGGACGGCGAGGCCGATGCGCCGTGGCAGACCCGGCTGGCGGCCGAGATCCGGCCCGCACTCGAGGCGGCCCGGCGCCACGGCGCGACGTTGGTCCTCAACGATCACTGGCAAACAGCCGTGGCGCTGGGCGTGGAGGCCGTGCATCTCGGCCAGGAAGACCTGCTCGCGCTGGACGAAGCCGGCCGCCAGGCACTGGCCGGCGCCCGCGCACGAGGGCTGCAGCTGGGGTTGAGTTCGCACAGCCTGTGGGAGCTGGCGCGCTGCGTGGCCTGGGCGCCGGAGTACATCGCCTGCGGGCCCGTCTGGCCCACGCTCACCAAGGCCATGCCCTGGCACGCGCAGGGGCTGGGCAACCTGGCCTGGTGGGCGGCGATGTCGCCCGCGCCGGTGGTGGGCATCGGCGGCGTGCTGGCCCCGGCCCAGCTCGCGCAGGTCGCCGCCAGCGGCGCGGCGGCGGGCAGCGTGGTGCGCGGCCTGCTGCAGTGGCCGGCGCAGGACTGGCTGGATGCCTGGCGGCTGGCCGGTGGCGGGCCACCGCGCGCCTTGCCCGGCTGGCCTCAGCCCTCGCTTGGCGCCGCGGCCAGCGCCAGGTAGACCCGCAGCGAGGCGTGCGCGTCGTTGGCCGCGTAGTGCAGCTGCTGCGGCGTGAGCGTCGCGTTGGCCCAGTTGGACGTGGTCGCCTTGCGCGACTTCGAGAATCGCTGCCCCAGCACGATGGCCACGGCGGCCTTCAGCCCGACGGCGTCCTTGAAGCCCAGCTTCTTCACGAGCTGGGAGACGTCGACGGCCGCCGCCAGCCGCAGGCCGAGCCGGCGCTGGATCTGCGGGCGGTCGGACGCGAGGCCGAAACCCACCTTGATGACGTCCTCGCCTTCGATCATGGCGCGCAGGAATTCGCCCACACCGGGCGTGGCGGTCTGAACGATGTAGGCGTCGGTGGGCGTGGCGAACTGGATGACTTCCGGCCCGGTCTGCGGTGCGCCCGCGACGAAGACCGGCTTGCTCTCCGTGTCGAAGCCCACATGCCGCGCCTGGCGCAGCGCGTTCGCCGCAGCGCCCAGTTGTTCGGGCGTTTTCAGCAGATGGATGCGGCCTGCGGGCAGGGGTGCATAGGCCGGCATCGCGGCGATCTCTTCGGCGGTCGGGCGCGACAGGGCTGGGGGTTTGCGCATGCCCGCAGTATGGCCGGCGACGCCGCGCGTCAGTCCGCCAGGCCGCGCCGCCAGAGTTGCTCGGCCGCCTCGAAGGCCGAGCCGCCGGTTTGAAATGACCCGGGCGCCGCCGCCAGGGCCAGCCAGGCCAGCGTGTCGTGGTGGCTGCCGGGGATCAGGTCGGCCGAGCGCTGCGCAGTCAGCCAGGCATGCAGCCGACCGTACTGTTCGGGGTGGTGTTCGTGCGTCCAGGCCAGCCCGACGAGGTCGCCATAGGCTTCCTCGCGGCGTGTGGAGCGCATGTCCAGCCAGGCCTGCTGCAGGTCGGCAGGCAGGGTGGCGGGTGCCCGCGCCGCAGTGAAGCCTGCGGGCAGGTGAAACCAGGCGCCGTCGAGGTAGCGGCGGCAGTGGCCCAGCTCATGGGCGGCCATCAGTTCCAGCGCCGCGCTCGTCAGGTCCGTGGGAATGTCGTCGAGCTGGCGCTGCGCCTCGGGGTTGCCGCGCAGCGAGAGCACCAGCTTGCAGCGGCCGTCCGCAAAACCCAAGGCCAGCGGGGCGGCGCCGGGCGCGTCCTGCGGCTGCACGACGACGTCCAGCGGCAGCGCCAGCGTTTGACGCGCATGCACGATGACCGGCCACGCGCCCTGCAGCCAGCGGGTTTCCAGCGCGGTGAGGTCGGCGGCGCGGGCCAGCGGCGCCTGCGTGGCGGACAGCAGCGCGAGGAAGGTGAACAGGCGGCGCATCACGGCGTTGGACTCCTTGGCGCGGATCTTCCGGCGGGCCGTGCAACCGCGCGACGCCGCGTGGGCAGCGAGTCGTGAACTTTGAGGACATGCGGGCGACCAAGCTGTAACGGCATCGGGCCGGCGAGGGCAACGGGAGCTGTTGATGCCCGCTGTGGCCCGTTGCAGATGCCGCTTGGCAGGCTGCTCAGGCCCGCATCCTTGCCACTTTCCGGCCGGTTAGACGTGCAGGCCTGCAGCTGCCGCGAACCCCCACGCGCGGATCGGCCCCGCGAGGCGTCCTGCGCCTCAAGCCGCTGCCAGCCCCTCGCAGCGGCGGCGCAACTCGGCGGCGAGGCGGCGCAGGGCAGGGGTGAGCCGGTGGCGGCCGACGGACATCCAGTGCAGCGGCGCGGGCTCGCCCAACCAGCCGGGTAGCAGTGCCACCAGGCGGCCGGCGGCCAGGTCGGCGGCCACGTCCAGGCGGCTCTTGTAGGCCAGGCCCAGGCCGGCCAGCGCCCAGTCGCGCACCATGGCGCCGTCGTCGGCGATGCGAGGGCCGCCCACCTCCAGCACCTGGCGGTCGCCGCTTGCCGTCACGAATTGCCAGCGGCTGTGCACGCTGTCGCCCAACACGAAGCGCAGGCACGCATGGCCCAGCAGGTCGGCAGGTGCCTGCGGCCAGCCGTGGCGGGCGAGATAGGCCGGGCTCGCGCACAGCACGCGGCGGTTGTCGGGGGCCAGCGGCAGCGCGACGAGGCCCGAGTCCGGCGGCTCGCCATAGCGCACCGCGTAATCCACGGGTTCCTGGACCAGGTCGGTCAGCCGGTCGCTCAGGCGCAGCTCCAGCAGCAGGCCCGGCGCCGGCTCGGCCGCGGCGAAGTCCTCGATCCAGCGCCACAGCCATTGGCGGCCGATGTCGCTGGGCAGGCTGATGCGCAGCCGGCCCGACAGCGGCTGCTCGGTGCCCGCGCCGGCGGCGAGCGCGGCCTGGCCTTGCTCCCAGGCCGCCACCATCTGGCGCGCATGGGGCAGCCATTGCTCGCCGGCCTCGGTCAGCCGCAGCCGGCGCGTGGAGCGCTCGAACAGCCGCAGGCCCAGCTCCCGCTCGAGCCGCGCGATCGTCGCGCTGGCCTGCACCGGCCCCATGGCCAGCCGCCGGGCCGCCGCAGAAAAGCTGCCGGCCTCGGCGGCGGCGATGAACAGCTGCACGGGAGAAAGGCGATTCATCTTCATCAATGGCGTGAAACTGATTCAGCGATCCTAGGCTTTCTGGTTGAAGTGATGGGCGACACCATGGCGCCCATCGTTGACCTCTCTACAAGGATCGCCCCATGAAAGCCATCGGCTACCTGCAGTCCCAACCCGTCCACCACCCCGAAGCCCTCGTCGACCTGAGCTTGCCGGCGCCCCGGCCCGGCCCGCAGGATCTGCTGGTGCGTGTCGCCGCGGTGTCGGTGAACCCCGTGGACACCAAGGTGCGCCGCAACCGCGCGCCGCAAGCCGGCCAGCCCGAGGTGCTGGGCTGGGATGCCGTGGGCACCGTGGAGGCGCTGGGCGAGGCGGTGACGGGCTTCGCCGTGGGCGACCGTGTCTATTACGCCGGCGCCATCAACCGGCCGGGCACGAATGCGGAGCTGCACGCCGTGGACCACCGCATCGTGGCGCGCGCGCCCACCAGCCTGGGGGACGCCGACGCCGCGTCGCTGCCGCTGACCGCCATCACCGCGTGGGAGCTGCTCTTCGACCGGCTGGGCGTGCCGCAAGGCGGTGGGCAGGGGCAGACGCTGCTGGTGGTCGGCGCGGCCGGGGGCGTGGGCTCGATCCTCGTGCAGCTGGCCCGCCAGCTGACCTCGCTGCGCGTCATCGGCACGGCCAGCCGGCCGGAGAGCCAGGCCTGGGTGCGCGAGCTGGGCGCCCACGCCGTCATCGACCACGGCCAGCCGATGCGGCCGCAGCTGGTGGCGGCCGGCGTGCCGGAGGTTGAGTACATCGCCAGCCTGACACACACCGAGCAGCACTGGGCGGACCTCATCGACGCCGCCGCGCCGCAGGGCCGGCTGGGCCTGATCGACGACCTCAGCGGCCCGGTGGACATCATGCAGCTCAAGCGCAAG
>JACCDX010683203.1_pt1 | contig 10701 bp, 6 predicted proteins | sample 7449681 | NCBI WGS metagenome assembly JACCDX01 (sample SAMN15323450, study PRJNA562643) | freshwater metagenome | isolation source: river surface water | place: USA:Blue River Watershed | collected 2017-08-18
GCCCCCCGCCACAATCTACCCCACGAGGGCTCGTTTTGTACCGCGTTTTATATCAGAACAGACAGTACACAATCATACACACAGGGCTACACACACGGGGCCCACAGGGTCTACGCGCGCGGGCGCTTGCGGTCCTGCTCGTCGCCGTCGGACTCCGCGGCGGCGGCGGCGGCAGCGTCGGCGGCGCCGGCGGCCTTCACGCCCGCTACGGTGAGAGGGCGCGCCACCTTGGGGCGGGGGCGATGGGGGTCGCGCTGCTTCGGCATGGGGCGCACGCCACGCGCGCGCTCGGCGGCCTCGTACTCGGCCTGGCGCTCCGCGGCCTTCATGGCCATGAACTCGGCGCGCTGCTCGCGCGACAACGCCTTCCAGATACTCTCCTCACTCACCTCGTCTTGCTCGGACGCGTCAGACCCGGCGGACTCCGCGGCAGAGGCCTCTGAGGCCTCGGCGGGCTCAGAGAAGTCCTGCTCGGCCTCGGAGGCCTCGGCGGGCTCAGATAAGTCCTGCTCGGGCTCGGAGGCGTCATTCTCGGGCTCAGAATCCGTGGAATACACGTAGATAAACTCCTACGAGCACCCGTCGGGCCCGTCGGAGTGTTGTGAGAAACATCGCGGGTGTCAAAGTCATTTCACGGGTCCCGCGGGCCCCCGCGGCCCCAAAACAATCATTTTCACTTACCTTGTTCGCATTCATGGAAGACATTTTCGTTATTTTGTTTGCAAATTGCGTTACTTGCGTGAATACGACGACGTGCAAAATTTCCTCCGCAGGGGGTTATGTAGAATCCCGTCGTTAGCCGCAGGGTGGTACGTGGGGTTCTGGCACCTCGTATGCCCATCCGGTTCACACGGGTCGTGCGACTTCTTCGAAGCCTTATGCCCATCCGGTTCCGTCGGGGTCTGGCGACTTCTTCGAAGCCTTATGCCCATCCGGTTCACACGGGGTCTGGCGAGTCCGGATGACCGTATGCCCATCCGGTTCACACGGGGTCTGGCGAGTCCGGATGACCGTATGCCCATCCGGTTCCGATGGGAGCCTTGGCGACGCGTGAAGTCTTTTTGTCCAACCTACCCCTCGCGGCCCGGTCGAGTGTGCTTGTGCGCTTGTATAGAGACAGATCAGATAGAGACAGAGGCACAGTGCATTCATTCAGAGTGTGTATGGGCCGTGTGGGCCCGTGTGGGCCCGTGTGGGGCCGTGCGGGGCCTTAGCCCAGCATCATGCTCACGATGTTCACACAGCGCGAGTACTCGTCCATGGGGACGTCCTCGGGGGCCCTGTAGGCGTCGCGCATGCGCTGCATCGCGTGCACGATCATGCAGCCCTCGGGCTCGACAAAGTCCGTCCACAGGCGCTGGGCAACCTCGCCAAGGACCTCGGGGGCCACCTTGTACTGGTACGCGCTCACGCTCGCGTACCACCGCTTCACGCCCGCCGAGTCCGACCACTTCAGCGTCTTCGCGGCCTGCGCGGGGGACCAGGTGCCGTACATGACGTACAGCGCGTGCCGCACGTAGGGCACGGGGATGAACGCGATCTCGACGTCCTGGTACGTGGGGTTCGGTTGGATCGCGTCCGTCACCGAGCACTTCCGGCACAGCTGGCACTGGCAGAACCGCGACGCCGCGTGCAGCACCGCGAAGTGGTCCGCGACCTTGACGCTCACGCCGTGGCCCACGAGCATGTCGTAGATGCGGTTCACCATCGCCGGGGGCATCCGACGGCGCGGGGGGAAGAGCTCGCGCGCCGCCGCAGGGGCCGCCTTGCGCTTGCGGGACTCCTGGGGCGTCGCACCCGCACCGGCACCCGCACCCGCGCCAGCACCCGCACCACCGCCGCCACCGCCGCCACCGCCGGCCGCCGCGGCACCCCCGCGGTTGTCACGCACCACCACCGCGGGCCCCCGCGGGATGTCGTCACCGGGCTGCGCGGCCCACTCGTCCATCTCGCGGATGTTGATGATCACACTGCGGCAGCCCTCGGGGACCATCGTCGCCGCGATGTCCACCTCCAGCGGCGACGGGACGCCGTCGGGCCAGTGCGCGTCATCCTCGCTGTAGACGAACAGCCACGTCTTCAGCGCGCCGTTGTAGAACGCGAGGTTCGGGTACGTGGGCCGGTGGACCCACACGTGTGCGTCCGGGTCCGCGGGCACCTCGGCGACCACCCCCGCGAGGCACGCCATCACCTGCTCGACCAGCGTCGGCGCCGGCACCTCCGTCGGGTCCTCCTCGTCCGCCGCCTCGGGCTCGTCGTCCGCCGCCTCGGGCTCGTCGTCCGCCGCCGCGGGCTCGTCGTCCGCCGCCTCGGGCTCCGGGGCAGCCGCGGGCTCCGCGATGGGCTCCACGGACTCGTCGTCAGGCTCCGCCGCCGCAGCAGCCTCACGGGTGGCGATGAAGTCCCTGGCGCGCGCCAGGCGCTCCTCCATGTACGGCGTCAGCTCCGCGAGGGCCTCCGCGACCGCGGGGAAGCAGTTGGGGGACTTCGCGTACGTCTGCTCCGCCGTCGGCAGCGAGTGCGTGAGAATGTCGGGCTGGACGTACTGCCCGCGCGCCTGGGAGCACCAGTCCTGGTACACCGCGTCCCACGACGCGTCGTCCGCGACGAACAGGACCCAGTGGGGCGCCGCGTGGCGATCCAGGCGATTGTGAAGCAGGCGAACCGTCATGAGGAGAACGTCCATGACGATCGTGCGCTCCTCGCGGGCCGCGATGCGCGCCCTGAAGGCCTCGTCGGGCTCGTACTCGATGAAGTTCTTCAGCAGAATGACCATGGCGATGCGGGTCGCGAGGGCCTCCGGCATCGCAACGACTTCGTCGCCCTGGATAATCTGGTTCACGTTCATTTTGAAAGTCTGCAATGGGGCGTGAGGGGGTGTGGAACAGACAAGCGCGTGAGTCGGAGACGTTTGCATGTGTACCTGCCAGGAGGGCCTCGACGGGGCGAAATAAACACAATACCGTTCATCACTTACTTTGAGAATGACAAAAATGCAAAAATGCAACAGAGTTTATTTCGTTTTGCACGTGTTTCGCAATTTCCGCAGAAATCGCTGAACATTCCGAAACCACTTCCGGAAACCGACCTTCCGGGGTACCTTCCGGCTTCGCCAGAACCGTTATGCCCATCCGGTTCCGTCGGGGGTCTGGGCGAGCCCGGATGACCGTATGCCCATCCGGTTCACACGAGTCGTCCGGGGTGCTGGCGCATTGTATGCCCATCCGGTTCACACGAGTCGTGCGACTTCTTCGAAGCCGTTATGCCCATCCGGTTCCGTCGGGGTCTGGGCGAGCCCGGATGACCGTATGCCCATCCGGTTTCCCTGGGGGATCGTCCAACCTTTCGGAAACTGGGGGTTTCGGAATGTTCACGGAAATCTCCGCGCGCGCTCGAGTATGCAAGAATCGCACAAGTAAAAAACGATTTTATAAAATGGACACGTTTATCGACATTGTTAACATTCTTTCCAAGGGCTTTGGGGGTCCTGTGGAGATGCGCGTGCGCGGCGACACTCTCGTCATCCGCATCAAACACCTCCTTGGACGTGGCTTCGCCACGCCCGAGCGGGGCCCTTTCTGGCACGATCTCGTTCGTGAACTCGATGCGATTGACAATGCGGCTTATGCCGAGGAGGTCGCTCGCGCCATGGCCTTGTACGCGGGCCGCGAGGCCCCCGCGCCCGGCGCGTGGCACGAGCACTTCCGCGTGCGGTGCGTCGCCGCGGTGAACTTCGCAATCCGCAACGCGGATGTCGACACTATCGACATCGTGACCCGGCAGTACTTGTTCACCACCGAGCTCGCATCGATGTACAACGCGCTTGCGGACGCCCCCGCGCGGGTCGCCAACTTCAACATCCACTGCTTCTCGGCGATGCTCCAGAAACCCGCGGTGCACGAGGCCTTCCACGCGATGCTCGAGAATTTCGCGGGCCGCACGGGCCTGCGCACCTTCAACTTCCAGTTCCACGGGGCCTGTTGGCACGTGCAGGACCCCGCGGGGCTCGCGGGGCTCCCTGCTACCTGCGGGGCGCTCGCGGCCATCGCGGCGCGCGTCGAGGTCTTCGGCTTCGACATGAACTTCTCCATCGGCGAGGAGGAGGAGGAACGCACCGCGGCGATGCCGACGGTCGAGGAGGCCGTCGCACCCGTGCGCGAGGCGATTCGGGCCAACGCGCGGCTCCACACGGTGGCCGTCGGGGACCTCTTCGGCGCGCACGTCGACATCGCGGACCTCGTGTGTGACAATGCGGCGGTCCGCTACGTGCACACCCCGCGCATGATCCCGCTGGAGAACATCAACCGCGTCTACCGCAACGTGACCGTCACCCTCGAGGGCAGCCGCGCCGGCGTGCCCATGCTGCAGTTCAATGACGACGAGGAGGAGGACGACGCCGCGTACCCGACGGTGCTCGACTGGGCCCTGACGGCCCCGCGCGGCGTCTGCGCGAACGCGTGCATGATGTCCGACGACGCGCACAACAACGACATCTACTACATGGCGTTCGCGCCGGGCCCCTGTGCCCCGGGCGCGGTCGACGCGGTGTTCGACGCCGTCGAGCGCGAGGTCGACGCGGCTCTCGCGAGCCCCAAGCGCCGCGCAGTGCGTGCCGCGGAGGGCGTTGCTGTCGACGAAGTCTCGTCGGACGCCACCGTCGTGGTGCTCACCCTCGAGGATGGTGTCGTGCGCAAGGTCCCGCGCGCACAGGCCCGCAGGGCCGCCGTCCTCCACACCGTCGCGCCCGGTGAGGTGTTCCCCGTCATCGGTCACTCGATCGAGCAGGTCGACCTCGTGCTCGCGCTCCTCGATTGCGACGAACAGATCTGTGTCCCCCTGCGCATCGAGGCCCGCATGGTCGAGACGCTGTCGCATGCCGTCTGCGCGGCCCTCGAGGGCGCGGCAATCGGTACCGTCGCGGGCGCCGCGGTGCTCGCACAGATGTTCGAGGCCCCGCGCGTGTTCGACGTGCTCCGCGTGCACCTCTCGCGCCTTCTCCTCTTCGCCGCACCCGTGGACGCACGCGTCGAGGCCGTGTGCACCGCGTGCCGCTGGTTCGACGGCGGTGCCCGCGCGGCCCCGTGGGAGCTCGTCGGGGGTCTGCGGTTCGTGCAGCACATGCTCCCGCTCGTGCGCGACGCTGTCGACGGATGCGCGCCGACCCCCGCACGCCCCACGTGGCTCTGCGAGACCATGGGCCACCAGCACATGACCTTCGCCGACCTCACCGACGCGGACGTGGTCGCCGACCTGCGCGAACTCATCGCGGGGTCCTTCTAAGTGTCCCACCACTGCTTTGTGTCAACGCTGTCTCTATTTCTACTGTCTTTATAACCGTTTGCACACTTGTACGCATCAAAATCGGGGCTCCGGGGGCCACTCACCGATCGTCCAACGCCCCATAGGAGATCGTCCAACCTTTCTTGGGAGCACTGCTGGCGCATTGTATGCCCATCCGGTACCGACGGCGTCCGACGGTGCCCAATGCTGGCGCATTGCACGCCCATCCGGTCCCGACGGGGCGCCAGAACGCGTACGCCCAACCGGTCCCGACGGTCCCGACAGAGTCGTGCGGGTCGTACGCCCAACCGGTCCCGATGGTCCCGAGAGAGTCGTGCGGGTCGTACGCCCATCCGGTCCCGACGGTCCCGAGAGAGTCGTGCGGGTCGTACGCCCGTCCGGTCCCGACGGAGCCTTGGTGAACGACGCAGTGTCCCCCGCGACGTCCCCGCCCACTCACACATTACCACCACAGACCTTGGTTATTTACACACGCACGCATGCACACACAGTTAGTTGCGAGCCCGCTTCTGCGGGGACATGGGCTCCGCGGCCTCCGCGGCCTGGAGCAGCAGCGCGAAGCCGGGGATCACGTGCGCGGCGGGCGCCGCCGCAGCCGCCGCAGCAGCCGCCACAGCACCTACACGGGCCGCGCGGGCCACGCGGGCATCATCGCGCCCCGACTGACGCTCCTGTTCCCAGGTGCGCTTGATGGCGGTGCGCGCGGCCTCCGCTGCAGCGCGCGGCGCGCCGGGGACGACCTCCTGCTCGACCCTCGGGGCCCGCGGGGGACGCATGAGTCCCGCTGCCACCATCGCATCCCGGCGCGCTGCAGCCTCGACGAGCGTCGGGCGGCCACGCTTGCGCGGCGCGGGCTCGGCGGCAGCTGCGGCAGCGGCAGCGGCTGCGGCAGCGGGCTCGGCAGCGGGCTCGCGGATGATCGCAGCCCACGCGAGCGCCGTCGCCGTGCGGATCCCCAACTGCACCACGGGGTCCACCACAGGAAGCACCGCAGGCACCACAGGGACCGCGCGGACCCCCATGCACAGCACCACGTCGACCACCCGCGCCGCCGGGGCCGCCGGGGCCGCCGGGGCAGCAGCGGGCGCCGCCGGGGCAGCAGGGGCAGCAGGGGCAGCAGCAGGCGCCGCCGGGGCAGCAGGAGCAGCAGCGGCTGCCAGCACGGCAGCGACGACAGGGTCGGCCGCGACCGCGGCGTCCGCGGCGCCCGCGGCAGCAGACGCGATCGCGAGGACCGGGACGCTGGCCACCAGGGCGCGCTGCACGATGCTATCGGCGTCGGGCGCCGGGGCCACGCCCACGATGGCCGCCATGCGCCTGGGTGCCACAGCGTCCGTGACCACGAACCGCTCGCGGCGCACGACGCGCGCGACCATGTAGGCCGTGTGGTACGTGCGCGCGCAGGTGTAGGTGTCCCGGCCGACGGCGTGGAAGGTGAGGGCGTCGCCGGTGAACATGATCCCGCAGGCGTCCGAGAGGAACATCAGACCGCCGCACTGCGGCGTCGGGGCCGTCGCCATCTCCAGCATCTGCGCGCGAAGCAGCAGCAGCGGCACGCGGCCCAGGAGGGCCGTGCGCAGCTCGCGGTACTGGTGCGCGGACGCGTGCCGGCCCTTCTCGGTCAGGCGGGCGACCTGCTGCGTCATGCGCAGAACCATGTCCGCGCCGGGGTCCGTGTTCACCGCGCAGAACACGCGGATGGAGTCGCGCAGCGCGTCCGCCACCGCCGTCATGGTCGCGCGCGCCGCGGTGCACGCCTCGGGGGCCGCGCCGGCGACGTTGCCCTCGCAGAGGTCGCACAGCGTCAGGAACGCCACGTCGCCCGCGAGGGCCGTCAGTGCCGCGAGCGTCTGCTTCGTGAACGACTCCGGGTTGATGAGCCGCATCTTCGCCAGCGCGTCGCCCACGGGGGCCTGCGCGGCGGCGGACAGGATCTGGGTCTGGATGGTGTGGATGATGCTCTTCTGGCCGCCGTTGGCGTTGATGGCCCGCGCGGGGTCATTGATCAGCGTCGTGCGCACCGTGTCGCGAATCATCGGCGCGAAGCGGTTGTACACGCCCGTCAGCGCGTCCTTGTTCTCCAGGAAGCCCGTGCGGGCCGCCGACAGGCGCGTGCCATTGTCCTCGCGCGCGTCGTAGTGCTTCTGCACGTTGCCCACGACGTGCTCGAATCCATTCTCGATCTTGGAATAGTGGAAGCCGTTAGCGATGAACTGCTGTGGCGCACATGGGCACGGAGGGGTCGCGTCGGGTGACATGTGAGTCCTTCGGGGCCCCCGAGGGTCAAAACGCACGCAATTTATATTGCAATGTGAGTGTACTTACCATTTTTGTCAATGAAATTTTGCGTGGTTTTGTTCTTGTCGTTTTTGCGATAGCGCCGAGACGACGCAGAGACTTCTCCGCGGGGGGGGTCTATAGGCCTTATCCGTTTTTCTTACTTAGCCGCAAGGTGGTAAGAGGTCCTCACCGACCTTATGCCCATCCGGTTCCAACGGGGTCTGGCGACTTCTCCGAAGCCTTATGCCCATCCGGTTCCGACGGGGTCTGGCGACTTCTCCGAAGCCTTATGCCCATCCGGTTCCGACGGGGTCTGGCGACTTCTCTGAAGCCTTATGCCCATCCGGTTCCGACGGGGTCTGGCGACTTCTCTGAAGCCTTATGCCCATCCGGTTCCGACGGGGTCTGGCGAGCCCGGATAACCTTATGCCCATCCGGTTCCGACGGGAGCCATGGGCGTATCCTGGCGCTTCGCGGGGGGACCTGGCGGTATCCTGGCGCTTCGCGTGGCCGTGTGGTATCCTGGCGCTTCGTGTGGCCGTGTGGTATCCTGGCGCTTCGTGTCTCGCGCGCTTCACACGGGGTACAATGGGGTTTTTATGGATATATACAAGCAGTACAAAGGGCCTGCGGGGCACTGGGGCGGGGTTCAGATGATCCGAACGCGCTGGAGGAGCTCGCGGACGAAGCCGTCGCCCCAGAGGAAGCGCATGTAGTAGCCCTCGTCCCAGCCGCCCTCACGGCCCCCGGCGGCGTAGAGGCCATGCAGCAGCTCGCGCAGGGGAGCCAGTGCGGGATCCGTCGCGGGGTCCATGTCGCGCTTCCCGAACTTGTCTACGAGGTTCGACGCCGTCACCAGCAGCCGGGACATCGTCCGCGCGACGATCACGACAACGTTGCTGCACACGTGCAGGGCCTCGCGCCCCGATCCGTTCTGGGGCGGCACCGCCGCGCACAGAGCGCCGTACACCCCGTGCACAATCTCGGTCTTGAACGGCTGGCCCGCCACGAGCGCGCGCGCGTAGGCCTGCAGGTGGCCAGGCGTCAGCGGGACGCCGCTGTTCAGCACGTACCCGCAGATCACACCCACGTCCAGCCCGTGCGCGGCCAACTCCTCGACCCACTCGGGGTTCGTGACGGCCCGCTCGGGGACCCAGTGGTCGTCGTACGCGTAGCACTGGCAGAACGACAGCGCCGCGCATGCCGCGGCACGGAAGGTGCCGCGCGCGATGTCGGTCTCACCGGGGACCCCCTCGAGCATCCACGCAATCGTCCGGCACACGCGCTTGTACACGTGCCCGTCGAGCGCGACGGGATCCGGGGTTAGCACTCTGCAGCGAATGACCTCGCCCTCGGGGCCCGCGCGGGTCGTGCGAACACGACGCTGCTCGGGAACCACTTCGCGCATCACGGTAGGGACCTCGAGGCGGGACATCGGGAACATGTCGTTGTACACGGAACCCATGGCGTTCGCGGGCAGCCGGATGTGCGCCGCGCGGATCAGACGCGTGCTCGTCGCCAGGGCCACCAGCGAGCTCACGTGCCCGTAGAGGGCCAGGTCGATGTTGCGAAGCACCCCAAACGCTTCGATGCCGGCCTCGTCGTCCATGCGCGAGGCCAGCAGATGGAGCTCGTAGAACTCCGGGTAATGCACGATGGCCGTGAGGCCCAGTGCCGCGTCCGTCGCGCAAACACGATGGAACGCGAAATAGATCGTGTCACAAAATACCGAAAAGGTCAGCTTCTTCACAATCGGGCCCTCGGGGCACGCATGAATCGCCCGGAGAACATCGCGGACGTTCTCAGGTACCTTCACAAACTCGCGGGCCTCCGGGGTCAACAAACCGGGTCCCACGAACAGAGTGAGACTCTGTGAAATGCTTGCGCGAAGAGTTTCGAAATTCATGGTTCGTTTTTGATCGATTCGATACATGCATGAAAAATCCTCCGTTCCGGGCCCGTTCCGAAACCAGCTTCCGGGAACCGACCTTCCGGGGTACCTTCCGGCTTCCCTGCTGGCGCATCGTATGCCCATCCGGCTCCGACGGGGTCTGACGACTTCTCCGAAGCCTTATGCCCATCCGGCTCCGACGGGGTCTGACGACTTCTCCGAAGCCTTATGCCCATCCGGATCCGTCGGGGTCATACGAGCCCGGATGAACACATGCCCATCCGAGTCCGTCGGGGTCCGGACGAGCCCGGATGACCACATGCCCATCCGGATCCGTCAGCCGGAAGGTCATTCCGCCCGGGGAGGGGGGAGGGGGGGGTCGAAAATTCCGCCAGTGTCTTACACGCACAGACTCGCAATTGCAAATTAAAAATGTCTTGCATTTCGAACGATTACTATTTCGGCGAGCTTGATGTCGCATTTGGGTGGGCTCAAGCCCCCGCGCGCCGTGCTCCGGCCGCCGTCACGGGGACTCTCGACTCTCTCCGGTGCCCGGAGGTCCAGGGCGTCATCAACTTCCTCAACGACGTGCTCAAGCCGTATCTCGCGGGAATCGCGCGGCGCACGGCGGCTCCTGTGGAGTTCTACAAGTACACTCTGCGCTACGCGGCCCGCATGGCCCTCGCGACGCGGGAGTACTCCGGAGCCTTCGACTTCGTCCCCTGGGCGCGCGCACAGATGGACCTCGAGGCACTCGAGGCCGCCGGCATCCACAAGAGCAACGTAAGTCTCATGATCGCCATCTGCTTCTACGCATTCATCATGACCCTGCACGGCTGCCGCGGCGTTGCTGTGCGCCGCCAGACCTACGCGGGGAACGTCGCGGCCATGTCGGCCTTCCTGCCCTCCTCCCTCGAGTCCATCGATACCCTCGAGGCCCACGATGGCGCCGTCCTCGTCTACGGCGCCTACTTCGTCACCAACATGTCCATCGAGCTCCCCGACGAGTACATGGAGGTCGTCGGGCGCGTCATGGGTGAGGCCGGTGTGCCCCGTTCCATGTGCTAAATGTATACAACACAACGTGTTCATTGCGGGGCCGTAGGGGGTGGGATGATACACTGGGCCTTGCAGTGCAGTCGTGCGGCGGACCCGACGACGGTTCCCACGGGGTCGTGCGGACCCTGTGCCCATCCGGTTCCGACGGTTCCCACGGGGTCGTACGGACC
>JACCDX010629026.1_pt1 | contig 10700 bp, 7 predicted proteins | sample 7449681 | NCBI WGS metagenome assembly JACCDX01 (sample SAMN15323450, study PRJNA562643) | freshwater metagenome | isolation source: river surface water | place: USA:Blue River Watershed | collected 2017-08-18
ATTTTTTATTCAAGAGATGGCTTGATAACCAATACGACCGGCACTTTATACCAAGCCAAAGAAAGCTGTGTCAACCATAAACACTGGCTTGCGCTGTGATTCAGTGCGTATTTATATGCATTTCATCCTTGGTTTTATCTGTGTCATCGCCGGTCGCAGAAATTACAGTTTTGGAGGCAACAACATCTGAATTTGGAACAGGCTGATATTCCAGTGCCAGTTCTAGGACTTGATCTATCCATTTGACAGGGCAAATTTTCATATCAGCTTTTACATTATCGGGAATTTCTCGCAAATCCCTTTCGTTGTCTGCGGGAATGATGACCGTTTTGATATTGCCTCTGTGTGCGGCCAGAAGCTTCTCCTTAAGGCCTCCTATGCGTAAAACCTGTCCACGTAAAGTAATCTCACCAGTCATGGCGACATCCGCTTTGACCGGAATACCAGTCAATGCTGACACAAGCGCAGTGCACATACCGATACCCGCGCTGGGTCCGTCTTTGGGAGTTGCCCCCTCCGGAACATGAATGTGCAAATCCATCGTTTCATGAAAGCCAGGTTTGAGCCCCAACACTGACGCACGGCTGCGAACTACGGTAATCGCTGCCTGTATTGACTCCTGCATGACGTCACCCAGTGACCCGGTCTTGATCGTCTTGCCTTTGCCCTCCAAAGCAACCGCCTCTATTGTAAGCAATTCGCCGCCAACCTGAGTCCATGCCAAGCCGTTCACTTGGCCAACGAGATTATTTTCTTCAGCACGACCAAAGTCATACTTTCGAACGCCAGAGTAGTTCTCCAGCGTCTCGCTGTTCAGGATAACCGGAGCACTCTTGCCAGCCGAGGAATTCTGCTTGACTACTTTACGGCAGATTTTTGCTATTTCTCGCTCGAGACCTCGTACGCCGGCCTCCCTGGTGTAGTACCGAATGAGATCCTTGATAGTGTCTTCACCAACACTTAGTTCGCCCTTGCGGAGACCGTTATTTTCCTGTTGTTTTGGTACGAGGTAACGCTTGGCGATGTTGACTTTTTCGTCTTCGGTATATCCCGGCAAGCGGATAATTTCCATGCGATCAAGCAGTGGCCCGGGAATGTTCATGGTGTTGGACGTGCAAACAAACATAACCTCTGACAGATCGTAGTCGACCTCCAGATAGTGATCATTGAAGCTGTGGTTTTGCTCCGGATCAAGGACCTCCAGCAGCGCAGACGCAGGATCTCCCCTGTTGTCCATTCCCATCTTGTCTATTTCATCGAGTAAAAACAGCGGATTCTTCACGCCTACTTTTGCCAGCTTCTGCAGCAATTTGCCAGGCAGTGATCCAATATAGGTTTTCCTGTGCCCTCGGATCTCAGCCTCATCGCGTACTCCACCCAAAGCCATGCGCACAAATTTTCTATTTGTTGCTCTGGCAATTGATTCGCCAAGGGAGGTCTTGCCAACCCCGGGAGGCCCCACCAGACACAAGATCGGGCCTTTCAATTTCTTCACGCGCTTCTGCACGGCGAGATATTCGAGGATTCTGGTTTTCACCTCTTCCAGACCATAATGATCGCTTTCCAGCACTTGCTCAGCCTTGTCCAGATCAAGACGGACTTTGCTGCGTGCTTTCCATGGCAGACTAACCATCCAATCAATATAAGTTCTTACGACGGAGGCTTCGGATGACATGGGCGACATCATTCTGAGCTTGTTAAGCTCTGAAAGCGCCTTGTCTCGCGCCTCTACGGGCATCCCCGCTTCTTCAATACGCTGTTTTAACTCCTCTGCCTCATTGGGACTGTCATCCAACTCTCCCATTTCTTTCTGAATGGCTTTCATCTGCTCATTGAGATAGTACTCGCGCTGACTTTTTTCCATCTGCTTTTTGACACGTCCTCGAATTCTCTTTTCCACTTGAAAAAGATCAATTTCGGACTCGATGAGAGCCATCAGGTGTTCAATTCTTGGCTGCAGTGCAACAAGTTCCAGAAGATTTTGTTTCTCCTGCAGTTGCAACGACATGTGCGATGCTATGGTGTCTACAAGACGACCAGCCTCATCAATACTGGAAATAGAGGTAAGAACCTCCGGGGGGATTTTCTTGCTCAATTGTACATATTGATCGAATTGAGACAGTAACGATCGAGTCAGCAGTTCTGACTGTTTATCAGCCAAAGGGTCGCCACTCACAAGATTGATATTAGCCTGATAATAGTCTGCAGCAAGCTCCACCGTCTTGATTCGCGCTCTGCTAACGCCCTCGACAAGGACTTTGACTGTTCCATCTGGCAGTCTAATTAGCTGCAGAATGCTTGCAACTGTACCGATTTCAAAGATGTCCCTTTCACTGGGATCATCCTCTGACGGACTCTTCTGTGCGACAAGCAATACTTGCTTGCCCGTGCTCATAGCCACTTCGAGTGCTTTGATGGATTTGGGCCTGCCAACAAACAGTGGCTGGACAATCTGAGGATAGACAACAACATCACGCAGTGGGAGGAGCGGCAGCACTATTTTCCCGGCATCGATTGTATTTGGCAAAAGACTCATATCTTACGTCCTGATGGTGAAAGTACGAGAGGAGGCCCTGCTCGCATATACATAGACTCCGATCTTGGGTCGGCCTGTTGTCTTTTCAATCGTATAGAGAGCGAAACTACAAAGAAAATCTCTCAAACCTCATATTGGCAGGTTAAAGCAAGAACGGTAAATCGCAGTACACTGGCAATCTTTCAGTTTTCTTCTGATGCTGCTCTGGAAGAAGCCTGCTCGCGATTTTCGTACACCAATAGTGGTTCAGACTCACCATTTATTACTGCTGCATCGATAATTACTTTACTGACATTCTCCATGGAAGGTATTTTGTACATGGTATCAAGCAACACACTTTCCATTATCGAGCGCAATCCACGGGCTCCAGTCTTTCTCTCCTTGGCCTTCTGAGCGACCGCTTTCAACGCCTCATCTCTGAACTGGATTTCTACACCTTCCATCTCAAACAGCTTCTGATACTGTTTGATGAGGGAATTGCGAGGTTCTTTGATAATTCGAACCATGGCATCAAGATCCAACTCGTCCAACGTTGCAATCATTGGAAGCCTGCCCACGAACTCAGGAATAAGCCCGTACTTGACGAGATCCTCGGGCTCGACATCCCGCAGCGTTTCCCCCATTCGGTGTTCTAGGTCCTTACTGCGGACTTCTGCACCAAAACCAATGCCGCCCTTCTCCGAACGATCGCGGATTATTTTCTCCAACCCAGCAAATGCACCTCCGCATATGAAGAGAATGTTCGAAGTATCAACCTGCAGGAATTCCTGTTGCGGGTGTTTGCGACCACCTTGAGGGGGGACAGATGCAACTGTCCCTTCAATCAGTTTAAGAAGGGCCTGCTGAACACCTTCACCAGAAACATCGCGAGTAATTGATGGGTTATCTGACTTACGGGAAATTTTGTCGATTTCGTCAATGTAAACGATGCCGATTTGTGCCTTCTCGACATCGTAATCACACTTCTGCAGCAACTTTTGTATGATGTTTTCGACGTCTTCCCCGACATAACCCGCTTCAGTCAGTGTGGTAGCGTCTGCTATCGTAAATGGTACATCCAGCAACCGCGCCAAGGTTTCTGCCAGGAGAGTTTTCCCCGTTCCTGTTGGGCCAATCATCAGAATGTTGCTTTTTCCGAGTTCCACCCCACCGCTGGTTTCGTCATAGTTAAGGCGTTTATAGTGGTTATAAACAGCTACAGCGAGGACCTTTTTGGCGTTCTCCTGTCCAATGACATACTCGTCCAGTGTTCTCTTGATCTCCTCAGGAATAGGCAGCTTCTTCGAACCTGTCTCCGAATCCTTCTCCTGAATCTCTTCCCTGATTATGTCATTGCAAAGATCTACACATTCGTCACAGACAAAGACAGAAGGGCCAGCAATCAGCTTGCGAACTTCATGCTGACTCTTGCCGCAGAAGGAACAATAGAGCAGCTTGCCGCTATCGTCGCCTTTGTTGAAACGATCATCTGACATTAAACTACCTCTCAAATTCGCTGCATAATCAGAACATGGGGCCGCATGCCACTCAATAAAGGCCGCTTAGACTCCACAGGCGTAAACCAACACCCATGTAATCGGCAGAATAGTGGCCTACCGTAGGGCGAATGATAACACCGGGATGGGGAATTTAAACAAGACAAAGAGCGTCGAAAGAGCTTACTCTGCAACGCAGTGTCTGAGCCTTGTCATTACATGACACGATGACTGAGGACTTTGTCCACCAAGCCGTACTTCACTGCCTCGCTGGCGCTCATGAAATTATCACGCTCTGTATCCCGGGCTATTTCGTCAAGTTCCTTGCCCGTGTGCGCTGCCATGATCTTGTTCAGCTGATGCCTGAGTTTAATTATTTCATTCGCTTGAATTTCAATATCTGCTGCCTGTCCATGTGTCCCACCGCTTGGTTGGTGAATCATCATCCGGGAGTGCGGGAGCGCGAATCGTTTACCCTTCGCGCCACCAGCAAGCAGCAAGGCTCCCATGCTGGCAGCCTGACCAATACACATGGTGCTTACATCAGGTTTGATGAACTGCATCGTGTCATAAATCGAGAGACCGGCCGTGACCGATCCGCCTGGCGAGTTGATATACAAGTGAATGTCCTTGTCAGGATTTTCTGATTCAAGGAATAGCAGCTGGGCGACCACCAGGTTCGCCATGTAATCCTCTACCTGGCCTACCATGAAGATCACCCGCTCTTTCAACAGTCGCGAGTAGATGTCGTAGGACCGCTCCCCTCTTGCAGTTTGTTCGACCACCATGGGAACGAGCGTTGACATCACCAAATCATCCTTAGATTGCATAAATACCTGTTATTTGCCGGCTTTGGGAGCGTCGGGTTTGATCACATCGTCGTAGCTGACTTTTTTCTCGGTGACCTTTGCTTCTGCCAATATTGCGTCGAATGCCTGATCTTCGAGAACCGCTGACTCTACAGACGCCAGTTGTTCCTTATTTCCATAGTACCAACGAACTACCTGATCGGGTGATTCATAGGTTGAAGCGATGTCCTCGATAGTGCTTTTTACCTGCGCCGGGTCGGCTTTCAGCCCCTTTCTCTTGATGACTTCACCAAGTATCAGCCCCAACGCGATACGTTTTTCAGCCTGCTCTCGGAACAGTTCGTCCGGCAACATCGAAGGATCGATATTTTTCTTGCCGCCTCCGAATTGCTGCAAAGCCTGCTGCCGCAGTGACTCGATTTCATTCCTAACGAGCGCAGTGGGCAAGGCAACTTCGTTCTGGGAAAGCAAAAGATCCATCACGCGATTCTTGAGCTTGGCTTTGCTGGCATTATTGAGCTCCCTGCTCATATTGGCGGCAACTTCCTTGCGGAAAGCCTCGACACCGCCCTCTTCGATACCAAAGACAGCAAAAAATTCGTCATTCAATTCCGGCAATACCGGAGCGCTGACTGAATTGATCTTTATTTCGAACTTGACGGGTTTTCCAGCGAGTTCTTTATTCTGGTAGTCCTCAGGAAATACCAGGTCCAGCACAACCTCGTCGCCTGCCTTCTTCTTGAGCAGACCTTTTTCAAAACCATCGATCATCCGATCAGAGCCTAGAACCAGATTTGCTGCCTTCGCAGATCCACCATCGAAGGCCACGCCCTCCATGGTGCCGACATAGTCGATATTGATGCGGTCTTTGTTCTTGCTTTGTCGGGTGACGGGTTCCCAAGTCTGCCTCTGTTGACGGAGCGTCTCGATCATCTTGTCGATATTTTCATCGCCTACTTCCGCTACGAGTCTCTCAACCTTGAGTTTGCCGAAATCATTCAAAGTCACTTCCGGGAAGACTTCGAAAACTGCCACGTAGGAGAGATTCTTGCCTTCCTCTAGGGATTTCGGCTCAATTCTTGGCTGCCCAGCAGGCTTGAGATTCTGTTCGCTGATGGCTTGGTAATAAGTCTTGCTCATTACTTCGCCGACCACTTCCTGCCGAACACCACGACCGTAGCGCCCTTGAATAACCTTCATTGGGACTTTGCCCTTGCGAAAGCCATTGAGTCGGACGTTTCCTGCTGCTTCCTGGAGACGCGCATTCACGGCACTTTCTACGACCGAAGCTGGCACTTCAACTGTCATGCGACGCTCAAGACCCGAAGTAGTTTCAATAGAGACTTGCATTAAACACCCTCACAGGCCCACCTGACCGGCACCGCGGTCAATGGCCATCAATAGTAAAAGAAATCTGTGCCAACAACGCAGGCGACAGGTAACACGAATTGGGAATTTTTTACTCTGCCAGAACCGATTCGACCGAGCCTTAGAAAAGGCTTGGCTTAGTCTATTAAAATCAAGAGGTTAATTCGATCTTTCTGACATAAGAAGTGCGCGATTGTCCCATATTGCCTTGCTTTATTCAATAAATAATCTTGTCCGGCCATGTGTGCGTGCACTAAGCTCTTTGTACCTGAAGCGTTACCTGATTGGGGCAAATGCCAGATCATTTTGCCCCTGCTGACCCTACCCCCATAGACTAAAATTTAATCTTGATACCGCATCGGGAGTCACCATAAGTGAACTGTGACATATCAACCGTAGCTGGCGTTGTGATCGCGGGAGGCAAAGGCTCGCGCATGAATTTTTCGGCTAAGCCGTTACTCGAAATTGGTGGAAGAACCATTATTGAGCGGATTGTCGACACTGCAGGCGGTCAAGTTGGCAGTCTGATCATCAATGTAAATTGCAATTCAGATGGCTACACCCGATTCAACCTCCCGATAATCAGGGATGACAGGGACTATGCGGGCCCTCTGGCCGGAGTTCTCACTGCTTTCAATTACGTAGCGACGAATCTTCCTGCGGTCAGGGCGATAGCGTGCTTTCCTGGTGATGTTCCCTGGTTTCCTGGCGACATTGTTAAAGGCATGCTCAAGGCGATGCATGACTCAAATAGTGAAGTAGCGTGGCTACGTACGGACGGACAGATTCAACCACTCTTTTCTGTCTGGTCTGTCACCCTGCGCCTGGCATTGGAGAATGCTCTCTCTTCAGGGATGTACAGCCCGATGCAATTCATCCTGAGTAGAAAAAATACCGTTCTTGAGTATCACAATCCTTCACCTGGATTTTTCACTAACATCAATACTCCCGAGGACTTGGATACGGCAAGGCGCCTGGCAGAAAAGTACGACTTTTCCGATAAACACGATAATTGAGCGCCAGCACTTTTTTTATTTTATTTTGCATTCAACACACTAAATTCCATAGGAAAAAAGCAAACGATAATTCGCTAAGTTGAATTTCTCTCCAGCCATTGAGTCCGGCAAGCTACCATTAATTTCATGCTGTAACCTCCTGATTCAAAAGCGATCAGAAGCCGAATAAATTTCTAGCATGGTATCGCATCGCATTGATTAATAGGCTTTTATTAATTTTCACAGCTTGCCGCTCACCTCATGTCGCGATAGATCATGGCATGCAATTTGCGCTCTTCTCAATACTCGATTTCATAATTTAAGGTTGTACTACTCCTCGGTTAAGTGGCCAGCACATGCAGTTCAGGTATACCACTTATTCAGCTGCCCTGAGCCGACGGAGACCATCAGGAGGCTGAAAATGGAAAGTGTACGCAAGAATGATCGATCATTGAGGACGCCCCCATGCCGCTCGGATCGCGTCTTCAGGAACGCCAGTCTCTGGTACTTTCGTACCAGAGAAGGCCGGGACGTTGGGCCGTTTCGCTATGAATCAGAAGCGCGTCAGATGCTGACGCAATTCATTCGAGACATGATTGCGATGGAGGCTCAGGCGCAACCTCGTGCGCCGAAACCTCATTTTCGCTTGAGCGCTATTGCGGAGACCACTGAGCGTGCCTTTACATCAGTGCGAGCGAGCGTTTGAAGAGTGCTTGTCCCGGTATACTGATCGCCATCTTCCGATGAACGGGTTACACTCGTGCGTAATGCACTGCGAATATGCCATTTTCGCCAGATGCTTATTGACGCAGGGAATTCAGTGAAGAGCAAAGCACCTGTTTCGGGAAGTTCATGCGCTGGCGCCGCCGACGTATTCTTTTACTATGGGGCGATGTATGCGAGCAGCCCGCTTTTGCCAACGCTTGAGTCCTTTAATTTTTGTATAGAACCTATCCGCTCAGCAAGTGACGCGGTAAATCGTTCTGCAGCGTTGATTCTTCTTGACCGGCAATTAATTGCAAAGGAGCCTCTCGAGGTATGGAGAACTCTCCTTCCACAAGCCATATTCCTAAGTGAAAACTCCGAAAATATTTCCACAGATGTCATTCTTTCGGATGGATTTCCTGCCAGGCAAACTGCGCAGCTTATCGCGCTTGCGCGTGATGCTCTGATGACTCGAATTGAAGCTGCAAGAAGCAAGGAGTCATTGAATGCAACTGAAAGAAATCTAGGAAAACTCGCAAGCATCGGGATAGCGCTTTCTTCCGAAAATGATCTGGCAATATTATTGAGAAAAATACTGACGGAAGGTCAGAATATTTCGTGCTGCGATGCTGCATCACTGTTCCTGATAGATAACGACGCTGGAAAGATCACATTCAAACTGACACAAAATGATTCCTTGGATTTTCCCTTTCAGGAGAGCAGCTTTCCGCTGGATGCTCACTCCATTGCCGGCAACGTGGTCATTACAAAGGAACCTCTTAATATCTCGAATGCCTATCAAATTCCTGAGGGGGCTACTTATAGATTCAATCCTGATTTCGATAAAACCACTGGCTACAAGACCATCAGCATGTTGACATTGCCAGCGCTTAACAAAAAGAAATCGGTGATTGCTGTGCTGCAATTTATTAATAAAAAGAGAGAGCGACACCTGAAGTTGTTGCCAGGCACTGACAACCGCGATCTTATTCTTCCGTTTGATTCGGAGTCCTTTCTCCTTCTGCAGGCACTGGCAGGACAAGCAGGAGTGGCAATAGAAAATGCCATTCTCTATAACGACATCCAGAATCTTTTTGAGGGTTTTGTTCGTGCCTCCGTCATGGCAATCGAACAACGTGATCCAACGACCAGTGGGCACTCCTTTCGCGTTGCAGATTTGTGTGTTGCGCTCGCACAAGCGGTTAATGACAGTGCATCTTCTGAGTTCATGCCACACAAACAATCAGATCAGCAACTTCGCGAACTCCGCTATGCCGCACTCTTGCATGATTTTGGCAAAGTTGGAGTAAGAGAGTCAGTGCTTGTAAAGGCTAAAAAACTGAGCGCTGAAAATCTGGAGAGTATTCGTTATAGAGTATTGATTACCAAGGAGAGGCTCCATAACAAAGCTCTGAGCGAACAGATCAGAATGATGCAGGATGGGATTTTCACGCAAGCTCAGCTTTCGACGCTGCAATCAACGTTGGTGCACGAGATTGAAAGGCTGGATGGATTCTTTGAAACAATTTGTCGTGCCAATGAACCGAGTGTACTGGAAGAGGAAAGCCTGGAAAATCTTGTTAGAGCCGCAGAGTACCGTCCTTCTTTTGCACATGAGAAAGACTTCTTAGTCGTTCGCGAAGATGAATTCAAATTACTTTCCATTCGTAAAGGCAGTTTGTCTGCAGAAGAGAGGCTTGAAATTGAGTCCCATGTTACCCACACTCGCGCCTTTCTTGATTTGATTCCATGGACAGATGAGTTGAAGCATATTCCTGATATCGCTGCGGCGCATCATGAAAAGCTGAACGGCAGCGGATATCCTCTAGGCATCAAGGGCGATCGAATTCCTTTTGCCTCAAAGATAATGACAATATGTGATATCTATGACGCATTAACCGCGTCTGACAGGCCCTACAAGGCTGCGGTAAGCACCGAAAAGGCATTGGAGATAATGCGCAACGAAGCACTGACCGGTGCAATCGATAGACAGCTCCTGGAAGTGTTTGTTTCTAACAGGATCTACAAGGTCACGGAGGGGAAGGATTATTACGGTGACAAGAAAGGCACGCTGCGCTTCGGTCATCACAAATGCGTATTTGATCTGAATAGTAGTCACTAGCCGGTGTGGAGTGCTGGTGATGCAGTTGTCCGTTCGGTCGTGTTTCGGTATGTGCGCTTCGTGGGAGCGATGTTGCGTCGGGAGTCTCGATTCAACTCTTTATTGGCGACCGCAAAGATTTCGTCCATAAGCCTGAAATAGAAAAAATGACCGCGACTGGCCACCTTGTGAAGGATTGCATTCTGCAACATGCTGACCATTGGGGTTGAGCTATTCCGGTTAACAAGGGTATCCGCCGTACCCTGCCAAAGGTGGACTGGGACTTGTACTTCTCGGGGGTCAAACTCCCAGCGTTCAAAATTTTGCGAAACGTCGTACACAAAGCCTCGACTCCCTTGACGAACAGACTCCCTGACATCTTTACTCAGCATCTCCAGGACAAGTGGATCCTCCAGGACTCGCTTATCGGTGTAACAAAGTGTCTCACGCAGTCGCTCTAGATACCGCATCGGGTTGCATGCACAACGTTTCTGCATAAAACCGGAATATAGGCGCAGAGCCAACAATGCCAGCGATCTGATGAATGCAGGTGAAGACTGTAAAATCCCGAGCGGCGATGGCGAAAAGGAAAGTCCAAGGACGACGGATATTCGATCTGGATGCCAGCAGGAAGCAGCGAGCGCCAAGCTCGTTCCACCGCCGCTGCAGAGCAATCCAAACCTCTTGCATCCAAGATCATCCGCTAGATTC
>JACCDX010563066.1_pt1 | contig 10698 bp, 5 predicted proteins | sample 7449681 | NCBI WGS metagenome assembly JACCDX01 (sample SAMN15323450, study PRJNA562643) | freshwater metagenome | isolation source: river surface water | place: USA:Blue River Watershed | collected 2017-08-18
CAGAGAATGCTGCCTTCTCAAGTCCCACAAGTTTTCTGCGTTTCTTGGCTGCCTCTGTTGAACCAGCAAGTCCAAAGACTTCCTGTTCTGCTGTCTGCTGTGTGTATGGTGATTCACCATAGATTGCCGCTAGTTGTCCACCACGTGGAGCAACCTCTGCAACTGTCTGGAAACCTGCTTGTGCTTGTTGCTTAGTAACACCTGCTGCACCTAGTTCTGCTGCACGTGCTGCATATGCTGCTCGTTCCTCAGCAGTTTTTCCTAGATTGAGTCCAGCCTGTACTGCTGCTCCACCGATCTCAGCTGCAGTAATCTTGCGCTTGATGTCAGCAAGTCCCTTTTCTGGATTCAAAGCGTAAGCAAGAATGTCGCCATTAGTTATTGAATCTCCATAGAAGTCTTTAATTGCTTGTAGTACTTCTGGGTTAGAGTTAAGCACACGTTGCTGTGCTGTCATAATGCGATCTTCCAGTTCAGGAGCAGATACATCATTAGCAATAAAGTTTTCAAAACCTTCTTGACGCCCCATCTCACCACGTGTGTAGTAAGACGCAGGTAGTCCGTAGTTACGCATAACTGTTTGGTAGGCATCTTCAAGACCAATGTATTCAGCCTCAGAGATAGCTGCTAGTCCAGCATTGATACGCTTTGCGTTTGCAGCAAAGCGCTTCTTGTAAGCATCTGTATCGCGTAGGCGCAAAGTAAACTCTGCTGGTGATAGACCATCTTGAATAAGGGCCTTAAGTGGCTCGACAAGAGCACCCATACCGTAACGATTAAACTCTTCGAATAACAAAGAATAAGCAGACTGACCTTGACGCATCTTTTCTTCTGCAATGCGCTTTGCTTCCGCTGCTGCATCTAACGCCTTGGTTCCCTTAGCGATTAGTTCGCGTGAACCATCATCATAGAGGGAGTAAGTGTCACCTGTTTCGGGATCAGTATAAGTTGATACAACTTTTTTTCCGGCAGCCTGAGCAGGTGTTGCTGCTGGAACAACTGTTGGCTTAGGCGTTGGAGTAGTTTTTGGCTTAGTAGTTACTGCGGTAGGAGTAGTAGCAGCAGTAGTAGGTGCTGGAGACATACCTAATGCAACTCGTTCAGCAGGTGTCAGTGTCTGACCGCTAGTTAACTTAGCAAGTGCAGCACGTGTATCAACAGCAGGTGTTGGAGCAACCGCCTTTTGTCCTGCACGCTTTGTTTGTTCGTCAACAATTGGAGTTGTGCTATAAAACGATTCGTTAATTCTAGCCATTTAATTACCCCTGGAATCCGAAGTCACGTAGAACCTGCAAAGCAGCTGTGGATACATCTTGTCTAGCCTGCTCTGTGTACTGCCAACGATTGTCTTTACGAAGTTGTTTCTTAAAGTCATAAAGGTTCATATCGCCCTTATCTGTAATAGCACTACGTAGCAATGGGTCGTTAAGGTCAATCTCGTCAGGATCTCCAATGTCTAAGACAGTTGCCATTACCTGACGGTATGGTGCAAAGACTTGGTTTAAGTTGTAACCCTGCGATAGTAGATCACGTACATACTGTGGTTGACCTTGAGCTGCTAACTTACGTGCATCCTGTGCCACTCGGTTAATATCAATTGTTCCAGATGCGATACCGGCAAGCACTTGTTGCTCATTTGCTCCACCTGGAAGGATGTCGCTAATTTCAAAACCATTATCTTTTGCTGTACGCAAGAGGTTCTGGTAGTTTTTAAGCGCTTCTCCAGAGTAACCTTCAGTTACTTTTCCACCAATCATTCCGCTAACTGGGCGGATAGATGCGGCTAGGAACTGGTCAATGTATGAGTTGTCTTCACTGCGGTTAGTGATATAAAGGTTCTCTGCAGCCTTACGTAGCGCAGTAGGATCTGATGCTGCTGCTGAGCCAATCTCAATTGCACGCTTCTTTAGCTTTGCTTCAATCTTTGCAATCTGCATCTCGTAGTCTGTTGAGCCATCAGCCTGACCAGACTTGACCAGATCCTGATAGTTATACAGTTGAACAAAACGTGCTTTGATTTCTGCAGAGTTCTTGCGGTACCAGACATCATCACGGATAGCCTTGCGTAGTTTTTCCGGAGTCCAGTCCTCTGCAACGTAGCGCTCAAGGAGGCGCTTTAGGCTAGGTACGTTATTAAAGATAACTTCAGGTAGGGCAAAGTCTGCCTCTGCTGCTACACCTAGTGCTTCTTCTCTTTGCTGTGCATCTGTTGGTCCAGCAGGAGTTTTTGCAGGAGTAGGAGAAGGCTTCTTTGTAGGTGATGGCTTCTTTTCAGGAGCAGGAGTAGGAGTAGGTGTTGGTGTGCCACCCTTTGCACCCTGTGCTCGTGCCTCATCAGCAGTCTTTGGTGTAGCAGTTGGAGCAAGAATCTTCTTGTCAGTTGCTGCCTTTTTTTCCTCTAACTTCTTAAGGTCATTCTTAGCCTTAGTAGCGTCATCGCCAAGATCTTCCTTCTTCTTGATTTCATCTTTCTTCTTAGTGATGTCATCTTGTAACTTCTGGGAATCTTCTTTGGCCTCAAAACTTGCATACTCAGCACGAAGTTCTTTTAGTTTCTTGTTGCTCTCATCAAATAACTTCTTGTTTTCAGCATAGTCAGGATCAGTTGTCTTAAGTCCCTGTATCTGCTGACGTGCATACTCAACGTCGGCATAAGCTACATCAACTTCGTTTGATATATCTTCTTTGGTACGACCCTTTGCGGTAACCTTTACAGGCTTAGCCTTTTGAGCAGGTGGCTGAATGCCAACAGCATCATATAGTTCGCCCCAGGTCTTGTACTCATTGATAATAAATGGCGCACGTAGTTTGTCAAACGCACTGATCTTGTCAGTAGGTTTGCGAACCTGCGTCTTGGCCCACTCTGCAAGTGTCTTTGCCATTAACGTAGGCCTCCTAGTTCTTCCATCATAATTGCGTAGGCATCAGTTGCGCGAGCAGTCTTAGCCTCTTTAGTAGCGCCAATCTTTTCTTCAAGAAAAGCCTGCTCGTCTACTCCACCTTGAGTGGTTACAAATCCCTTACCAGATGTCTGTACAGAAGGTTGGCTCTTTTGTGCAGCGTTAATCATCTTTAGGTACTTGGCCTTTTCAGCCTTAGTTAACTTACGCTCAAGCAGATCCTCAGCTACAGTATCTAGCAACTTGGCTGTTTGAGTGGCACTTGTTATATAGGTCTGGCGTGTGGTGGTTGGACCATCACCCTCACCATCTCCTGCGCCTTCTGCTGCTTTTTGTAGCAAGAAATCAGATACTGAAACTTCAGGCATCTGGAATTGCTTATTAAACTTACGCTGAAGGGTTAGTTCGTTTCCAAGAGTAACAAGGGCTGTGTACAACTTGATGTTGAAGTCACCAGATACTTTACCTTTGTATAGTCCTGCATCCTTTAATTGCTGTGCAATAGCGGCACGAGTTCCCTCAGATGCCTGACGCATAACCTCAATGTAGTTTTCAATTGTATCTTCAGCCACTTGTATCTCCTAGTAATGAGGCAAATAATGTGTTATATGCGCTAATGGTATTTTCATTTGCCTTGGATAGTTCACGCATTCTTACGATTGTGCTGTCTTGTAAGAATGAGGTTAACTTTGAACCACCAGGTACAGATGAGAATAGGTCCTTATCTGTCTTGTATGAGTCATAAAGATCTAGCATTTCTTTGAGTTGCTTTTGTAGAGGACCGCGAACTGTTACGCTCTTGTCATTTAACATATCGCGCAAGTCATTGATAGCACGGATACGTTCAATGGCTTTCTTGCCACCCTCTGCTAGTTCTTCCTGAACCAAAGGACGGCCAGCCTTAAAGACCTTTGCCCATTCTTGGAACTCTTTGCGTGCCATAGTGCGCTCTACATCTGAGAAGCTCTCTTCGAGTTTAGTCTCGTATTCGTTCTTCTTTGCGTAGTATTGCTGTAAGTCTGCTGCAGTTTGTACTTCACGTAGGTAGTCATCTACACGCTTGTTGTACTTTAGACCCATATCCTTCATAGTCTTGTAGGCATCCCAAGAGAAGCCTGACTTGTGAGGGATCAGGAACGCTGCACCTTGTGGATAACTTGCAAACAAGTCTTTGTTCTTGTCTACGAACTCACCAGACTCTTCTGCATACTTGATAACAGCAACAGTTTTCTTTTCAGATTCTGGGATAGTAAAAGGAATCTGGTTAGGGAACAGTTCAACCCACTTCTGCATTGCCTTGTCATAATCGCCAGGGTACTTATCAAGCAAGTTATTCCAAGCCTGCTTAAAGTTAGCAGTACCGTTGTCCTTGATCCATTCAGCCATCTCAGCCTTAAGCTGAACCTGTGGAGATGCTGGAGCAAAGAAACCAAATACAAAGCGTGTACCTAGAATACCGAGAACTGTGTTCTTAACTCTTTGGCGATACTCTTCTTGTTCCTGAATTGACGGAGGAATTACATTTCCAAATTCATCCTCTGTACTCTTTAGCCCGTAACCTGCTGCTTCTAGGTAGGTAACAGCCTTACGCCAAGCAGATGCGTACTGTGAGTCACGCTCATCTTTGTTCATTGTCTCGTAAAGACGATTGATGTGAGCCGGTAGGAATGCTGAAACGAATGGACGATCAACAGCATACTTACCAAGACCAACTTGAGTAATGGTATCTGCAGCACCTGGTGCACCAAATACATCTACTAGGTTAGATAGAACCTTGATAGATACACCTGCAACTGGACCGTTAAAGGTAGGGATCAGAGAGTCTTGGTTAAGAGATGGTGTTAACATCTTTACCTGAGAACCAAACTGAATAGGTAGTGGCACCTTAAACTCAGGATCAATACCAAGACCAGCCATTGCAGTTTGTACTGCACGGTACATTGGCTCTACACCTGGGTAAACAAAGTACTTCTCGCCCTGATCGTCCTCTTGAATCCAACCATTGTGGCTGATTCCGTCATAAGTAAGAGCTGCCTTACGGATTGATGCAGGGTTGTAGCGCACCATACGGTAAGCACGACGATAGAAGTCTTCAGTTGCACGATAGAAACGTGAGAAGTTACGTGCACCAAATGCTAATTGAGTACGGACAAGTGGATTATCTACGTACTGAAGTATCTGGTTTACTGCACGTTCTTCAACAATCTCAGCAAACTGACGCTTAGCGCGTTCTGTTGCCTCAGCAACCTTCTTTGGATCTGTCTGATCTACCTTGCTTACAACTGATTGGATGTAGGCATCTTCCATACCAGACTTACGCATTGACTTGCGTAGTGCAATAATCTCATTAAAGATCATAGGCTCACGTGACAAACGTGCATTAGCCATACCAAGCCACTTCCAGCCTTGTGTCATTAGTGAGGCTGTGTAGTTTCCTGTGTCAGATACTGGGACTAGGTTAGGTCCAATAGCGTACTCTGGAACATCATCTGACATCTTAGGTAGGTCATCAAGGCTTAACTGCCCTGATACTCCCCACTTGCCAGTGGTATCGTCGTAATAACGAATCTTATTGAGCAGATCAAGGTTAATCTCCTTGAGTCCGTCCTTACCAACGCGACGTGTTTCAAAGATTTCACGTGCTCGTGCAAAGATAATCTCAGCGTGCTCTTGATCTGTTACGCCTCTGGCCTCTAATTGAGCCAGTTTGCGGAACTCTTGATTGTTCTTCATATAATCAAGTAGCTCACGGATAGCAACAGACTTGTTATCAAGGTTTGCTACTGCAATAGCGCCTACTTCGTCATTAGCAAAGTAGCCAATACGCATAAGCCAGGTAAGCATTGATGCTTCGTTCTCAGGTCCGATAGGAACGTTGGTATAACCGCGTTCTCCACGTACTCGTGAGTACTTCTTAGCCTTTGGGTCAGAGATTACAAGGTTTTCGCTACGAACTCCGTGTGATCTTGTAAATAGTGTGGCTTGTGTGAGGTAATCTGCACCTGTTGATGCAAAGTTAAACGCACCTTCAGTAACAAGTCCTACAGAGTTCTCAAGATTTCCGTAGATTAAGTGCTCTGCTAGTAGTTCTGCCTCATCTTCAAACATCGGACGTAGGCCAAGGTACTCTCTGTAGCGGTTTACACGACCAGATGTTAAGGCTGTTGCCATAACTCTGCGTGTATCTTCAACTACATTGCGTGATGATACCTTGCGTAGTTCTTGAATCTCTAGTTTGATAGCATCTTTTGTAGCATCATCTGTAGCAAGTTTAAGTTCTTCTACTTTTTCAGTAATTGCCTTGCGTGCTTCAATGATGTCTGTATCAATTTTAGCAATTTCTGCTTCGTACTTAGCTGCTTCCTTCTTGTTAAGAAGACGCATCATAGAACCAAGTGGGCTTTCAGTAAAGTTGCCTGACTTACGAGCACCTTCAAAGGCTGTGTTCAGACGTGTTGAAAGGTAACGGTTCTTTGCAAGACCCCAAGGAGATCCACCAATAGCAAGGTGAACCATTAGGTCTTCTGTTGCGTTACGAATTGCATAACGTGGACCAGCAAGAGTAAAGAACGACCAGTATCCAGTCATCTTGTCAACCCACTCTTTGTTGGCAACGCCAATAGCACGGTTGATAAATCCAGAACGTACCGCTGCACGGTCAATATCTACAAGGCTTGGTGCAGATACAGAGGTATTGAAGTCAGACAAGATGGCTCCAACGCCCTCATCCTTTTCTCCAACACGACTTACTGCAAACTTAGCGTCTCCCTTACCTGTAAGGCGACGAACAATAATCTGACCTGACTCAGTAGTGTTAAGACCACGGATCTCAGCAATGTTTGACCACAAACCGTAAAACATTTCTTTACGCTTGCCGACATCTGTGATTGCCTCAAAGGTTTCACCGATCATCTTTGCATCTTGCTTAGTAAATACTAAGCGTGCGAGACGGTACATTTGTAGTGCAGCGTCTTTTGCTTCGACATCAAAGGTGTCATTCTTAAACATTGGAGCAATGTTGAACTTAGCCTTGAACTTATCTAGGCGTTCGCCAACTGCTGCAGAAGAAAGACGTAATGTCTTCTTGTTGCCGGCTCCTTTGACAATGTTTACTATTTGCTCTTGACCATCAATGAGTGCTTTTGACACACCATCTGTGGTAGGCAAACCGCCAAACATATCGTCAATAAAACTAGGTGCGATCTTGTCTACGTTAAATACACGGTCTGCTGTTGTCATAGCCTTGATACGTGCTTGACGAGCAGCATCTAGGCGAGGAATGATAACTCTTTTACGACCAGCAGAACCAGCAAGTACAGCTACTGCCTCTTCTGTGTTCTCAAAGAATGCTCTAGCAGATGCAGCATTTGTAATCTCAGCCTTTTGGAAAGAGCGAATTACCTCTGGACCGTACTCAGGTGCAAGGATCTCAAGTTCACGCTTAGCAATTGCTGCCTCTTTTGGTGAACGAGCCTGTGCCTTTGTGTATCTATCTAGTGCTGCTCCATACTGATCCCAGAATGAAGCAACCTTTGGATTAGCAAAAGTTTCTACAACTTTCTTTCCACCGGTTACTGCCTCTAGTGAGTACTTACCTACAACATAAAGACTGCGAACCTTAGATGAAACAACAAGTGGATCAACAAAGAATCTAAATAATGTGTCTGTGATACCTGAAGTAAGGCCATAAGCCAAGCCATTCTTCTCAAGTGTCTCTGGAAGAATTGCGTTAGCCAGTTGACGACCTGGTGAGAACTTAGCGCGATCTACGACACCAAGAGTTTCGTTGAATAATCTACGCTCTTCTTCGATATCTGATACGCCAGGAATGACAGTGTTCTTAGGATCTGCCAGCATAATGTACTTCATCTGCTCAGGAGTAGCAGTTGCAGCGATGTCTGCAAGGCTTTCCCTAGACTTAATACGCATAGCAATATCTACAGCATCTTGACCGTATAAAGCCTTAGCCTTTTCAATACGACCTTCGTTGTAAACCTTGTCACCCTTGTCGTTTGCTTTATCCCAAGCAAAGCCAAGTTGACCTTGAGACAACGGAATAGCAAGAGCACGATAGGTACGAGTAGTTGCATCTGCAACTTCAATCAGTCCCTTGAACGCTAAAGTAATAGGGTTATAGTGCAAGGCTGATGAAAACCATCCCTTTGAAGGCTTGGTAACTACATCTTCCTGACCAAAAGTTTTAACCATATCATCTTGCTGATCTGCAGGCATTTGCTGAAATGACTTTTGCGCTACATCAGATGGAAGGCTTAGCAATTCTTTATGCTTTGCTAACTTCTTAGAAAGAGTATCAATTTCTCTTTTTTGCTCTGGCGTTAAGCCAGCAGCATAGGCGGCTGCTTTTAGATTGTCAGCCATTAGTTACCTCGTGCTAGTGCTTCTTGGTACAAAACTGCGATTTCACCTGTTGTGTCGTAAGGAAGCATAGCTGCTAAAGAGTCAGATAGTTTTGTTGTAATCTTATTAAGCATTAGCGCTTCAGGTCCAGGACCTGCTCCACGGCTAATACCTGCAGTGATAGGTTCTCCTGGGCGCTGAGTTGGAGCGCTAAGCGGAGTTAAACCTTCTGATAAATCTTCACGAAATCTTGAAGGTGCTTGACCTTTAACATCAGGTGTTTCTGCAAGCGGAGCACCAGACTTAATTGCTTCTGTCTCGACGCCTTCACCGTATGATGTGGAACCCATATTTAATTTATCTGTACGTACTGAGTACTTGCCTGGACCTGACACACCTGCTTTTGGGTTCATTGGTGCAGTTGTCATTTGTCCTCCTCTAAAGTCTCTAAATCTTGTGCCATATCTTCCCAAGCCTTATTGACTTTGGTTTTGTGATTGGCGTGGTAAATTGAAAGTTCATAAATCTCAGACATAAATGTCTCTATGCACTGGGTGATATTGTAAAAGAACCCAATGAGTATTACTAAAAAATCTGTCCGGCGTACAGGGCGAGGAATCCTATCGTTATCGTTCAACACCCTGTACACCTTTCAGTAGTTATTAAGCCTTCTTGCCTTTGCGAGCTGTTCCGGCATAACCGAAGTCAACTTTTCCGCCTTTTACTGATCCTGCCTTTGTATCAACCTTAACTGGTTGTACTGGAGCTGGAGCGTGTGATCCCTTGTTCATATGTGCACCTCCTTCGGTTACGCTGCGCCGGTGATACCGGCTAGTAGTGTCGCTATATCGGGTTTTTGACCAGCAGCAGGGGCCGTACCAGCTTGTTCTTGTGGAGGTTGCTGCGAGGCAGGAGCGGGGGCCGCACCTGCTGCTGGAAGTTCGGGGCCACCTGCCATAGCCATTTCAGGCGCAGGTGGTGGTGGTTCTGGAGCGAATGCTCGCTCTACGATTGTTTCTAACGCTAATCCCTTTTGACGGCCCTTAATAACTTCTGCAATACGAGCCACGATAAGAGATGGGTCTTGTCCTTGCGCTGCAAGCGCCGGGATAGCTTGTGCGTACTGTGCCACTGAGACACGAAGAGCATCACGCATTTCTTCAATATCAACACGTTGTTCCTCCTGAGTGACATTCAAGTCCATTGGGATTTCACGACGAACGTAGTCGCGTGATACCAACTTGTCAGAACGCATCTGGAGCAATGCAATGATTGCACGTGATGGATCCATACCAGACATAATGCCGTAGCGAACATCTACACCGTACTCGCCCTTAATGTCACGACCAGGTGTGTACTTGAGAACATAAGGTGTTCCATCTTCTGAACCCTTGATAGTCTTTTGTACGTTGCTAAATAACTTCTCGTCTACTTCAAAGCACAGCCCAACAAGATCACTGAACATTCTAGCGAATTGGGCTTGAGCAGATTTGATTTGAGTATCAAAACCAGCTTGCAGTTCCTGTACGCCACGACCAGTAATAACACTTGCACTGGTATTTCCGGATCTGGTTTCAGGGTAACGAGCGCCAAGCCGTAGTTCACGTTCTAGCACTCCTGACTCTGTAAAGACTCCTGGTGGTAGTTCTAAGCCTACACGACGAATGTTCTGTGGCTGAGAAGAACGCATAATTGAATCTGGACCAAGAGCAAGTTCTTGCACATCCTGTGGGATAGCAATAGGTGCTTGGATAGACTTTTCTGCTGCCTGAATCTGAAGGATTGCAAAGCGAGCACGAGCGAGTTGGACTGCCAATACATCGTCATACTGACCACGTGCCTGACCGTCAAGGGAAGGACGCTGTGCAAGTACAACCATACACTTACCAAGTTGGTTAGGTGTGCGTACTAATGTTAAGTTCTTGCGCTCTGGCAAGTAGATAAGGTCTTGCTCTCTATCGTGGTAACGCACCATAGTGATGTATGGGCTACCTGGTTGATAGTTGTTCTTTTGCAAGATTGCATCGCGGTACTCTGGGTACTGAGAGATAAGAGTTTCAGTATCAGTTGATAGTACCTGAGTTACAGATACAACACGACCAAAACGATCTACCTCTGGATACAACCCCCACGGATTCATTATTCGGATGCGTGGGTTGTTGGAGTCGTAATCCATCTCCACCATACCAGCAACCATTCCGTAGGTGTTGTACCAGTCGGCACCGTCATACATCTGAAGTTGTAGTTCAGAGTTTGCGATATAAAAGTTTGCAATGCGTGTACGGGTATCTGCCGCTTTGCGTGCTGAATCTGAAACCATATTGGTTGCAGAGCAGTTAAATGATGGCAGTGGTGCCATCGCTTCTGCTAAGTCACGAGCTGCAACGTCAATAAAGTTTGCAACCAAAGGCTTTGGGTATTCATCGGAAAACATCGAAGG
>JACCDX011520903.1_pt1 | contig 10698 bp, 11 predicted proteins | sample 7449681 | NCBI WGS metagenome assembly JACCDX01 (sample SAMN15323450, study PRJNA562643) | freshwater metagenome | isolation source: river surface water | place: USA:Blue River Watershed | collected 2017-08-18
CGTGGGGTGCCCCCACTGCCGGGGCACGGGCTACCGGGGTCGCAAGGCGGTGGCTGAGATCCTGCTGATGGACGACACCCTGCGCGACCTCATCGTGACGCGGGCCTCGCTGATCAAGATCAAGGCGCATGCGCGCTCCAGCGGCACGCGGCTGCTTCGCGAGTCGGCCCTGGCCTCGGTGCTGCGTGGCGAGTCCACGCTCGATGAGCTCAATCGCGTCACCCTGGTGGACTGAACCATGGCCCTCACCCAACTGCTGCCCAACGATGTGGCCACGCGCGTGCTGAAGGCCTGCACCCAGGCCTGGCGGCGCCCTTTGGCCCGCTGGGGCACGCCTCAGGCCGCTTACCTCAGTTGGCCAGCGCAGCCCGCCGATGCGCAGGGCGAACGTGAGCGCGTGGACGCGGCATTGCAGGCCTTTGCCACCTGGTGCAGCGAGCGCCCGGGTGTGCGCTGCGAGCTGGCCTTGGGATCGGCCGCCAGCCTGTGGCACCTGGTGCGCCACGAGCGCCCCCATGCCGACACCTTGGCGGCCGGCTGGGGCGAGGCCATGGCGCAATGGGCGCACTACCTGGATGTCGACTTGCGCGAGTCAGCCACGCTGGCCGCGTGGCAGTTGCAAGAGGCCAGCGCCCAGGGGGGCAGCTTGTTGGCCGCCACGCCCTTGGCGCTGGTGCAGGGTTTGAAGGATGTGGCCCGAGCACAGGGCGTGAAGGTGGCGTGGATGGGGCCGTGGTGGGCGCGAGGCTTGGCGCTTTGGATGCAAGGGGAGGGCTCAGCCCCTTCGGGCAACGTTGAGCGCGCATGGTTGCAGGTGAACGAGCCTGGCTGGCAATGGCTGGCCGAATGCAGCGTTGATGGACCCAACCAGGATCGGGCCTGGCTCGCCTGGTCAAGTGCCACCGAGGTGCCCCAAGAGGGTGACGGTCATGTCGTGACGCTCGACGCCAGTGGCGTCCGGGCGGACCGAGTCAGTTGCGTCAGTGTGCCGCTGGCGATGCTGCAAGGGCATGACCCTGCATGGCGGCGCGGCGCGGAGCCATTGACATGAGCACACGGTTGAACAAACTGTGGCCGCGCCAGCAGTGCGTGCCTGATTGGCCCGAGCAGCTCAACCTGATGGGGCCTCGGGCCCGCACGGCCTCTTGGGCCTGGGTGCTGTGCCTGGCCGGCCTGACCACCTGGGGGTGGCTGTGGCCTGAATGGGCCACATTGGCCGATGAGGCACAGCAGGTGCAGGCAGACCTGCATCGCCTGCAGCGCGCGCAGCACCGCCAACAGCGCCAGCTGCAAGTCACCGAGCGGCGACCGACAGCTGTCGCATCGGCTGAAGCTCAGCAGCCTCTGGTCACGGCCAAGGCAGCACAGATGGCACAGTGGTTGGCCTACCCCTGGCTGAAGACGTTGAACGATCTCGATGTCGCGGCCGGGCGCCATCAGGCGATGTTGTTGGATTTCCAGCTTGACCTCAGCGCCTGGGACGGCCAGGCCGGCACGCGCCCCTGGGCGCACATCAGCGCGGTGGCGCCCTCCGACGTGGCCGCCCTGCAATGGATGCAGGCATTGGGTGAGCACGCGCAGTTGCTCGGTCGCACACCCATGGCCACTGGGCTGGATGAGGCTGTCCGTGTTGGCACCTTGCGGGTGTCCTTGCAGTGGGCGGGAGCGGCATGGTGAGCACGCTTGGTTGGTGGGTGAGGCGCCTTGGCCTGGTGGGCTTGCTGGGTGCAGGGATGCTGGCCAGCGCAGTCTGGTTTGCTTGGGTGTACCTGCCGCAACAGCGCAACGAACTGGCCCGCACGGAATCCGATGTGCGGCGACTGCGCCACGGGTTGATCGCGCAGCTGAACTCGGCTGAGGCGGTGCAAGCAGACCGACCTGCAGCCGCACCCGCATTGCCCGAGCAGGCCTGGCAGGCGCTGTGGTCAGCTTTGCCCAGTCAGCCGCAGCGCATGGCCCTGCAAGCGCAAGTGCTGCGTGCGGCGCAGCAGTCGGGCTTGCAGATCGCGGCCGTGCAGTTCGAAGGGCAACGAGAGCGCTGGGCTCGGCAGGGTGATGAGGTGCTGTGGCGACAGCGCATGGTGTTGCCTGTGCATGGCACGCACCCTGCATTGATGTCTTGGCTGCAGCTGCTGCTGCGAGAGCCTGCATTGAGCATCGAGGTGCTGGGAATCCGACGCGATGCCGTTGACCAAGCGCAGCTGCAAGCGCAGGTCAGCCTGTCGCTGTGGTGGCGCCAACCCGAGGGCGGGGTTCAGCCATGAACAAAGCCTTGTGGGGTGGCTTGGTGGCCGTACTGGGGTTGACCTTGTACCTCCAGGTCCAGGGTGACGATGCCGAGTTGCTGGCGGACCGACCGCAGACGGCAACACGCCCGCGCGCCGAGACCGCTCCAACCCCGACCCGAGACGCGCCGCGCGCATCCCCGGCGCCGGGTGTTTGGGCTGACGCCGCCCTGGTTGCCGCCGTGCGGCAGTGGCAGCTCCGCATGGCCGCAGCACCACGGTCCGCCGAGCCTGCTCGCCCGACGGCATGGCGTGCGGCCGTGCCCCAGGCGGCTGTCCGCCCGGTCTTGGCTCCAGCTCAAGCGGTTGAAGCTCAGGCACCTGTGGCACCGCGCTTTCCGCACCAGTGGGTGGGTCGCTTCAACGATGGCGCGGTGCTCGCGGGCGCAGAACGCACCTGGGTGGCCAAAGCGGGTGATGTCATTGAGGGCCAGTGGCGTGTAGACCGCATGGATGGCGTGCGCCTCAGCCTGACTTATCTGCCCTTGAATCAGTCCCAACAGATCGTGATGCGATGAAGTCATCTTGCTTCCATGGACACGTCAGCGCACTCGTGCGCTTGAGCGCCAACAGGCTGACCTTGGGGCTGTTGTGTGCCTTGTGGCTGAGCGCCTGTTCCCACCCCGCCCTGGAGCTGGCCCGACGCCAGGCAGCGCAAGGCCAACAAGAGGCAGCGCTGGGCACCCTGGTGCAAGCCGCCCGACAGTCGCCGCAAGACCGCGAGTTGCGCCAAGCACTGACCGCGCAACGTGACTTGGCCGTGGCCCATCTCGTGGCTCAGGCAGACGCCGCTCGCGCGAGCGGCCGCCGTGCGGACCTGGATGGCGTGCTGCAGCGGCTGGAGCAGGCCGCGCCCAGTCACCCCCGCGTCGCGTGGCTGCGCACTGAGTTGGCCCGCAGTGATCGCCATGCGCGGCTGCTGGCCCAGGGCGATGCCGCGATGGCCAGCCAAGCGTATGACAAGGCCGAGGTGGCCTATCGTGCCGTGCTCAGCGAAGACCCGTCGGCCCGCCGGGCGCGCGAACAGCTCGGCCGGATCGAAGAAATGCGCGAGGCGCAGACGCGCCAGCAAGCCACGCTGCAGCTGGCGATGGCCAACAGGCCCGTGACGCTGGAGTTCCGTGAGGCCAGTCTGCGCACCGTGTTCGAGGCCCTGGCCCGTGCAGCCGACGTCAACTTTGTCTTCGACAAGGATGTGCGCAGCGAGGCCAAGGTCACCCTGTTCCTCAAGGGCACAACGGTGGAAGAGGCCATGCGTGTGATCTTGGGAACGCAGCAGCTTGGCCATAAGCTGTTGAATGACAACACGGTGCTCGTGTTCCCTGGCACGCAGCAGAAACAGCGAGACATGCTGGACACCGTGACGCGCACCTTCTACCTCACCAACGCCGACCCCAAGCAGGTCCAGACGCTGATCCGCACGGTCGCGAAGTCGCGAGACCTGTATGTCGACGAACGCCTGAACCTGATCGTGGTGCGTGACACGCCCGAGGTCATTCGATTGGTGGAGCGACTCGTGCAAAGTGTGGACATCGCCGATCCCGAGGTGATGATGGACATCGAGGTGATGGAGGTCTCGCGCAACGAACTCGAAACCCTGGGGATCAAGTGGCCGACCACGGTGAGCTATGGCCTCAATGACGCGAGCACCACGATCACCCGTGCCAGCAACCTCACCACCTTCACCACCAATCCCCTGGCCGTGGCGTCACTGACGGCGTCGGGTGCCAACACCCGGATCCTGGCCAATCCCAAGATCCGCGCCCGCAACCGCGAGAAGGCCAAGGTGGTGCTGGCCGAGAAGCTGCCGGTGTTCACGACCACATCCACACCGGTCACCACCGGCGTGTCGAATGCGGTGTCGATCTCCTACGTGGATGTGGGGCTCAAGCTGGACGTGGAGCCGCAGGTTCAGCTTGACGATGACGTGAGCATCAAGGTGGGCCTGGAGGTCAGCAGCATCACGAACACGCTGTCAGGTCCGGGCGGGTCCATTGCCTATCAGGTGGGGACGCGCCAAGCCAGCACCACCTTGCGCCTTCGCGATGGCGAGACTCAGATCCTTGCGGGTCTGATCAACGACTCGGAGAGCCGCTCCAGTTCGGGCTTGCCCTATCTGCACAGCCTTCCGCTGTTGGGCCGACTGTTCGGTGTCACCACCGACGAGTCCAAAAAGACCGAGATCGTGTTGTTGGTGACTCCGCACATCGTGCGCAACGTGGTGCAGCCTGCAGTGTCGGGCACAGGGGTGCCATCGGGCACCGAGACGCAACCGGGTGCGGCGCCAATGAGCCTGCGCGATGGTGCCAGCACATCGGGTGTGGGCGGCAGTGCGGGGGGGGCGGCCGGTCGTGCTGTGCCCGCAGGTGCGCAGCCTGGGCGCCCTGGCGCGGCGACTGGCATTCGCCTGCTCACCGGTCCTGAGGAGGTGCACGCGGGTGCGCTGTTCGCTGTGACGGTGCGCAACCCGGAAGCCACGCCCATGAACGTCAACCTCGACATCGACAGCGCGGTGTTGACCTTTGATGGCGCTCAAGCCGGGCCCAGCCGCAGAGCAGTTTCCGTACCGCCGGGCGGACAGGTGCAAGTGATGATGCAGGCCTTGCCGACACAGGTTGACGCGGACGGACGCATTGAGTTGGACAACGGCTTGGCGAGCTGGCGCGTGCGCATCAAGGCTCCGGTGCCTGCGGACGCCGCTGGCCCAGCCGATCCGATGCCTGCAGGCAACGACACGGAGCGCTGAGCATGTCGAGTCGCCAGGGCCCCCGCAAGGGCGGCTTCACCCTCATCGAGATGGTGGTGGTCGTGATGCTGGTCAGCATCCTGGCCAGTGCGGCCATGCCCTTGGCCGCACTGCACAAGCAGCGTGCCCGCGAGGCCGAACTGCGCCACAACTTGCGAACCTTGCGCAACGCCATCGACGCCTACAAGCGCGCCGTGGATGAAGGGCGTGTTGAGCGACGCGCCGATGCCTCGGGCTATCCACCCACGCTGGAGGTGTTGGTGGCGGGCACGCGCGACAACAGCAGCCCGCAGGGCAACCGCTTGTACTTTTTGAGGCGCTTGCCGCGCGACCCCATGGCCCCTGCCGAAGTGCCGGCAGCACGAACCTGGGGCTTGCGGGCCTACGGCACGCCGCCGGATGCGCCTGCACCTGGGGCCGATGTGTTCGACGTGTACTCCAAAGCCAGTGGACTCGGCTTGGACGGCACACCTTATCGAGATTGGTGAGTTCATGCCCGCCCCATCATGGCGTCACTGGCGCGGCTTTACCCTCATCGAGTTGATCGTGGTGCTGGCCATCGTGGCGCTGCTGGTGAGCATTGCCGCGCCGCGCTACTTCCACAGTGTCGAGCGTGCGCGCGATGCGAGCCTCAGGACGACGCTCAACGTGATGCGCGATGCCATCGACAAGTTCGTGGCCGACCGCGACCGCTTCCCAGATTCGCTCGACGAGCTGGTGGCCCGCGGCTACCTTCGACAGGTGCCAGAGGATCCGGTGACCGGCTCCCGCGACAGTTGGCAAATGTTGGCGCCGGTGGCTGCCAGCACGCCACTGGGTGGCAGGGTCGCCGATGTGCGCAGCGGTGCCAGTGGCCGAGGTGAAGACGGCACGCCTTACAACAGCTGGTGAGCCCGATGCGTCGCTTGCAGTCCCAGAAAGGCTTCACTTACTTGATGGTTCTCGGCTGGGTGGCGCTGGGTGGGGTCACCTTGGTCACGCTGGCCCAGAACTGGCGCTTCGAGCGCCAGCGTGAGCGCGAGGCGGAAATGGTGGCGCGCGGCCGAGAGATCGCCGCAGCCATCGACCGCTATCACGCGGTGAGCAACCCAGGTCAGTCGGCCCGCTTTCCGCGCAGCCTGCAAGAACTGGTTGAAGATCGCCGGGGGGTGCAGACCCAGCATCACCTGCGACGGGCCTGGGTTGACCCCTTGACCGGTCGCCCCGACTGGGGTTGGGTGCGCGCCGGTTCGGCCCCAGACGCTGGCTTCAGGGGGGTGTACAGCCGCGCCACTGGAGAGCCGGTGCGGCCGCCCGAAGGTGTGCGTCGCTACAGCGACTGGCAGTTCGTGTCTCAGGCTGGCCATGCTCCTGCCGCAACGGCCCCGCCATCGAAGCGGCTCGCGCCTCATGGCCCATGAGCTGCATGCGCCATGAGGCGCGATGCCGTCAACAAAACTTCACGCTCTGTGAATAGATTGTCAGGATCATGAGCAACCTTTCCTTCACCCCTTCCCAGGTCGAGTCGCTGATTCGCCTGGTGGAGTCCTCCATAGAAGTACGCAGGCGCTACCAGTTCTATGTGTGGACGCAGGGTGACCTGCAGCGTTTGTTGCCGCACAAGCTTGCGGTGTGCGGCGCCTATGACCATGCACAGCGTGACCTGGTGTTCGATGTGCTGAACTGCCTTCAGGTGGCCCCTGAATTGATCAGCACCCTCAGCCAGGCTCACTCGGCGGTGCACCATCGCTTGATGAAGGAGTGGCAGCGCCTGCCCAGCCTCCAGCCCATGTGGGTCGATCTGGCCCCATTGGCCGAGCAGGATGTCCACGCCAATGCCCTGATGGTGGCTGGCTACCGACACCTGCTGGTGCATGGCGTGAGTCGACCGGGTCGCCCGCACGAATTGGAGTGCTTCTTCGCCTTCAGTTCGCCCGATGCGAACCCTGACGCGCTGTCTGCCTACTCGCTGCAGTTGTTCATGCCTTATCTCCACAGCACGTACCTGCGCGTGTATGCCAACGAATGCGAGCTGCAGTCTCAGGGCCGCTCGCCGCGTGCGCCGGGTGCTTGGGGGCAGACCACGGGCGAGGGCGAACGTCCGCGCATGGCGCTCAACCTCACCGAGCGTGAGCGCGAGATCTTGCGGTGGGTGCGCGATGGCCTGAGCAACCAGCAGATCAGCGTCAAGCTGGGCATCAGCGCCCTGACGGTCAAGAACCATGTGCAGAAGATATTGCGCAAGCTGGGTGCCGCCAACCGAGCGCAAGCGGTGGCCAAAGCCATGACCGTCAACGCCTTGAGCGCTGTGCCTTTTCCACTCAACGAACGCCACTGAGTTGGCTGACTTTGTCCCACACACCAGATGAGCGCCATGCACTGGGCCCGCCGAATGATGGGCCGCTTCAATCCCAATTTGCGCACAAACGTGGCGGTGTCGGCCATCGCCTTGTTCGCAGCTGCCGATGCGCACGCGGGCGAGTCCATCGACATCGCAGACGCCACCGATTGGTCGAGCTTCGCGCTCCGCGCCAGTGAACCGCCACGCATGCCCATCCGCAGTGACCTGCCGTTCAAGGCCATTTCGCACGAGGGCCCATTCTCGCCGGAACGGGAGGCTCATCTCAGCGCGGAGACCCGGCAGCTGCTGGATTTGCTCGGGCAAGCCCAATGGGCCGAAGCGTTGGCATGGCTGAAGTCGGCTCAGCCTGCATTGAACAAGCGTGATGAGCGGGGCATCACGCCCTTGAGCCTGTGCGCCAAGGCCGGTCAACTGGCGTTGGTGCGCGAGATGATTCGCCAAGGTGCCGAACTGGATCAAGTGGGCGCAGCGGGCATGACCCCTTTGGGCGCGGCGGCCTTTGAAGGCCATGACCTGATCGTGCGTGACCTGTTGCGAGCCGGGGCGCGCACAGATGTCCCAGGGGCCACGGGGCAATTGCCCATGCACCTGGCTGCGGCGACCGGCCAGACCGGCAGCATGGCCTTGCTGCGCCAGCACGGGGCTGACTGGACGTGGCCCAACCGATCCGGGCGCCATGTCTTGGCCGAGGCGGCTTACTTTGGCCAACACGAGGCCATCCGCTGGCTCATGACGCAAGGGGCAGCACTGGATGCTCCTGATCGCCATCAGCTCAATGCTTTGCACGCCGCAGCGTTGGGTGAGCAGCGCGCCACCGTGGCCTGGTTGCGATCTCAGGGCGTGCCGGTGCCGCATGTGATGAGCCAGGTGTTGATCGACCAGCTCGACACGCCACCAGCCACGCGCCCCTGATCGGCGTCTCCCTCACCATGAATGACGGGCCCTGCGGGGCCTGTTGTCTTTTGTTCTCCAGCCTGGGCTTGGAGGTAACCGTGTGTGTTTCCCGCATTCAAGGGGGAGGGGGCGTGACGGCCATGTGCATGTCACGTGCACTGATCCGATCGGATCACGTTGGGCTCTGGGCCCTCCATCGTGGTGCAGCGTGAAGGGGGTGCAATGGCGCAGTCCATCCAGGCGCGCGGTTCACCCCCTCTCGAACGGCTCATGCCAAGGCCGCCCGAGATCCCCAACCGTGTCACACGCTTTGCAGACACTTCATTCGCTGCTGGGGCTCGGAGAAACAGGCGCCACGGCAATCACGACAAATTTTTGGTCACTCACTTTCCTTCACGGAGCAAGCAATGAACTTCAAGATGATCGCCGCCGCCGTCGCCCTGGTGGCAGCCGCAGGCAGCGCCAACGCTGCCATCGATTCCTTCAGCGGTGTCAACGGTGGCAATGGCTCGCTGACCCTGCTGAAGCTGGACAGCACCGGCGCCACCACCCAAGGCCTGGTCGCTGACCTCGGTCTGAACTACAGCGACTTTGCCAACGGTGGCCTGTACGGTGCCGCCAACACCACCGTCGTGTGGGACTTCAGCGCCAACACCATGACGGTCAACGGCACCCTGAAGACCGGCATCACCAACGACTGGGCTGGCCAGTTCGCCACCTTCGCCGCCAACTCTGATGCCGCTGAAACCAAGTGGGCCATCATCTCGGGCTCGCAATACGGCAACACGCCTTATGGCTTCCTGTCGACGGGCACGCCCAATGCCTCGCAACTGAACCAGCAAAACGCTTCGGTGACGGCCAACTGGGTTCAAACCAACCAGCCGCTGATCCAAGGCAACGCCAGCTTCGGCACCCTGGCTTCGGCCGACAACGGCGCCTACTCGATGCCGTCGACCGACAAGTACTACGTCGGTGCCTCCACCGTGTTCGGCACCACCAGCTTCAACGGTTGGCGCGGCAACAGCAAGTGGACCGTGTGGCAAGCTGGTACGCAAAACAACCTGTGGCAAGTCAACGCCAACGGCACGGAAGCCCGCATCGGTGACTCGGCCGGCTACACCCTGGGCGCCAACGACACGCTGGACACCACCGGCCTGCTGAACGCCTCGGGCACCTTCACCCTGCAGGGCAACACCCTGACCTGGAAGACCGCCACCATCACCCCGGGCGTGCCTGAGCCCACCACCTACGGCCTGGCCCTGGCCGGCGTGCTGACCCTGCTGGTGGCCCGCCGTCGCGCTGCCAAGTGATCGGCCGCGGCCGGCTTGACGCCGGCCGCTGACCTCCTCCCATTTTTGCGTGCTTCAGGGGTGGACCGTTGTCCACCCCGGGCCGCAGGCTTGCCCATCCCACTCACCCTCGCTTTGAGACACACCATGCAAATCAAGCACATTGCCCTGGCCGCCCTGGCCACCGTGGCCGCCACCCCATCGATGGCTGCCGGCGTCACCCGCATCACCGGCGCTTCGGCCTCGTCCATTGGCTACGTCGAAGCCCTGGCCACCACCGGTGTCTGCGCCAGCAACAACGTCGCCGTGTTCGTGCGCGGCTCCAGCTCGGTCACCAACGCCCTGGGCAACAACTTCACCGTCAAGTGCCTGAGCGGCAACTTCTCGGGCACCACCAGCGACGAAGTCCAGATCGACGTGTCGGGCGGCTCGCTCAACGCCATCATGTACTCCAGCGCTGTGGCCCCTGAAGACGCCACCAGCCCGCTGGTCGGCAACGGCAGCTTCCTGCCCGCCACCACCACCGGCTGCACCGGCGTGGCTGGCACCGGCCCGCTGGCCTTCCTGACCGGCACCAAGCTGAAGATCTGCTCGAGCTCGGCCGCCCTGAGCAGCGGCAAGTCGGTCGGTGGCTTCATGGACGTTGAGCCCCAGATCTTCACCGCCCAAGGCGTGATCGCCGGCGACTACTCGGCCAGCACCGTGCCGGCCTCGTTCAGCCAGGCCTTCGCCGTGGGCGCTTCCAAGGCCCTGTACGAAGCCCTGCAGGCTGATCAAGGCCTGACGGTCGGCGCCACCGACGTGGCCAACCAGCCCACCATCGGCCGTGCGCAGATCACCGCCATCATCAACAACAACGCCTTCAACGACGCGAAGATCAAGGGCGCCAAGTTCCTGGTGCCCACCAGCACGCAAACCAACCTGACCTACTGCCGTCGCCCCGCCACCTCGGGCACGCAGATGGGCGCCGAGCTGTACTTCCTGCAAGCCGTGCTGGGCACGGGCCCTGCCGGCGGCGCTGCTTCGGTGCAAGAGCCTTCGTACCTGACCGGCGCGGCGCCCGTTGGCGCGCCTACGCTGGCCAATGGCGGCGCTGTGACCGTCGACAAAGTGTTTGTGCAGCTCAACAGCGGCACCGGCGAC
>JACCDX010711618.1_pt1 | contig 10695 bp, 7 predicted proteins | sample 7449681 | NCBI WGS metagenome assembly JACCDX01 (sample SAMN15323450, study PRJNA562643) | freshwater metagenome | isolation source: river surface water | place: USA:Blue River Watershed | collected 2017-08-18
CTTACTGGGCCGCGACATGGTTCTGTAATAACTGCTATCGGTTAATATGGGCTCTGGGGCATGGGCGGCTTTGTGTACAACGTTTGTTTTTGTAGGGGCGGCTGCAGTATTGCGCTTGTCTTCTACTTTCGGCTTATCCTCAGCACGTAGTCGGTCCTTGCCTTTCTCCTCCATTCTAACCCGCTCCTCACGTGCTTTCTTGCGCTCACCAACTACCAAAAGCTGACCTTCTTTCAGCCCTTCTGTCAATCCAGTGTTCCACTGAATCAACTGCTTCTCAGTTATCTGGTATTTTTTGGTAATTCCATAAACGGTTTCCTTCGCGGCCACTTTATGAACTAGGTATTTTAAGGTGTCCGGATAATTTCCCGACACAGTCGCCACCGCCACAGCAGCAGGCTTCTTGGTGGTGTAAGGTATTTTAATCTCGCTGCCAGCTTTCAACCCATCGCGTAATTCGGGGTTGTACTTCATCAAGTCCTCAGTGCTTACCTCGTATAATTTCGTGATGGCATATAGACTTTGTTTCTTCTCTACTTTGTGTATGTAAAATTTTTGGCCATCAATTGTTTTAATGTCCGTTGATTTTACCTGCGCTAACAACGCGCTACACAACAGTAGGCTGAACAGTAAATATGTAAGACGTATTTTCAGATTATTCCCATTCAATGGTTGCAGGTGGCTTCGAACTAATATCGTATACCACACGGTTTACACCACGCACCTTGTTAATTATTTCGTTACTGATCTTGGCAAGAAACTCGTAAGGTAAATGCACCCAATCGGCTGTCATGCCATCTGTACTGCTCACAGCGCGCAAAGCTACCACGCGCTCGTAAGTGCGCTCGTCTCCCATTACGCCTACGCTCTGTACAGGAAGTAATATAGAACCGGCCTGCCAAACTGAATTATACAGGTTATGTTTCTTTAAGCCGTCAATAAAAATAGCGTCTACTTCTTGTATGATATGCACCTTCTCAGGGGTGATGTCACCCAAAATGCGAATGGCTAAACCGGGACCCGGAAAAGGATGACGGTTCAAAATGTTCTCGTCCAAACCAAGCTCCTTGCCCACACGGCGCACCTCGTCTTTAAACAAACTGCGCAACGGCTCTACCACCTGTAACTTCATAAAGTCAGGCAAACCGCCAACGTTGTGGTGCGATTTTATAGTGGCCGATGGGCCCTTCACACTCACGCTTTCAATCACGTCAGGGTAAATGGTGCCTTGCGCTAACCACTTGGCATTCTCTATCAGGTGCGATTCTGCATCAAATACATCAATGAATACGCGACCAATAATTTTTCTTTTTTTCTCAGGATCACTTTCTCCTTGCAACTCCGTGTAAAAACGCGATTTAGCATCAACGCCCTTTACATTCAATCCCATGTGCTGATAAGAGTCCAACACACTTTCAAACTCATTCTTACGCAACAAACCATTGTCTACAAAAATGCAGTACAGATTTTTACCAATGGCCTTGTGTAACAACATAGCAGCAACGCTACTGTCCACACCACCACTCAATCCTAGTATAACTACGTCATTCTGTATCTTCTCTTTTAATTCATGAATGGTCGTTTCTATAAACGAAGCGGGTGTCCAATCGCCCTTACAGCCACATATGCCAAACACAAAATTCTTGAGTAGTTGCAAGCCTTCTGTGGTGTGATACACTTCAGGGTGGAATTGTATAGCATGGGTCGCCTCTCCATTAACTTTGTAGGCGGCTACTTTTACATCATGCGTGCTGGCAGTGATAGAATAATTTTCAGGTAAGCGCAAAATGGTGTCAGCATGGCTCATCCATACTTGACTGTCCTGACTTATGCCCTCAAACAAACCCGTCGAATCGCTGATTTGCAAATGCGCACGGCCGTATTCACGTGAATTCGATTTGCCAACTTCGCCACCAAAAAAATGAGCTAAATACTGGGCACCATAACACACACCAAGTAATGGCAGATGACCTTTTATTTTGGAAAGATCGGGTTGTGGTGGATTTTCTTCACGCACACTGTGCGGACTCCCTGAAAGAATGACGCCCTTTATATGAGAGTCAATCGTTGGTATTTTATTGTAGGGATGAATTTCACAATAAACGTTGAGTTCGCGCAATCGACGCGCAATTAACTGCGTGTACTGCGATCCGAAATCGAGGATGAGTATTTGCTCCTGCATAAGCGGCAAAGATAAGGAAAGTCGTGGTTGTTTCCTTGTGTTCTACGGAGCACTTTTAAGCAGGTTATTCTTTTTTGCTTTTTTAATAAAAGCACCTTTTCGTCTTCTTGCGTCTAGGTTGTCTGGGCGTGTGCCAGGGCAACAGTTGGATTCATTCATTGGTTGGTTCAACTGTTGCCCTGGCACCGGGCCATCCGCTTTAGCCTGCTTGCCCTGTGCCGCGCTGCTAAGGGGTGCGGGGTCCCCGCCTGCAGTGGCTGCGGGGCCTCCACCCCCTAAGCAGCGCAGGCTCATGGCCGCGCAGGGCTGCCGCTGCCGTCCCTCACGCACACCACCGCTGTGGTTATCTTCATTTAACGTTATTGGTTGCCCGCTACGCTTACGTCAATTGTTTTCTAGTGCAATCGTCACGGGGTCTTTAACCGCTGTGCTAATAGTTGTATTCGACTTGTTTGTTGGATGCCTGGTTAAAGCGTGCGCGCCAAAACGGGACACTGATAGAAATAAAAAACCCCCTCACACGTGAGGGGGTTTGTCGGGGTGGCAAGATTCGAACTTGCGACCTCCTGCTCCCAAAGCAGGCGCGATGACCGGACTACGCTACACCCCGATTCCTAACCGGTTAGGATTAAGAGGTGCAAATGTACAATTTTATTCGTTTACACATCAAATTTTTTTTCGAAAAAGATGTTGCGTTTAACTACAAAAAATAGTAATTTTAAGCTATAAAATATAGCAATGAGTAAAATAGCATCTAACATCCGCTTTTTACGCCAGCTCAAAGGCCTCTCGCAGGAACAGTTGGCAGACGAACTTAGTATCACCCGCTCAAGAGTTGGCGGGTACGAAGAGGGTAGAAATGAGCCCCCCATCGACTTGCTCATCCGCCTCTCCGAGTTTTTTCACATCGCTATCGACGCACTCGTGCGCGGCGATTTGAAAAAAACAAACCTCGATGGTTTAATGAAGGTCGGCAAAAACCGCATCCTGTTCCCCATCCTCATCGATAATGAGGGCAATGACATGGTCGAACTTATTCCACTCAAAGCGTCTGCTGGGTACACGCGCGGTTACGCCGATCCCGAATACATCGAAAAACTACCTAAAATGAAATTGCCCTTCCTGCCTACGGGTAAATTCAGAGCGTTTCCTATTCGCGGCGATAGTATGCCGCCTATCCGCGAAGGTTCCTTCGTTATTTGTAAATACCTCGAAAAATTCGAAGAAATGAAACCAGGCAATACCTACGTCGTTGTTACCCGCGACGATGGATTAGCCTACAAACGTATCATGGGCTGGAATAAAAAAGAGGGCACCTTCGACCTGCATTCCGATAATAAGGTCTATGCTCCCTACAAGGTTAAAGCCGAAGATGTACTCGAACTCTGGGAATACACCTGTAGCATTAACATGAACCAATACCGCGAAGATGAACTGAACCTCGATAGCATCATGAATATGCTCCGCGGTTTAAAAGTCGAAATAGCAGATCTGCGAAAAGACCGCCGCTACTAATCTTCAACAAACGCAATAAAAAAAGGGCCGTGTTTACTCAACACGGCCCTTTTTTATTGTAGAGAAGTGATTATTCGACAATGAGCTTTTGTGTCACGGCACCATTGCTGGTACGCACTGTTACGAAATATACACCAGCACTCATCTTACCTAAATCAAGTTGGTAAGCGTTATCACCGGCTGCAATTTGCACAGGCACGGTAGAAACTACCTGTCCTGCTATATTCATTACAGAAATAGTAGCCGACGATGAGAAGCCTGCATTGATTTTAACTGAGACTGAACCGCTGGCCGGGTTAGGGAAAACGTTGAACGCGACTTGAAGTGCATTCTCGCTAATGGCATCAATCGTAAAGGTGGTCTTCGGATAATATAAATTACAATTTGAATTGCTGAAATTCAAAATGGCCGATGAATACCAATGCGTCACAGGCAAATCCTGGCGCATTTTTGGTGAATAGGTATTGTTCGAAACCGTCATAGGCACACAAAATGCAAGTGGTGCAGTGGTGCAAAGTGTTGTATTCACAACCGCGGCATCACACACTGGTGAAATATAGTGGTTGGTGGCTTTCTGACGAATTTGGTTCTTGCTTTCTGATACATTGATCTTTGTAGGGTGCAAGGTCATCGACCCAGAGGCGCCTACTGAGGCTGCACGCACAAATACGTCCGGCACCATGTTCCATTTCGAATTGTTGTCGGTATAAGCGGTATCCGACTCTGCCCAACTATAAAGAATGTGCTTACCGTCTGGTGTACGACTTAATTGTAAACGTGCACTGCAATCGACCTTACCAGTTGATGGATCCCAAGGGTTTTCGTTGTAACCTGGATCAGTGGCTGCGGTACCGGGACCTTCTGATAACATAGAGTCAATTACTGTTACGCGCCAATCTGAAGCGGTGCTGTTGTAAGTGAAATCGTAGTAGGTAGGACGTAATCCAGTGCGGTGTGGATAAGTATAGCCAGTTACTCCACCTTGATTGTACTGCCAAGTGTAACCTAACGAATCTTTGTGTGCGCGGGCCGTACCGACGACAGTAGAAACGATGTGTAAGTCACCATTGATGTCAACAATACCGTCAATGCCTTCACTGTTAGTGAAGAACGGGATAACTTCTGTATTAGAAGTGTTCGGAGGGAAAATGTGATCCAACACATCTTTAAAGGCCGTGTAATTGGTGAAGTCAATTGAATTGAGCTTGGTCCAAGTGTTTCCTGAGTTGGTGGTTTTGTAAACGATTGGTTGGTAACCCCACTTAGAGGTGTCAGTGGTGTTAAGGTTAAGCGAATCCACTCCAATGAAGAACACGTAACCAATGGTGCCACTGCTGTTCCAACACATGTGAGGGTCACGGAACATCATCTTATACCCATCAGTAGTCATCATTTTTACAGATGGAATGATAGAGTCAGTGGTCCAGTTAAATACTCCTGAGTTAAATTGACCTTTGATAATACGGGCACCGCGAACGCCAAAAGCAGCGCTAGTGGTAGCATTACCGTCCTTAGCAATATAGCCAAGGGCTCTTACAACACCATCTGTTGTGCTAGCAAAATCAAGATTTGGAAACTCCCATTTAAAGTTACCTGTTTGGCTATTATAAGGGGCTGAGTTCGGAAACCAAACTTGAGCGTTGGCATCGGTTGATGCAACGTTATTGTAGGCATTTAACTTCTTGCTGGCAAAGAAACTTCCGGCCCAACCATTAGAGTTGCTGGTAACTGGACCCATACCAAGTACATACGCATTGGTATCAACGGTGTTGGTTGGAGCTGAATTCCATAATCCACCTTGTGGATAACGAGCCCATTGGGTAGAATTGTTCCAAATCAACGTGCTATCCCATTTTGTACCCCAATTCTTGGTGACTTGAGCCACAATACCTCCACTGATAGCACCTGTAGTAGTAGGTGCTGGAGACATTAAGTAGGTGTTCGATTTGCGATGCACAAACGAAACCATGTTGAGTGCTGGGTTGTAACACAATGGCTTAGAATTGGCATTGATCATCCCATAAATATTAATTGAACCAGAAATCGGATTCCACGTCACGGTAGTCGCAGCCGAGCTCTTGGCATTTTCAACTGAATTAACGTTTCCACCAGTAGGTGCCAGCGGTGTCGGGTTAGAAGCGGGTTCAGTGACTTGTTTTCTCTGAAGATCCCTTTCTGCCATGTTAATAATGCCGCTTTGTACAGCCGGCATCTGACGCGGTTGCTGAGCGATACCCGATAAAACAGATACCATAGCAGCGCCGAAGAGTAATAGTTTTTTCATAAACACATTCTTTATAACTCTAATTTACGAAAAAATACGTTAACCAGATTCAGTGTGATAACATATGGTTGATAAGTGGACAAAAAAAAGTCCCATCCGGTGGGGATGGGACTTTAATTGGTTGATTAAGGGAAAATTATTCTACAATTAGCTTGCGGGTTGATTTCATGTCACCAGAGGTAACAGTTACCATGTAAATGCCGCTGCTTAATCCTGAAAGATCCATTTCATAAGCATTTTCACCATTCATAAACTCAACTGGTACAGATTTCACAACCTGTCCAACAGTGTTCATGATAGTAATTTCAGCTTTTGCTTGGCTGTTGCTGTTTACTGTAATGGTAGCGAAATCGCTAGCAGGATTAGGGAAAATTTGTGCGCCTACTTCCATAGTGCGTTCAGCTACGTTTACACCTGTTGGGGTTGCACCTGCAAGGGTAAAGGTTAATTGAGCAGAAGAATACCAGTGTGTTACTGGTAAATCTTGACGCATTTTTGGTGAGTAAGTGTTGTTAGAAACAGTAGCTGGCAACATAATGGTTACGCTTCCGTTGTTAGCTCCTACCACATTGAATTTTGGAGAAACGTAGTGGTTAGTTGCTTTCTGACGGATTTGGTTCTTAGCTTCGCTAATGTTGATTTCGTTAGTGTACATTGAATAAGTACGTGAAGAGGTAACTTCAGCTAAACGAACAAACACGTCAGGTACTTGGTTGAACTTAGCGTTGTTGTCAGTGTAAGCCGTATCTGATTCAGCCCAAGCGTAAGTAATGTACTTACCGTCTTTCGAACGACTCAATTGCATACGTGCATCACAGTTAACTTTGTCGGTTGAAGCATCCCATGGGTTTTCGTTGTAACCTGGGTCTGATGAAGTGGTACCAGGACCTTCAGTGTACATAGAGTCCACTACATGAACACCCCATTTAGAAGTGCTGCTGTTAAAAGTAAAGTCAAAGAAGGTAGCTAGTAAACCTGTGCGGTGTGGATAAGTGTAACCTGTAACACTACCTTGATTGTACTGCCAAGTATAACCTACTGAGTCTCTATGCGCACGCGCAGTTCCAACTACTGTAGATACTAAGTGCAAATCACCATTCATGTCAACAATACCATCGTAACCTTCGCCATCAGTGAAGAAAGGAATAACAGCATCATTAGTGTTTACTGGGTAAATGTGATCCAACACGGGTTTGAAAGTGTTGTAGTCAGTAAAGTCAATACCTGGAACTTGACTCCAGCTTGTTCCACCATTGGTTGTTTTGTAAACCATTGGTTGGTAACCCCAGTTAGCAGTATCGTTAGAGGCAAGACGAACTGAGTCTACACCAATGAAAAATACGTAACCTACGGTTCCTGCTTCGTCCCACGCCATGTGCGGAGTACCAAACATCATTTTGCCACCGGTAGAAATGTTGAATTTAGCTTGTGGGATGATTGAGTCAGTTGTCCAATTGAAGACACCTGAATTAAATGAGCCAATTAACATACGTGCACCTCTGTAGCCATACGCAGGGGTAGTTGTAGCGTTCACGTCTTTTACAATGTTACCAAGGGTGCGGATTTTTCCGTCGTTAGTAGCTGTGTAATCATAACGTGGGAAATCAAATTTGAAATTTCCTGTTTGTGAATTGTATGGTGAAGCATTCGGGAAAAATACTTGCGCGCCTGTTGTTGCAGAGGCAATGTTGTCATAAGTTCCCAATTGTTTACTAGCCATAAAGGAACCTACCCAGCCTCCAGCGTTTGCTGTTACTGGTCCCATACCAAGAATGTAAGCATTGCTCACTACTGAATTGGTTGGTGAAGAATTCCATACACCTCCTTGTGGGTAACGAGCCCACTGGGTTGAATTATTCCATATTAGGGTACTGTCCCAAGTATTACCCCAATTAGAGGTAACCATGCCTACGATACCACCACTGATTGCACCAGTTGTAGTAGGGGCAGGTGACATTGAATAAGTAGCGGACTTACGGTGCACAAACGATACCATTTCAAGACCTGGTACATAATGTAGTGGCTTAGAATTGCTCACTAACATACCATAAATGTTAATCGAACCTGAAATAGGATTCCAAGTAACTGTTCCTGCTGCTTTCTCGTTAGAGGTGTTTGTGTTTGCTTGGGGAGCAGTTTGGTTGTTAACAGGTAGAACTTTTTCAGTAGGGTTAGGTACTGTAATAACCCTGCGCGTAGCGCGTTCAGCCTGATCAACAATTCCAGTTGGCTTCGCCAATTGACGTTGCTGTGAAAATGCACCCATAGAGGCTAAAAGAGCACTTCCGATTAGTAATTGTTTTTTCATTGTTTTATTTGTTTTCGCGGTTGGTTTTTGAAGTGGGCTAAGATAGGAAATTAAGGTCATAATTCAAACAAATGGTTGATTATTGAGGTGATTAATCGGGTAACTGCGGCTAATTAACGTTTGTCTCTATTATACCCCCCACTAGTCCTGATAGGTTATAAAAAAAGGCTGTCCGGTTGGACAGCCTTTTTAATGTTGAAAGGTCAAATCTTATTTGCCTTTGTTTACTGATGAAGCAAGCTCAGTTCCAGCTTTGAACTTCACTACTTTTTTAGCAGCAATTTTGATTTCTTTACCAGTTTGTGGGTTACGACCAGTACGTGCAGCACGCTTAGTTACTGAGAAAGAACCAAAACCAACTAAACCGATACGGTCACCTTTTTTAAGGGCTTTGTTGATTGATTCGATTGTTGCGTCTAACGCACGACCAGCATCAGCCTTGGTCAATTTTGCTCCTGAAGCAATAGCGTCGATTAATTCTGCTTTGTTCATTTTTTTTTGTTAAGGGGTTAAACAATTTGTTTTACGAAGCAAACATAAGCGCACTTTCTAGTGTTGTCAAGTGTTCCCGCATAAAATTGGTCGTTTTTGTTGATAAATCGACCATTTGTTAATAAATCTATGCTGAAACACAGTGATAGTAGGGGTTTCAGACGCCTGATTGCCTGTGTTCTACTGTTTATAGCTGTAATAGATGGCGGGTTTGCTGTAACGCCTTATATCATTCAAAATAGGCTTCAGGAAGAATTTTAAACCCACGTAAGAACTCCTCCGTCGCCATACGCTTACGGCCTTCTGCTTGTAATTCTAAAATGGCTAATGAAGTTTCTCCGCAACCGATGACTAATTGGCTCTTACCGTCAGAAGTAATGCTTCCTGTCCCCTTCGATGCTTGATCCGAAATAACAGCGGTCTTGTAAATTTTTATCTGCTGTTGCTGGTCGCCCTGCTTCAAGAGGGTCCATGCGCCTGGCGCGGGACTCAATCCTCTTACGAGATTATGTATGGCACTTGCACGCGAAGCCCATTGAATGCGTCCGGTTTCTTTGTTGAGTTTTGGAGCATGTGAGGTAGCCGCGGTGGACTGTTTTATAAAAGGTAAGGCAATCTCTTTATTGGCGTATGCCTCAATCATGTCTACTGTGCGTGTCAACAATACGGCCCCTTTTATTTTTAATATTTCGTAAAGCTCTCCGGCGGTAATAGTTTGGTCCAACGGCACCGCTTCCTGCAGCAGTACATCACCTGTATCTATTGCATGCTGTAATTTAAATGTGGTAATGCCTGTTTCTGAATCGCCATTAATTAGGGCCCAGTTAATAGGGGCAGCACCACGGTACTTGGGTAGCAATGAGGCGTGCAAATTATAGGTGCCATGCTTTGGTAAATTCCAAACAAGCTCGGGCAACATTCTAAAGGCTACAACAATAAATAGGTCGGCTCCAAGGGCCTTTAAACGATCATGAAAGGCTTCGTCTTTTAGCTTTTCTGGTTGAAGTACTTCTAATTTTTTTTCTAATGCATACTGTTTTACAGCAGAACTAGTTGTCTGTAACCCCCGCCCACTCGGCTTATCGGGTGCGGTTACTACAGCTAGTACTTGATGCGATGATTGCATCAAGGCATTAAGTGAACTCACGGCAAAATCGGGGGTGCCAAAAAATACAATCTTCATATAAAAAAAGAAACCGTCTGGTTAGGCCAGACGGTTTCAAAGTTCAGGGTTTATTTTTATTCAACCACTACTTTTCTGGTTACTTTTTCTGAACCATTTTCAATGGTTAAGAAGTATACGCCGCGTGGTTTGTTTGCTAATTGAATAGTGTGAGCATCACTCTTAATACCGCGCTCTTCATAAACAACGGCTCCAAGAACATTCACCATTTTAACAGTGTATCCTGCTGCACCGTTTACTTTAACGGTCACTACATCTGATGCAGGATTAGGATAAACTTGTACCAAACTTGCAAGATGGTTTTCATTGATGCCAACATCATTTTGACAAAGTGCTTCGTTGTAATCAACACTAAAGGTTTGTGCTACTGATGAAGTACCTGCAGCATTTTTAGCTGTAAGGGTCAACGTGTAGTTGTTTACCGGTGTACCGCCAACTGGAACTGTTACAGTCAACACCAAGTTAACTGATGAGAACGAAGAGTTCATTTGAATGTTAGTGGTTGGTGCTACTTTCCAAGTATAAGTAGTCGCTCCAACTAAGGTATTGGTTGGAGTGCTGTTTTGTACTGTAATCTTGCGTGTTGCTTCGTTACAATAGGTCATGGTTGTTGGTGCAACAAATGCTACAGTCGGTGCACAGTTGTTAATGGTAACTGTTTGTTGTGTTTGCACTGAACCAGTATTGTTGGTAGCTACTAAGTACACGGTATAAGTACCTGGTGCTGCTAC
>JACCDX011207636.1_pt1 | contig 10695 bp, 10 predicted proteins | sample 7449681 | NCBI WGS metagenome assembly JACCDX01 (sample SAMN15323450, study PRJNA562643) | freshwater metagenome | isolation source: river surface water | place: USA:Blue River Watershed | collected 2017-08-18
CAGATAAAACTACAGGTAAAACAATTGCAACACCCATGGAATCTGAAGTAACTGAAGATGCCACTATTAATGCTATATTAAATAAAAATGAGTTTGGTGGTAATCTACCGGTAAATGACGATAATCCTCAGGATGACTCAAAACCTGATGTTTCAGGTAAAAATGATGGAATGCCAACAGAAAGTGTAATTAAAGAAAAATTTGAATCTCATGCTCAACAAAATTTCTTTTGGGCAAAATGTAACACAAGTAAAGGGGTTAAAAAGAAAAAATGGTGTGAATTGGCACGAGAGTTTCAGGACTCAACAAGCAAAAAACAGAGTGAAAATATGCCAGAAAAAAAACATCCCGAAAAAACTGTGAAATATAAGAAAAAAGAAACTAATGAAAATTTACAAGATTTTATAGAAAACACAATTGTTGAAATGTTAGAAAAAAAAGTTGATGCAAGAATGTCAAAAAAGGATTTAATAGAAGCAATTAAAAAAACAAAAAAAGAAGATGAATCTTTTATGCTTCGTAAACCAAAAAAAGTTACTATGTTTTCTGATGAAGCACCAATGGAATTACCAATAGGTAAAATTTTTTCCATAGGAAAATCTAAAAAGTAAAAAAAATTTATGGCTCTGTCCAAAGAACAATTAATGATCGAGTATGTGAAGTGTTTAAAAGATACTCCATACGCACTTAGAACTTACCTACAAACTTACGATAATACGGTATCTACTTATGTTCCTTTGGAACTATTTCCAGATCAAGTTTCATTATTAAATGATTACGAAGAATTTGAAGAAAATATCGCATTAAAATACCGACAAGCCGGTGTATCTACTGTAACCGCCGCTTGGATATCAAAAAGGTTAGTTTTCGCCAAAAAAAACAAACCAGAAAAAATCCTAATTATTGCAAACAAACTTGATACATCTCAAGAAATGGCTAATAAAATTAGGGCATTTGTCGATCAATGGCCATCTTGGGTTGGTGCGGGATTTGCACCTGAAAAAAATTCACAAAGACATTATAAGTTAAATAATGGATCTGAAGTTAAAGCGGTTGCAACCTCAAAGGATGCGTTACGTGGATTTACACCCACAATTCTTGTATTTGATGAGGCGGCATTTATCGAAGCTGACAATGATTTCTGGGCTGCTTGTATGGCATCATTATCAACGGGTGGTAAAGTAATTGTAATATCAACACCAAACGGATACGACCCAATTTATTATGAAATTTATGATCAAGCGTTAAAAGGGATGAACCAATTCAAAATTTCTGAAATGTTTTGGTATAGAGACCCGAGATACTCAAAAGATTTATATTTAGTACCAACTGATGATTTGGTACACTACCTTTTGAATAAAGACGATTTTGATCACTCAAAGAATGTTTCATTTGCTCATATAGATCCGTTTGTTAGAGACTATAAAGAATTACAAACATATTTTGATCAAGGATACAAACCATGTTCTACTTGGTATGAAAAAATGGTTAAAAAACTCAAGTATGATAAACGTAAAATTAACCAAGAGTTAAATTGTGAATTTTTAGGTTCGGGTGATAACGTTTTTGACAATAAACAACTTGAGGATATAAAAAATAATTTTTTACAAGAACCACCATCCAAACTAATGGGTAATTCATTATGGTTATGGAAGGAACCTGTTGAAGGTCATAGATACATAATGGGTGTTGACGTTTCAAGAGGTGATAGTGAAGACTTCTCATCAATACAGGTAATTGATTTTGATGAAAGGGAACAAGTTTTTGAATATGTTGGAAAAATTCCTCCTGATGCCTTAGCGGAAATTGCTTACAAATGGGGTACTATGTATAACGCATTCGTTGTTGTCGATATCACTGGTGGTATGGGAATTACCACTGTTAGAAAAATGCAGGAACTTGGATATAAGAGTTTGTATGTTGATGGTATCGATACTACTAATATTTGGTCGTATAATCCAAAAGCGGCAGACAAAATACCAGGTATAAACTTCAACAATAAAAGGGTACAAATAATTGCGGCATTTGAGGAAGCTGTAAGACATAAGTTTAAAATCAAAAGTGTTAGGTTGTATAATGAAATGAATACTTTTGTTTATGTCAACGGAAGACCTGACCACCAAAAAGGACAACATGACGATTTAATTATGGGTATCTCTATGGCAATTTATGTTGGGGAATCCTCATTTTCAAAATTAGAAAGAGCCACAGAACATACAAAGGTTATGATAGAATCTTGGTCAATGGTGTCCAATGAAAATGTCGGAAAACAAATGCATTTTGACCCAACAATGCCAAATGTGAATGTAATTAACGATAAATTCAGGGCAAACAGTGGACCAAGTAGAGAAGATTACATTAAATACTCTTGGTTATTTGGGACTAGCAGATAATTATATGTATGGGTTTAAATTTCAGAAAACGTAGTGGAAGAATTGGTAACGGATCTTTATTAATTGTTCCTGGTCAACCTTATATTGGACAAAAGGTTTTTCAAACCACGTTTACTCAAAAAAAATCACCGTATCAAGAAAATTTAGGACCTGAGATTCCTGTAGAAATTGTATCACCAACGCCAACACCAAGTGTAAGTCCTACACCGACAATAACACCAACTCCGACAATTACACCCACGTCCACACCTACAGTTACCCCAACACCATCACCTACTCAAACACCTACGAATACCCCAACTCCAAGTCAAACACCTACGAATACCCCAACCCCAACTCCAACATCGACTGTGGATTCTTTATTAGACGCAATAATTACAAATTCTAAAGAATATATTATTGTAGGACCAAATGAGTACTTGGAGTATTAATATTTAAATGACTTATAAAGTCAAGTATTTAGATATTTATCTCTATAGTTAAACTTTTAATATGGAAAATAACAATCAAAATCTAACAGTTTGGCAAAGGTTATCCCAAACATTTGGACCCAATTCAACATTGGGAATGGGTCAACCAACATATAAGTTAGACAAATCTGAACTTCTTAAAACAACAAACCCACAAGAATTCCAAAAGGAAAAATTACAACAACAACAATCCTTATATTTGAGTAATCAGTGGGGTAAAATTGAAAATAACCTTTATACTCAGGCGGTATATTATGAACCAACAAGATTAGCAGCATTTTATGATTATGAGTCTATGGAATATACACCAGAAATCTCAACAGCACTTGACATATACGCCGAAGAATCGACAACACCAAATCAAGATGGTTATGTATTACAAGTGTATTCTGAATCTAAAAGAATAAAAAGTATTCTTGTTGATTTATTCATTAACAAATTAGACATAAACACAAACTTACCAATGTGGATAAGAAACATGTGTAAGTATGGTGATAATTTTGTTTATTTAAAACTAAGTGATGATAGAGGTGTTATTGGTTGTTTACAATTACCAAACATTGAAATTGAAAGGATTGAAAGGGGTATGGAAACAAGAACTTTTTCTGCAGTGCCCAACATTAAACAAAAATCTTTGAAGTTTACTTGGAAAGAAAAAAATACAGAATTTAATACGTGGGAAGTTGCTCACTTCAGACTTTTAGGTGATGATAGAAAACTACCTTATGGTACATCAATGTTAGAAAAGGCAAGACGTATTTGGAAACAATTAGTTTTGGCCGAAGATGCAATGTTAATCTATAGAACGTCAAGAGCGCCTGAAAGAAGAATATTTAAAGTATTTGTTGGTAACATGGACGATAAAGATGTTGAGGCATACGTACAAAGAGTTGCAAACAAATTTAAAAGAGATCAGGTTGTAGATCATAAAACAGGAAACGTAGATTTAAGGTTTAATCAAATGGCGGTAGACCAAGATTACTTTGTTCCTGTTAGAGATACCGCCGCTCCCGACCCAATTACAACACTTCCTGGTGGTACAAACCTATCTGAAATTGCAGATATTGAGTATATCCAAAAGAAATTAGTAACGGCCTTAAGAATACCAAAAGCATATCTTGGTTTTGAGGAAGTTGTTGGTGACGGAAAGAATCTTTCCCTACTTGATATTAGATTTGCAAGAACAATTAACAAAATTCAAAAATCTGTAATTGCCGAATTAAATAAGATTGCAATTATACATTTGTTTTTGATGGGGTTTGAAGATGAATTAGAAAACTTTACCTTACAATTAACAAACCCATCTAAACAAGCGGATCTTTTAATGATTGACGTTTGGAAAGAAAAAGTTTTATTGTATAAAGATTTAGTTGCTGAAATACCTAAATCAATCCAAGCAACATCAGCAACATGGGCGAAAAAACACATATTTGGATTTAGTGATGAAGAAATTAAACTTGACGTTCAACAAATTAGAATGGAAAGAGCCGTATCAGCAGAACTTGATAATACGGCAACTATTATCACACACACAGGATTATTTGACCAAGTTGATAAATTATATGGAACAGTAACAGGATCAACAGAAGCACCTCCGGCAGAATCAGGAGGTGGTGGATTAGGAGATCTTGGAGCACCGCCATCAGGAGGAGGAGCTCCTCCACCGCCACCACCGGCACCAGAAGGAGGAGGAGGCGAACCACCAATTCCTGAAAACTTTGTAAACAAAAATTTAAAAATACTTACAGAATCTAAAGAAGAGGAGATTTGGGATTTTACAAAAGGTTCACAATCTTTTGGTGATATTGATGATCAGTTATCTAAACTTCTTGGTGATTAATATTTATTATCATGAGTAAATTAGAAAAATTACCACAAAAAAATTTAAAATTCATTCTTAGAAGAATGGATGAGGGTATAGATAGTAGGGATTTGTTTTCACATACAAATCAAAGAGTAATAAAACAAATTTTTGATGACATTGGAATAGATGTTAGAGCCCAAGATTTTGAATTTATTTTTGCGTTGTATAGAGAAAATCCAAATTTTTTAACTGAAGAACTTAAATTGCCTAAAGTACACGAATATGAAATTATAACAAAAAGATATGCGGTTATTAATGTTAGAGAATATTGGAAAAACACCTACGAAAGTTATTTAGATAAAGAAGACGATGTTGAAGATTTCATTTCTTGGTATGGTGCTGGTGATTGGTGGAATGGTGAAATGATTGACCGAGACGAATACGATGAAGAAACTTCTGAGACAGAAACAGATGAAATAAACAAAATTAGTTGATATTTATTAGAAAATTGTAAAAATGAAATTTGGTGAATTAAAATCTAAGATAGAAAAGTGTTTAGCGGAGTCCTATTCAAAAAACTCCATGAAAAAAGATTTATTTGTTTTTAAAGAATTAGTATTAGAAAATAAAAACATATCAAAATTGTTTTATCTATACGATGAGTTATCCCAAAAAAAAGGATTGAGTGAAGATGTTGCAAATGAATATTTAAATCAAGCAACAAAAATATATGAAAACACAATTAATAAAATATCACCAAAAACTTTCTCTGAAATAAATTCATGGGTTGGTCATATAAAAACCACAAATGATTATAGTAATGTAGATAATTTATTTTCTACAGGACTTTTACAATTAGAAGACAAAATTAAAAGTAAAAAAGTCATATGTGAAAATTTGCAAAAGACTGAAACAAAACAAGAAAAGGAAGTCATTAATGTTCCATTAAATTCAATGTTAAGTGTTGCAAATAAAACAGTAAAATCTTACGTATCTTCATTGAATGAGGAGGAACAAAAAGAGGTTTATGAGATTTTGTCTACCCCTAAAGAAAAATTAATCGAATCTTATAATGATTTGAAAGAAGTTGTTTTAGAAAAACTTGAGAATCAAAAATCACAAAGTGATCAAGAAACAAAGCAAACAATTGACCAAGTAGTTAATAAACTGACTACTGAATCCTTCAATGAATTAAATTACTTTAAGTTGAAAACTTTATCGGAGGGACTTTAATTGTTATCTTTGAATTTTTGGATATAAGAAGCTTTTTGAATAACCCTGCGTTTTTTAACTGAATTTTTCTCAAACTCTTTTCTATCAAACAAAATTTTATTTTGTTTTGTTTTGATAATTTTACCTTTCAACTCTTTTAAAGCTCTCTCGATGTTTCCCTTGTTGTCTACTTTTACTATTAGCATATATTTTTTCTTGGTTGATATAAATATAAATAATCTGTATAATTAATCAAAAATAAACTTTTGAGATATGAAAAATTTTTATGAAAAAAGGAAAAACTTGCAAACTCAATGGATTTCGTACATTCAAATCACAATACGGAACCATTGATTCACAAAATTTAAAATCAATTTATCTAAATATTCAAACATGGGTAGAACCAAAAGAAGAAATAGAAAATTGGAACAGGGTTGTTTTAAACATGACAAGATCTGTTAAACATTCAGTATACGAAAATATAAACAAAGAACTTTTTGACGACAAATTCATTGTCGATTTAGACCTAAGAACGAGTGGTCTACAAATGAAAAAGAAATCATTTATGAACTTAGAAATAAATTTATTTTTAAAAGAACATATGGATTTCAAATCCCCCAAATTAAAGAAAATCACTAAAAATTTTGTTAAGGAAATTTACGGAGACGTTTTTAACAAAAACAGATATTTCAAATTTTATCTAACAAAAAATGGAAATGTTAAACCAATAAAAAAACAAACTGAAGTTATTTAGTATTTATTGATAAAACAATCTATGAATAATTTAAAAATATTAGGTCCGAGAGACACGGGTCGTGGTATATTAGTTGAATATGATGCGGGATATATCAATCCGATGGAAAGAAGGAATTTAGATTTGATTCGTGAAAATAAATCTTTTTTAGATTACTCAAAACCATTTGAATTCTATGCGGTACTCCAAAAGTATAATACACCAAATAGAAATGGTAGAATTTATCCTGAAAAAATTCTTAAAAGAGAGGCTGATAACTATAAAAAAATGATAGAAAAGGGTGTTGCACTTTCAGAGTTAAATCACCCTGAATCTTCATTAATTGATTTAGATCGTGTATCACACGCAATTACTGATGTTTGGTGGGAAGGTCCTATATTGTTAGGTAAATTAAAACTTCTTACAAGTCCAGGTTTTCACGAAAGAGGTATTGTATCCACAAAAGGAGATTTAGCGGCTAACTATCTTCGTCAGGGAGTTACATTAGGTATTTCTTCACGTGGAGTAGGATCACTTAAAAAAGTGGGGGACCAAAATGAAGTACAAGATGATTTCGAATTAATCTGTTTTGACCTTGTATCTTCGCCATCTACACCAGGTGCATATCTTTTTATGAATCCTGAGGATAGATTAAATTTTGAAGAAAACTTGGACGAGGAAAATAAAAGACAAGTTGAACGTCATGTTGGAGAAACAGGTAACGCATCTCTTGACTTAATGAAAAGATTATCCCATTATTTGGATAAATAAAAAAATTATTATGGACGAAAAATATTTTGTAGCAAAAATCACTACCGATATGGTTGATAGTGAAACAGGGAAGATTAAAAAAATGAGGGAAGAAAAATTGGTTCGTGGATATAGTCCGACCGATGTTGAAGCAAAAGTTACCAAAGTTTATGAAAACTATTCAATGGATTGGAGAATTACTTCAATTAGTGAAAGTAAAATTGATGAGGTGATTGAAAATTAAAATTCCAAAAAATTAATTAAAAATTGGGAAAAGATAAATGTCTTTTCCCTTTTTTTTTGTGCCATAGTTTAAAAAAATAAAACTTTTTTAAAATGTTAGATATTTATTTGATAAACTATAGAAAAAAAATATGGGAAAAAACCAAAATGTAGTAGAGGACGCTTTATTTCAAATTAAAAATTTGGAAGAGGCTCTACATGAAAATGCAAAAGGAATACTTCATTCTACAATGAAAGAAGAAATCAAACAATTAGTAAAAGAATCTCTTAATGAACAAGATGAGGTTGATGATACTGATGAAACTGAAGACGATCTTGCTATTAATTTAGACACAGTTAACGACGAAGGTGATTCAGATGAAGTTGCTTTTAATGACGAAGAGTCTGATGAAATGCCACCTATGCCACCAAGTGATGACGTAGATGACGAAACAATCGACTTGACAGATGCAAGTGACGACGAAGTTTTAAGAGTTTTCAAAGCCATGGGTGATGAAGACGGAATAATCGTAAAAAAAGAAGATGGTATGTTAAATTTAAAAGACGGCGAAAATGAGTACATGATCCAATTAGGAGAATCAGAAGAAGATTTCATGAGTATGTTTAAATCAGATGATGAAGATGATTTTGAAGAACTTGATTTTTCAAAATTTGAAGATGATGATGATGACTATGAAGATGATGATTTTGATTTTGAAGAAAAACCAAGACGTAAAAGACATCATTCAAAACGTGATGATGACGAAGTTATTTTTGAATTAGAAATGAATGATCCTTACGCTGGTACTGAAGATCCTTATGCTGATCAATTGGGTGAAGAATATGAAGAAGAAGCTGAATTTAAATTTGGTCCGATGGACGAAGAAAGTGATGATTTTGAAAAATATGCAGACTTTGGTGAATCATATAAAGATGAGGAAAACGAAGGAATGTCTATGGATGACAAAATTATGGAAGCCATCAAAAAATCAATAAAACCAAAAGGTGTCGGAATTGGAAGCGGTCCCAAGTTCAAATATGGTAAAACAACTGATTACCAAATAAAGAAACAAAACCCTGCGTTTAGTAAAGAGGGTGTTAAAGCTAAAGGAACAGGAAAAGCTAGATTTGAGTATGATGAAGACGTTAACAATGACGGATACTCTGAAAAACCTAAGAGTGGTAAAAAAATGGAGACTAAAGAAGCTTCAAGAACTAATAGTTATGTTAATGCTAACAAAGTTGGTAACAGAAAAGGTTCTAACCAAAATGTTAACAGAACTGAAATTAGAAAAAGACCTAACTCAAGAGTTAATGAAGAAGTTGAAACTTTAAGAGAAAAGAATGAAGAGTACAGAACGGCACTTGATGTGTTTAGAACAAAACTTAATGAAGTTGCAGTATTCAACTCTAATTTGGCATACGCTACAAGACTTTTCACTGAACACTCTACAACAAAACAAGAAAAAATCAATATCCTTAGAAGATTTGATTCAGTTGATAATTTGAAAGAGTCAAAATCTCTTTACCAAACAATCAAAAATGAATTAGGTTCTACAACTAATGGTAGTGAAAACACAATTACCGAATCAATTGAAAGAAATGTGGTTAAAACTCCTTCTACAGGATCTGCAGTAAATTTAATTGAATCAAAAACGTATGAAAATCCTCAATTCTTGAGAATGAAGGATTTGATGACAAAAATAAAATAAACATAAACAAAAATAATAAAAACCAAAAAAATGGGAGCATTATTAGAATCAGGTCTTGTTGGTAACATCGGTCTTAAGCACCTTAAAGTTATCAAAGAAGACACAATTAACAAATGGGACAGATTAGGGTTCCTAGAAGGCCTTAGAGGTCACCTAAAAGAAAACGTAGCACAGTTATATGAGAACCAAGCTTCTTTCTTGATTAACGAAGCAACTTCTGACGGAGGTTCTAACGGAGCATTCGAAACAGTTGTTTTCCCAATCGTAAGACGTGTATTCTCTAAATTGTTGGCTAACGATATCGTATCTGTACAAGCAATGAACTTACCTATCGGTAAATTGTTCTACTTTGTACCACGTATCCAAGGATACCAACCTTCACCAAAAGATACAACTCACTATCCGCCAATTGGATCTCCTGAGGCTGTAAATGCTGGATTAAACAACCCTGGTCAAGGTTATCCTGATGAGGCAAATGCTTACACTAAAAACCTTTACGATTTATTCTACGAAGGAAATGAAGCAGGATTAGATCCTCCAGGATTATTTGACTACTCAAAAGGTAGATACACTGCTTGTACTTCTTACACTACAATGCAAAAATGGGTTGGTGACAAATTAGTAAACGCAACTAATGATGATTCAGTTTACATTGGTAACCACAGAAAAGTATTAATGAAACTTTGTGGATTTACTCCTGTAGGTGCTGGTAAACTTATCGGTCCTGATGGTCAAGAAATGGATACAGAATCTTTCTTATCTGATTTGACTATCAAAGCTACTGCAGATTTCGAATATTCTACAGACGCATGTGATGTTATCCAAAACGCATCAGGTACTTACCTTCCATTATTGTTTAGAGTTGTAACTCAAGTTTATGGTAAAGGAATTGTTCAGTATGGTAACACAACACAAACTACTTTCAACAACGCAACTTACACTACAGGTGCTGCTACTACAAACGCTGGTAACGGTGGTAAGTATTGGGATGTTTGTGATGCTGAAGGATGTATCTATTTAGAAGTTGATCTTTCTTGTCCAGCTTGTCCTACTTGTGGTAGCGATACTTTGGATGGTTATACAGGAACAACTATCGACGGATTTACTGCAGCAACTGCATTCTTTGCTACGTGGAGACGTTACGAAGAGTTAGAATTTGAAGACAAAATTGGTGAAGTTTCTTTTGACCTTGAGTCAGTAACTGTATCTGTTACAGAAAGAAAACTAAGAGCACAATGGTCTCCTGAATTAGCTCAAGACGTTGCGGCGTTCCATAACATCGACGCTGAGGCTGAATTGACAGCATTGTTGTCAGAACAAGTAGCGGCTGAGATCGACCGTGAAATTTTACGTGACTTACGTAAAGGTGCGGCTTGGAACTTACGTTGGGATTACAACG
>JACCDX010466188.1_pt1 | contig 10694 bp, 7 predicted proteins | sample 7449681 | NCBI WGS metagenome assembly JACCDX01 (sample SAMN15323450, study PRJNA562643) | freshwater metagenome | isolation source: river surface water | place: USA:Blue River Watershed | collected 2017-08-18
ACCGAGTCGATGTGCGAGCCTTTTTTCAGTGGCACGGTGCGGTCCAGCACATAGCGGGCGTACTCGATCACTTTGGCGCCGCGCTTTTCGTTGTAGCCGGGGCCCTTTTGGCAACCATCGGTCTCTGGGATCGCGTCGGTGCCGTACAGGGCGTCGTACAGCGAGCCCCAACGGGCGTTGGCGGCGTTCAGCGCGTAGCGGGCGTTCAGAATCGGCACCACCAGTTGTGGGCCGGCCTGGATCGCGAGTTCGGCGTCGACATTCGAGGTGGTGCACTTCACCTTGCCCGGGTCTTTGACCAGGTAGCCGATTTTTTCCAGGAAGGCACGATAGGCCTTCATGTTCTTGATCGGGCCGGGGTGGGCTTTGTGCCAGGCGTCCATCTCGACTTGCAGGCGATCGCGTTCGGCCAACAAGGCGTCGTTGCGTGGGGCGAACTCGGAGACGATGGCGTCAAAGCCTTTCCAGAACGCGGCGCTGCTCACGCCGGTGCCGGGCAGGGCCTCGTCTTCGATGAAGCGATACAGGTTGCTGGCCACTTCCAGATGGTGAACGATGGTGCGAGAAGTCATGATGGATCCACGGCAAAGTTAAAAAAACAAACCCGCTTTGTGCCGGGGCACAAAGGGGACAAAGAGGGCTGGATGCAAGCATCTTAAAGGACAAGTTGGCGCCGATTGCATGGCGCGCGCGCCAAACATTCGTGACTTTTATAGATGAAATCAAACCGATGTCGACCTGCCGGGTCGGGCATTCGGGTGGCGGCTTGAGCCAGAGCGATCAGTCCGGGCGCAGCAACTCACCCCGCCACAAGCCCCGCACGGTCATGCGGCTCAGCCACACAATGACCGCGCTGGTGATGGCCAGCACGGCCACGCCAGGGGCCCACAACCAAGCCCCATCGGCGCTGTGCGCCTGCATCAGCGTGGCCGACGTGAACGCGGTCAAAGGAAAGCTCAGGCTCCAATGGGGCAGGCCAAAAGGCTGCTCGATGATGGTTTTGACTTGAGTGAGCGCCCACATAAATGAGAGCAAGGCCATGCCCCAGATGGCCCAAAGCACCGGGCCCGGGGGCTCCCACAGGCTGATCGAAAGCGCCAGCGCCGAGGGGGGCACGATCATGATGAACCAGGTCGGGGACATGCGCGCGGGCAAGGGCCCGACCTGGAACTGGCGCACCGCCAGCAACGTCAGGGCCACGGGCCACAAAAAGACACCGATGCCGGCTTGAATCGCCGACCAGGTGCCGTGGCCCAGAGGCACGCCCGCCCAGGCCACCAGCAGATTCCCCACCAAGGGCAAAAAGATCACCGGGGTCAGCGCCGCCAGGGGCGTGCCCCCCTGCTCCGCAGGACGCAGCCAGCGCGAGAGCACCCAGACGGTGGTCGCCAATTCGGCCAGCGCACCGATGCACCAAAACACTTCAAGGGCCAACGGGGTCCGGTGGGTCAGTCCGATCCACAGGGCGGCCAGCAAGACCATGGCGATGGGCAAGGCCGAGAAGAAGGTGTGCTTGACGGGGTGGCGCCAATCGGCGAGCCATGCCGTTCGATGGGCCCGTGCCCGCCACAGGGTGCCCAGCAGCACCAGGGTCAAGAGGCCGCTGGCCAAACTGGCACAAGCCGAGGCCACCCAGTGGGCGGGTTCGCCCAGACCGTCGATGGCGCGTGACCACGACAGGCCCAGGCCGGTCCAACCCATGACCGGGACAAACCAGGCGGGCGAGAGGTGTTCGAGTGCGGCCAGGCCGCTGGCTTTGGGTTGCATGGGGCGAGTGTAGGCCGGGTCTGACGCGCGATCGGACACCTGGGTGTCTGCACCCCCCCCAAACGGCCCGACCCAGGGACTCGGGCGGTGCCCGCCTAGAATCGCCCCATGACGCCCTTTGTGATGTTGCAGCACGTCCTGCCCAAACTGGCCTTGACCCGCTTCGCCGGTCTGATGGCCCAATCGCGCGCGGGGCGTCTGACCCAGGCGCAGATCCGTTGGTTCGTGCGGCGCTACGGGGTCGACATGTCCGAGGCGGCGCAGCCCGACCCGGCGGCCTATGCCTGCTTCAACGATTTCTTCACCCGTGCCTTGCGCCCTGACGCGCGTCCGCTGGCGCAGGCCGACTGGGTGTGTCCGGTGGATGGCGCGGTCAGCCAGTTGGGGCGCATCGAAGGGGATCAGATTTTTCAGGCCAAGGGCCACCACTACAGCACCCAGGCGCTGTTGGGTGGAGACGCCGAACAGGCCGCCGCTTTTGCCAATGGCGAGTTCGCCACCATCTACCTGAGCCCACGCGACTACCACCGCATCCACATGCCTTGCGCGGGTGGCTTGCGCCGCATGACCCATGTGCCAGGGGAGTTGTTCTCGGTCAACCCGCAAACGGCGGCGGGCGTGCCCGGTTTGTTTGCCCGCAACGAGCGCGTGGTGTGCCTGTTTGAGACGCCCGATGGCCGACCCATGGCCTTGGTGTTGGTGGGCGCGACCATCGTCGGCAGCATGGCCACGGTCTGGCACGGGGTGGTCAATCCACCTCGCTCGGGCCAAGTCCGACAGTGGGACTACGCACCGGGCCAGCACGACCTGGCCCAGGGGGCCGAGATGGGGCGCTTTTTGCTCGGCTCAACCGTGGTGTTGCTTTGGCCCCGCGACACCGTGCGGCTCAACCCCGCGTGGCAGGCGGGCACCCCGGTGCGGATGGGTCAAGCCATGGCCCAGCGGGTCTGACCTACTGAAACGCGACCTCGTCGAAACTGCGCAATTTGCGGCTGTGCAATTGGCCGGGGCCTTTGTCGCGCAACAGGTCCAAGGCCCGCATGCCGATGCGCAAATGTTGATCGACCCGCTCACGGTAAAAGTGGTTGGCCATGCCCGGTAGCTTGATTTCGCCGTGCAGGGGCTTGTCGCTCACGCACAGCAAGGTGCCGTAGGGCACCCGGAAGCGAAACCCGTTGGCCGCGATGGTCGCGCTTTCCATGTCGAGCGCGACGGCGCGGCTTTGGCTGAAACGCCGTTGCGGGGTTTGATCGGGCAACAGCTCCCAATTGCGGTTGTCGGTGCTCGCCACCGTGCCGGTGCGCATGATGCGTTTCAGGTCCAAGCCAGTACAGCCCGTCACCTCGGCCACGGCCTGTTCGAGGGCGATTTGAACCTCGGCCAGCGCGGGGATCGGTACCCACAGCGGCAGTTCTTCGTCCAGCACATGGTCTTCACGCACATAGCCGTGCGCCAGCACATAGTCGCCCAGTTGCTGGCTGTTGCGCAAGCCCGCGCAGTGTCCCAGCATCAGCCACGCGTGCGGACGCAACACGGCGATGTGATCGGTGATGTTTTTGGCGTTGGCGGGACCGACGCCGATGTTGACCATGGTGATGCCGCTGCGGTCACCGCGCATCAGGTGATAGGCCGGCATTTGCGGCAGGCGCGGCGGCGCTTTGCCCCGTTCATCCCCCGCTTGCACCGCTTGCCCGCTGCGCCGTGTGATCAGGTTGCCCGGTTGCACAAAGGCTTCAAAATCTGACGCCGGATCGGCCATGGCTTGCTGGCCCAGGCGAATGAACTCGTCGATGTAGAACTGGTAGTTGGTGAACAGCACGAAGTTCTGAAAAAAGTCCGGGCTGGTGCCGGTGTAATGGCGCAGGCGCTGCAACGAGTAGTCGGTGCGCGCGGCGGTGAACAAGGACAGCGGGTGGGGTTCGTTCCCCCTCGGGCGCCAGGTGCCGTTGGCGATGCCATCGTCCATGGCCGAGAGGTCGGGCAAATCAAAACAGTCGCGCAATTGCAGCCGACGCTGGGCGTCCATCTCACCCTCGATGTGGTCGTGCTCGCCGAGCGCGAAATGCACCGGGATCGGGTGGTTGCTGATGCCCACCTCCAACTCGACGCCGTGGTTGCGCAAGAGCAAATCGAGTTGCGTGAGCAGATAGGGCCCGTACAAGTCGGGCCGGGTGAGGGTGGTCTCGAACCGGCCCGGTTGGGCGACAAAGCCATAACTCAAGTGGGCGCCGGCGTGGCGGTCCAGCCGCAACACCGAGTCGGTTTGCACCCGCACAAAGGGGTAACAGGCGCGCACCCGGTCGGCCAAGGACGCGCCCTGGGTGAAGGCCTGCAAATGGGTTTTCAAGTGCTCGGTGGCCTGGGCGTAGAGGTGTTGGATCTGGGCCACGGCAGAGGCCGCGTCGCGGTGCCGCGTGGGGGCGATGAAAGGGGGCATGATGGGCATGGAACCATTGTGCCCCGCCCATGTGTCAGCCGCTGGGAGCGTCAGGGTTCGAGGAAGTGTTACAATGCGCCTTCTGGCCCGGTAGCTCAGTTGGTAGAGCAGCGGATTGAAAATCCGCGTGTCGGTGGTTCGATTCCGCCCCAGGCCACCATACCGAACCGTTGTCCTTGCGAAGGGGCAACGGTTTTTTCTTGGCTCTTCCCCATGGCTCTTCGGCTCTTCCCCATTAACGGGGGATGACGCCTTCATGCAACACGATGGATGGTCCCGTTCCCACCGCAAGACGCCAAGACGCGGATGCGCTCATAGGCAGCCATCACGCGCCATGGGGGTGACCCAGCACCTGGGTAATCGCAGCCATATGCAGGCATAAATTACTGCTAAATCAATCATCATTTGATCTAAAGAATTAATCACGCGCTTAGGATGAGGCCCCAGCCTGCTTTCGCGCGACAGAACCACAGATGGCTCAGATGTTTCAGTCTTGACCCAGGGATTGGCAGTGCCCCTCGGTCGGGTCAACCGGTGCTCGGTGTGTCGCTTTGTAGGCGTTCTTCCAAGTCCTACAGGGGTGATTCAATGAAACACGGGTTCACTTTCAATGGTCGAGGCCCGCATGCCCGGCGGGCGTTGTGGTGTGCTTGGGTCGCCAGCGCCGTCGTGTTGACAGCCTGCGGTGGCGGTGGGGGTGGATCGGGTGTGGTCTCGACGGATCCCGCATTGGCCGCACAGATCAACGAAGTCAAACCCAGTTCGACGAATGACACGGTGTCGGTGTTCGTTCAGTTGGGGGGCTCGAGTGCTGCGGGTGGGGCAAATGCGGTGACAGACCCCGATGTGCAACGCCAACAGTTGCAAGCACAATTCCTGGCCGATCTGCAACGCGTGGTCGCTCGACCTGTGGCCGGGGCTGCAAGTACCACCAGTTGCGATCCGGTCGCGCTGAGCGGGCGCATTGCCAGCGCTTTCAAGCCCAGTTCAGGGGCTGCGGTGCGATTGGAGTTGAGTGCGTGTGAGTTGGATTTGTTGCCTCAAATTTCCAATGTCAAGGGGGTGCATGCAGACATCCCTTTGGCCTTCAACGCCAACGCCGCTGATGCGTTGGCGTTGGAAGTCAAACGCGCTTTCGACGGTGTCACCGCCTGGCCCACACTGCCCGCAAGCAGCACCAACAAGGCCGATGGTGTTGGCAAGATCGTCGCCATCTTGGACACGGGGGTTGAACCACGCCACCCGGCATTGAGCGGGAAAGTCCTGCCAGGGGCCTGCTTCTCCACCACTTCCAGCACGGCGCAGGGTTTCTGCCCAAATGGCAGCAACAGCGACACCACCTCTGCCACGGCGGGCTACGCCTGCATCGAGACATACCGCGACAGCACAAATGCCGCCAATCGCACCGAGGCCATCCAGGCCGGGTGCAGCCACGGCACAAGCATGGCGGGGGTGGCGGCCATGGATTATTCGGGGACCTCCGGTTCATCGGCACATGGTGGCGTTGCCAAAGGCGCTCAAGTTTTACCGGTTCAAGTGTTCAGCAAAACGGTCAATGAGGCGAAGATCGGTTCCAATTCGGGTGACTTGCTTGCGGCCATCGAGTGGTTGACGCAACAAGCCGACACCAGCGCATACAAAGGAAAGATCGTTTCCCTGAACATGAGTCTGGGCGGCGGTGCCTATACCAGTGCCTGCGACGGTGAATATGTGGGTGGTTTATTCAAAACGGCGTTTGCCAATTTGCGCGCCAAGGGGGTGATACCCGTGGTGGCCGCTGGCAACGATGGCAACAAATCGGCGGTGTCGTTTCCTGCTTGCGTGAGCAACACGCTGGTGGTGGCGGCCGCTAAACTGAATTATGCGGGCGTGGCCAGTTATTCCAACTTCAGTTCGCAGGTCAAGGTGGTGGCGCCGGGGGGTGATGTGGACGGAACCGGCCAGTACGCCATGCCAGCGCTGTGTGCGACCACCACCTCTGGTTACGACTGTTGGCAATCGGGGGCGGGCACCTCGCCTGCCACGGCCTTTGTCTCTGGGGCGGTGGCGGCATTGGGTACCGTGGCACCGAGTGCCACGCTGAATCAAATTGAAACGGCATTGACCACAGACTTAACGGGTTCTTTGCCCCATTTGGCGAAGACCTTGTCCGCCACATCGACACTGACACGCCCGGCCTTGCGCGTCACGGCCAGTGCCTACAGTTTGTTGGGCTTGTCCGATCCGGGTGCGCCCACAACTCCCCCGACATACACGATTGGCGGCACCGTCAGCGGCCTGGCCAGCGGACAGGGTGTGACCCTGAGGAACAACAACAGCGACACCTTGTCGGTGCAGGGCAATGGCGCATTCACATTTGCCACACCCGTGACACAGGGTGGGGGTTACAGTGTGTCGGTTGTCACACAGCCCAGTGGGCAAACCTGCACGGTGAGCAATGGATCGGGCAGCAATGTGACGGCCAACGTCGCCAGTGTGGCGGTGAATTGCGGCAGTGGTGGCTCAGGTGGTGGTTCGGGCGGTACCGTGCCTGGGGGATGTACCCGGATGCCCGACGGCATCATCATTTGCATGGGTGGTGGACCAAGTGCGCCTACGCCTCCTGCACCGCCTCCTCCTCCATCGCTCCCCAGCCATCAACTGTGTGTGTATTCGGCGGTGAATTACGGGGGGATGGAAGCCTGTGCGTTCTGGGACGGCACGAACTCCCGCAAATACACGTACTATGGCCCCATCAAGTCGCTGCGCGTGCGAGCGGTCACGTTCAGCAGCACGGGCTTGACTTATGGGGAAGACGTGAGCAACGACAGCACCTTCAAGGTGACACTCACCCCGATGAGCAGCAAAACCCCTGCCGTTGTGACACACAGCATGACCGATGTGACAGCGTTGTTGCCCCGCAATGCCATGGTCCGATTTGTGAAGCTAGAGAAGCCATGAGCCACGCTGTGAATGGGTATCCAGTGAGCAAAGCTCACCTCATGGGTGGTTTGTTGGCCCTGCTGGTGGTGTGTGGTGGCGCCAACGCCGAGCCGTCGTCCAAGGCCGAACGTTCAACCGACGAGGTCTCTTCTTTGGGGCTTGTAAGCCATTTGCGCTTGCACGCAGGTTGGGCCTACAACCACTATCGTGAACCCACGCTGGACGTCACCTTTGCTGGTCCCGAGGTGGTCGGTGGCGTGCTTTGGCTGGGCGAGCCCGATTGGGTGCTGTCGTCCGAGCTGAAACTGGGGCAACAGCATTACGACAGCCCCGGCAGTGGCTCGCGTAACGGCATTCCCAATGTCGACTGGCAGGCCCAAGGCTTGTATGCCTTGGAACGATGGGCGCCGATGTGGCGTGGCGTCCACTCGGGGTTGGCGGTCCAAGTCATCTACACCGACTTTTCTGGGGCCACATCGCTGGGTAAGTCGGGCTATGTGCGCGAATCCCGTCGCGTGTGGTGGCCGCTGCGTTGGACGCAGCCCCTGTCGCGCCTCGGCTGGGACCAACCGGGCTCCTTAGAGGTTGAAGTGGCCATGCTGTTGTATGGTGAGCAGGTGTCAAGGTTGTCCCAAGTGGGCGGCACATGGCAAGATGCAATCAATCGGCAGCGCAGTGGCATATCCCTTCAACTCAAGCGGGTGGGCACCGGTCAAGGACTTCAGCTGGAACCCTATGCGCGCGTGACGCGCATGGGCACATCGGACACCGTCGGCGCCGGGGCCGCTCACACGGCCACCGAGCCACGCAATGTGCGCGTGCAATTGGGGTTGAACTGGTCTTGGTGAGCCCGATGGTGGCTCGCTAATTGGTGTTGTCGTGTGACTTCTTGCATCGGCATCCCAGCCATCGGGGTCGGGACAGGTTTGTTTCACACCCCATCCGTCGGAATTTCAATGGCCAAAATCACCAAGGGTCTTGGCGCTCAAACGTCACCACGTGGTCGGCCTGGATCCGGATCCCGATCCATTCGCCCAAATGGTGGTCGTGGTGGCTGGGCACATGCGCCAGCAGGGTCTGGCCGTTGGCCAGTCTGAGCGTGTATAAAAACTCCGAGCCTCGAAACGCCTTGCGAATGATCTCGGCCTGCACCGGAGCGTCGTCGTCGTGCACCACGTCATCGGCACGCAGCAGCACGTCGCACTGGCCGTCTGGGTAGGCCCCTGGCAGGGGGCATTCCGCCACGTCAGACAGCTCGCCCACCGCTGTTTGCACCAGCAGGTGGCCTTGGCGTTGCACCAGGCGTGCCGGTATGAATACGCCATGGCCAATGAATTCGGCGACAAAGCGCGTCGCGGGGCGGTGGTACAGGGTGTAGGCGTCGTCCCACTGGTGCAGGTGGCCCTGAGCCATCACACCGATGGTGTCGCCCATGGCAAACGCCTCCATTTGGTCGTGGGTCACGACCAGGGCGGTGGTCTGGGCTTCTTTCAGGATCTGGCGCACTTCGCTGGCGAGCCGTTCGCGCAACTCGATGTCCAGGTTGGAAAACGGCTCGTCGAGCAACAGCAGCTGCGGTTGCGGCGCCAGCGCCCTGGCCAGGGCGACGCGTTGCTGCTGGCCACCGGAGAGCTCGTGGGGGTGGCGTGCGCCACTTTTGGACAAACCCACCAGCTCGAGCATGCGCCGCACCCGCTCCAGGCGCTGGGGTTTGGGTTGATCGAGCAGGCCAAACTGGACGTTGTCGGCCACGGTCATGTGCGGGAACAGGGCATGGTCCTGAAACACCATGCCGATGCGGCGCCGTTCGGGCGGCGTGTGTTGGGTGGGGCTGCTGACCACTTGATTGCCCAGGCGGATCTCGCCCGCGCTCACGCGTTCGAGGCCCGCGACGGCGCGCAGCAGGGTGGTTTTGCCGCAACCCGAGGGCCCGAGCAAGACGCCAATCTCGCCCGCGCCCAGGCCCATGCTGACCCCGCCGACGGCGGGTCGGGGGCGGTGCGGGTAGTTGACTTGCAGGCCAGTGATGCGCAGAAACATGCGACCATTCTAAAGAGGGGGACTAGGCCCCTTCCCTACAATGCCAGCATGACCCCGCAACGCCCCTCGTTTTTGTTGCTTGGCCTGGGCCTGTTGGCCCTGGGGCTGGCCCTGCCCATTTTGGCCTTGTTGGCCAGCTGGTTGACCCTGGACGGCGAAGGGGGACAGATTTTGACCGAGATGGCGGTCACCGTTTTGCCCGACTATGCGCTGACCAGCGTGTGGCTTTGCCTGGGGGTGGGGCTGGGCGTGGTCGGCGTGGGAACGGTCAGCGCCCTGGTCGTCACGCTGTTTGAGTTTAGGGGGCGGCGCGTGCTGGAGTGGGCCCTGTTGTTGCCCATGGCGATGCCCGCCTACGTGTTGGCCTACGCCTACACCGATTTTTTGCAGTACAGCGGCCCCTTGCAAAGCGCCCTGCGTGAGGCCTTGGGTTGGCAGGGAAGGGTCTTGCCCGAGGTGCGCAGCTTAGGGGGTGCCATGGTCGTGTTCACGCTGGCACTTTACCCCTACGTTTATGTGCTGGCGCGAGCCGCGCTCGCCGAGCGTGCCCACCCCTTGATGGAGGCGGCCCGGCTGCTCGGGGCGCCCTATGGCCGTCGCCTGTGGCGGGTGGCGCTGCCCCTGGCGCGCCCGGCGGTGGCGGCTGGGGTGGCGCTGGCACTGATGGAGGTGTTGGCCGATTTCGGGGTCAGCAGTTATTTTGGCATTCAGACGTTTACGGCGGGCATTTACAAAGCTTGGTTGGCCATGGACAACCGCATGGCTGCCGCGCAGCTGTCCACCGCCTTGTTGGCCGTGGTCGCCCTGCTGCTCGCCTGGGAAAAGCGATCGCAATCGCGGCAACGCTTTGCCAGTGGTCGGCCCGATCGGATCGGCCCCGAGTCACAGCCCACCCGCCTGCGCGGGGCGCGCGCTGGGCTGGCGGTGCTGTGGTGCCTGACGCCGGTGTTGTTGGGTTTTGCGTTGCCGGTCGTGATCCTGCTGCACACGCTGGCCGCGTCCGATGTGGCGCTGGGTTTGTCGCTGGGGCGTTTTGCCGCCTGGGCGGGCAACAGCTTGATGCTGGCCACCCTGACCGCCGGGCTGGCCACCTTGCTGGCCCTGGGGTTGAGCGCCCAGGTGCGCCTGCAACCCGGGCGCTGGACCCACATGCTGTCCGCGCTGGTGGGTCTGGGCTACGCCATGCCGGGCGCGGTGGTGGTGGTGGGTTTGTTGTTGCCCCTGGGGGCGCTATAGGCGCGCTGGCCCGAATGGGGCTTGGGGCATGTGCTGACCGCCTCGGTGTTGGGATTGGTCTGGGCCTATCTGGTGCGGTTTGTGGCGGTGGCGCAGCAATCGGTGCACAGCGGCTATGCCCGCATACCGATGTCGGTCGATGACGGGGCGCGCATGTTGGGCATCAGCGGCTTGCGCCTGGTCTGGCGGGTGCACGGCCCGCTTTTGCGCAGACCGCTCGCGGCAGCGGCCTTGCTGGTCTTTGTGGATGTCATGAAAGAGCTGCCCGTCACCTTGGTCTTGCGACCGTTTG
>JACCDX011091360.1_pt1 | contig 10692 bp, 13 predicted proteins | sample 7449681 | NCBI WGS metagenome assembly JACCDX01 (sample SAMN15323450, study PRJNA562643) | freshwater metagenome | isolation source: river surface water | place: USA:Blue River Watershed | collected 2017-08-18
AATAATGACACGCTGAAACCCTCTTGATTGAACCAACTGAACCGAAATTGCGCGCGATTATACAGGCAGCCCGACGCCAGAGCAAATTTGCAAAATGCGCCTCAGGGGCTCACCAGCAGATTGATGGGCTCGTCGTGGAAATAGAGTTCGTTGGGATTGCTGTTCAGACCGTAGCCAATCAGGAAGCGGACAGAGGTGTCGCTCATGCCGAAGGAGGAGGCCACAGCCTGACCTAGGATGGTCATGTTCTCCGTCGCGCCCAGGATCTTGCTGCTGGTGACCGGGACCGGGGAAGTCTGGCTGCCCAGCGGCACGAACTCGCCCATCGGGTTGCGGACATAGACCTGGTTGTTCTCCAGGATGGCGGCCATCACCAGAAAGCCCTGGCGACCGCGGTGCGCCGGGTCGACCGTGATGCGCCCCAGCACGTCGAAACGCTGGGTTGGGGTGACGCGATTGCTGAAGGACGTGCCGCCATTGGTGGTGACGCCGCCGGCGAACGTGGCGCTGCTGCGGCCGCCCTGCAGGCTGGTGTTGCGCCCGACGCCGATCAGCGCCGAGCTGTCGTACCGCGCCGTCAGCTGATAGGGCCCGTTGTTCTTGCCGCAGCTGGTGTCGCCCGTGGCACTGGTGAGGGTATTGGCCAGCACGGCATAGGTGCCGGCCGGCAGCGTGCGCACGATCTGGGAATTGCAGCCCGTGCCGCCATCGTCGTCGATCTCGAGCACTTCCGAGCGGGAATTCATCAACACCAGCACGGAGTCCAGACTGCCCGAATTCATGTTCAGCGTCACTCGCGTGGACTGGGCCAGATCCAGCTGATACACATCGGTGAGGCTGGTGTCGGTGCCGCCACCCACCAGTTGCTGCACCGTGCAATCGCCTGCATTGAGCGTGCCGCTCACGCGCCCGAAGTCCAGCCGCGACACCGGGCAGCGCGTGTAGCCCTGGTAAAGCGTGGTGGCCCCGGCGATATCGTCGGGCTGCAGGGTGTAGAGGTTGCCGATGCGTTCTCGCATTATTGAGCTCGCACTGAATTCATGGCCCATGCCGATGACGTGGCCGAGTTCATGCAGGGCCACGCGGGTGAAGTCGGTGCCGCGATTGCTGTCGAAGGGGCCGTCGTAGATGTCGAAGCGGCTGTTGCTGTTGAAGACGATGTCGGCCTGAGTGATATCGAAGGCGCCGAGCTGATTGGATTCGGTGTAGACCAGGGTCACTGCCAGCACGCTGGTGCCGTAGTCGTTGCCGCAGACGGTGCTGGTGAAGTCCGCCCCGTTGACGTCATCGCCGGTGCCTGCCGGAAAGCCTGTAGATGTGGTGCTGGCGCGATAGCCATTGCACGGGTCGCGATAGCTGCTCAGCAACGTGAATTCGAACGGCGTCTTGTCGTTCCACTCCAGCGCCGCGCGGCGCAGCGCATCGCTCCAGGCCTTGCCGCTGGCGGACAAGCCAGAAATGCCGACATGCAGGTGTGTGGTGCCGCCGGGCCATTTCGAGCCGTTCACGGAAAAGCTGTAGGCGCTGAGACTGAGTGCCGCAAGCAGGGCCGAGAGAATCCACTTCAGCATGAGGGGTGGCTTCCTGTCATGGCTGCTGCGCCAGCGCCCGCACCGAGCGCTTGAATTCATCGACAGGCATGGGTGCGCTGGCGGCCATGGCGCTCAGGGATTCCTGCACGATCACCCCCTTGGCGACGCCCTTGCTGAACGTGTTCATGGCCGCAGTCACCGGCGCCTGCTCTGGCGCAGACACGCCGAGCACAGGCTCGTGATGCGCCGTCAGCACGCCGGGCTGGCCATCGGCACGCGGCTCGATCAAGAAGTGACCCTGAGACCAGCCCACGAGCGGATTGACCTGCGGCCGCGTCAACGACTCCACGAAGTAGAAACCTGTCTCGCCCACCTGCGGCAGCTGCAGGTCGGTGACTTCCAAGCGCTGCGAGCCCACAGTGCCGCCCAGAAAGCGCAGGATGAGCGTGCTGTCCGCGTGATCACCCTTGAGCACGTCGAGCACGTCGAATTCCACCCAGGTGTGGATCATGCCCTCGGCATCGCGACGCGCTTCGACCGAGCGAACACGCCCCTCGAACACCAGCTCGGCATGGTCGACCACTTCCTGAAAACTCATTTCAAGGACGGTGCTGGCACGGACCGGAAGAACGGGGAGCGTCAGGAGCAGGCTGAATGCCAACAGCTGCAATGAACGCAATACTCGGTGCATGAATTCTCTCCGTCAGCGAAGCATCAATTCCCGCCCAGTATGTCACACAATGGGCGAATTCCTGTGAGCGAACCCACGAATCGGGCTATCCTTGCCAGCCCCAAACCCTCAAGAATTCCGGCCCCCGGCCGCTGTACTGAGCATGTTGAGACTTACATCGAACACGCGAAACAAGACAGGCTGTCTGCTGCGCGCCTTGCACAGGGCCGGTGCAGCCTTGCTGCTTTGCGCAGCCAGCACCGCCAGCCTGGCCGGCAGCATCGAGTTTTCCGCCGCCACCTACACCACCAATGAGATCACCACGCCGGCCGTCATCACCCTGACACGCACTGGAGTGACAACCGCCGGCGCCTCAGTGCTGGTGAGCACGTCCAATGGCACGGCCACTGCTACCAACGACTACACGGCGGTTTCGCTTACCGTGACCTGGGCAGCGGGCGATGCCGCCAACAAGACGGTGAGCATCCCGATTCTGGACGACCGCGTGGCGGAAGGCTCCGAAACCGTGAACATCGCGCTGTCGGCCGTGACTGGCGACACCCTCGGCGCCGTGGCGACGGCCACGCTCACCATCACCGACTATGAGCAGGGCACGCTGCAGTTCGAGGCGGCGAGCTATCAGGTAGCGGAAACGGCGGGCATGGCAGTGATTCCCGTGAGCCGAACGGTCGGCACCAACGGCGCCGTCACCATCGCTTACGCCACCAGCAATGGCACCGCCACCACCCCGGATTTCTACACCGCCACCACCGGCGTGCTGAGCTTTGCCGACGGGGTGAACTCGATGAACATCAGCGTGCCCATCATCAACAACACGCTGGGGCAGGCCAACCGGGACTTCCGCCTCACGCTGAGCACCATCACGGGCGGCGCGCTGGCGGGTACCCAGCTCACCACGACCGTGACCATTCTCAATGACGACGCCGACTTCACGCCCGGGCTGACCAAGATCACACCGGCGCGCACGGGCGTCACCCAGCCCGTGATCCTGAGTCTGTCCCAGGCCTCGCCGTTCCTGAGCACCAACACCCTGCTCGCGACCATCAACCGCATTCCCGAGCTGAGCATCACCGGGCTGGTGGCCGCGCAGGCCGCCTCCGGCATCGCCAGCATCGCGGTGGGCGACGCGCTTTATCACCTGATTCCCTACACGGCCACGCTGATGGCGCCGGGCACCGCCCAGGGCATCTTCCTGAACTCCGATTTCAGCGGCCACATGATCACCGACGAGCGCCTCAAGATCAGTTTCCAACCGGCGCTGGCGGCGGTCGATGTACTGCAGACCCAGCTCACCGCCGCGGGCATGTCGAAACTGACCATCACCGAGCACGGCAATGTGACGGTGCAGCGCATCCAGGGCACCCCGCCGCTGGATCTGGACAGCACCGGCAAGCTGGTGATCAACAACCGCTACTACGACCGCTACAACCTGCGGCCTTCGATAGTTTCCTCGCTCGCGCCGACGAGCCTGGCGGTGGGCGCCTACCTGTTGCCGCACCCCTCCAGCCATCCCGCCTTGAAGAACGAAGTCGTGCTGCAGCTGGTGTTCAACAACGGCACCCAGCGCCGCCAGCAGATGCTGACGACCGCGCCGCTGATCTCATCCGAACTGGTGACTGGCCTGCAGTCGCTTGAGGGCGTGAGTGATGTGCGTTTCGGGGAGAACGGAATTGTCACTTTCCGCTTCAATGGGCGGGTGCTGACGCTGTATGCCGACCTGATCGTGCGGCGCATTGACCCGAACAGCTATAGCGGCCCGACTCCTCCGCAGGGTCTTCGCGATGCCGGCGATGTCAACGGCGATGGCGCCGCGGATTTCCGCATGCTCTATTCCACAGGCGACGAGCAGGACTTCCTGCTGCTGCCCTGATCAGAAACCCTGCTGGTAGCTGCCGTCCTGGATGCGGCGCCACCAGTCCTCGTTGTCCAGATACCACTGCACCGTGCGCGCCAGACCTTCCGCGAAGCCGGCCATGGGCCGGTAACCCAGCTCGTTCATCAGCTTCTGCGCATTGATGGCGTAACGGGTATCGTGCCCGGGACGGTCAGTGACGAAGCTGATCAGCGTGGTGCTGGCCGCGCCCTTGGCGGCGGGGCACTGCGGGAAGCGGGCACGCAGGTTTTCATCCGTCTTGAAGAAGCCATCCACGAGCTGACACAACAGTTTCACGGTGTCGATGTTCGCCCATTCGTTGTTGCCGCCGACGTTGTAGGTCTCGCCGGGCGTGCCTTTCTCGATCACCAGCTCGATGCCACGGCAGTGGTCTTCCACATAGAGCCAGTCGCGGATCTGCTGTCCGTCGCCATAGATGGGCAGTGCCTTGCCGTGCAGGATGTTCAGCAGGCAAAGCGGAATCAGCTTCTCGGGGAAGTGGAACGGGCCATAGTTGTTGGAGCAATTGCTGGTGGTGACGCGAAGACCATAGGTATGGTGATAGGCGCGCACCAGGTGATCCGACGAGGCCTTGCTGGCCGCATAGGGCGAGTTGGGCGCATAGGGCGTGGTTTCCGTGAAGGGCGGATCCTGCGGGCCGAGGGTGCCATACACCTCGTCGGTGGACACATGGTGGAAGTGATGCGCGAGTTTCTGCGGGCCGTCCAGCCACACCATCTTCGCGGCCTTCAACAGCGAATGCGTGCCAACAATATTGGTGGTGATGAAGGCGTCCGGCCCTGTGATCGAGCGATCCACATGGCTCTCGGCGGCGAAGTGCACGAGAGTGTCGACCCCGTGCTCGCGCAGCAGGGATTCCACCAGCGCCTGATCACAGATGTCCCCTTTCACGAACTGCAGGCGGGGGTTGTCCCACACGCTCTTCAAATTCCAGGTATTGCCGGCATAAGTCAGCGCATCGAGCGCGATCACGCGGTCCTGGGAGTGCTGTGCCAGCCAGTAGTGAGTGAAGTTTGCGCCGATGAAGCCGGCGGCACCAGTGATCAGGACGGTTCGCATGGGGACAGGTCTCTCTTCTTCTCAAAGTTTCTTCATGACGTCACGCAAGGCCTCGCGCCAGTGCTGTTGCGGACATTGCAGTTCGTGCAGCGCACGCGACTTGTCCAGCACGCTGTACGCAGGGCGGCGCGCGGGCGTCGGGTATTGCTCGGTGGGAATCGGCTGCACGGGAATGGCATGTTCCAGCAGCCCGAGGCGCAGGGCTTCGTCCTGGATGGCCATGGCGAAGTCGTACCAGCTGGCCACCCCGGCATCGGTCCAGTGAAAGATGCCTCCCGGCACCTTGTGCACAATCAGCGCGTGCAGGCACTGCACCAGGCTGGCGGTGGAGCAGGGCGTGCCTATCTGGTCATCGACCACGCGCAGTGAGTCGCGCTCACGCATCAGCCGCAGCATGGTTTTCATGAAATTCTGCTGCCACGGCGAGTAAAGCCAGGCGGTGCGCACGATGGTGGAACGCTCGGGCAGCAGCTGCATCAGCGCACGTTCCCCCGCCAGCTTGCTGTGACCATAGACGCTCAGCGGCGCCACGGGAGCGTCGACGCGATACGGCCGATTGTGCTGCCCGTCGAAGACGAAATCGGTGGAGATGTGAATCAGCTGCGCGCCGGCTGCGCGTGCCCACAGTGCCAGGTGGCGCACGCCGTGCTCATTGATGGCAAAGGCCTGGGTGGACTGCGACTCGGCCAGATCCACGGCGGTGAATGCCGCTGCATTGATCACGATGTCGGGCTGCAAGGCATTGAGGGTGGCTGTGACGCTGGCGGCGTCGGTGATGTCCATGTCGCTGCGTGGCAGCGGCAACAGCACGTGGTCTTCGAACAGAGCGGAGCGCATGAGGGTCTGACCTAGCTGGCCGTTCGCTCCCGTGATCGCGATGCGTTGTCCCATCTTGTGTTCCCGTTGCGCAGCGCGGGCGCCGCTATTCTATTGTTGGGAGCGTTCAGCGCCCTTCGTAGACTGCCGCTTCGGCAAAGGGACGCCCGTCGCGATCCTTGGCCGACAGCACCGGCTCGGCAATCCCCAGTTCCGCCAGCGGCCAGTCGATGCCCAGGGCAGGGTCGTTCCACAACAGCGAGTGTTCGTCCTGGGGAGCGTAATAGTCGGTGCACTTGTACACCATCTCCGCGCTGTCACTGGTGACCAGAAAGCCGTGGGCAAAGCCAGGCGGCACCCAGAGCTGGCGGTGATTGTCCGCCGAAAGCCGCACGCCCACCCAGCGCCCGAACGTGGGGGAGTGGCGACGCATGTCCACGGCCACATCGAAAATCTCCCCGGCGATCACACGTACCAGCTTGCCCTGGGGCTGCTGCAGCTGATAGTGCAGGCCGCGCAGGATGCCCTTGCCCGACTTGCTGTGATTGTCCTGCACGAAACGCAGTCCGGGTGCGATGTCGGCGAAGCTGCTTTCGCGCCAGGTCTCCATGAAGAAGCCGCGATGGTCGCCATGGACAGTGGGTTCGCAAACGATGACATCGGGAATTGCGGTGGGAGTCAGTTTCACGCTGGGGCCTGTATCAGTGCTTCTGGTTCAGTTGAGAAAGAATGCCGGGCAGCTCGTCGGCGAAGGAGCCGGCCGGATTGTAACCCAATTCATTCTGCAGCTTCTCGCAGGAAAACAGCTTGTCGGTGGTCAGCGCCTGATAGGAGCGCAGCCCCGGCGCATTGCGCAATCGCAACAGGCGGCTGATGACTTCCACCCCCGCAGCACCGCACCAGATCAGCGACAAGGGCATGGACCAGCCCGGCACCGGCCGCCCCAAAGCACGGCGAATCGTCAGCTCCAACCCCTTCATGGTGTAGGTCTTGCCATCGGTGACGGTGTAGATCTGCCCATTGGCGCGAGGGGACTCCGCTGCCAGCAGCGCGGCTTCGCACAGATCGCGGTTGCCTACCAGCGAGAGCGAAGCGCTGGGCACGGGCAGCGGGGGGAACAGCCCGCGCTGGAGCAGCCGCACCATGCTCAGAAGATTGCCCTTCATGCCCAGGCCATAGACATTGACAGGCCGCAGACACACCACCTCGATGGCTCCGGCATGGGAAGCCGCCAGCAGCAGCGCCTCCGCGTCGTGCTTGGCGCGGCCATAGGCTGTCAGCGGCTCGGGCCGACTGGCATCGGCAAGGGCGCTGCTGAAGAAGACGATGCGCCGCACCCCCGCCGCGATGGCCGCTTCCAGCAGACAGCGGGTGCCCTCGACATTGGTGGTACGCATCAGCGCCTCGTCGTGCTGGTTCACATGGGCATAGGCGGCGAGATGGAAGATCGTGTCCACGCCGGCGCAGGCACGCGCCAGCGCGGCGGCATCCAGGATATCGCCCTGAAAGGCGAGGCTGTCACCCTCGTCCGGCCCGAAGTCCGGGCGCTGGCGAGAGTAGGCGTGCACGCGGCAGCGCCGCTCCAGCAGACGCTGCACCAGACTGCGGCCGATGAAGCCGGTGGCGCCGGTGACGAGGACGGTACGCAAAGGTGCTTGCACGGGGGCTCCGGGGTTGCTGATCAAGGCTTTCTGATCAGGATGACGTTGGGGAGATTCTCGAAATGCGCATCACATGTCACAAGTTCAGCGCCGTATTCCTGGGCTGTGGCGTACACAATCGCGTCCGCGGTGGCCAATTTGTATTGCCGATGCACGGCCACACTTCGCATGGCGATGGTCGTGTCCAGAGGCACGACCAGACATTTCTGCGTGAACGCCACCATCTGATCCACACGTTCTTCACCGCGTTCACGCGCGAGCCACTTGGCGAGCTCAAGCTGGACAATCGTGGGAAACACACATTGGGAGCGAACCGGAATCCGGGCAGCCAGCTGCTCGCGCAGAGGGCTTCCCGTCAACCATTCAATCCACGCGGAGGTATCGACAACACGCATCACTGCCGGTCCGAGCGATCACGGAAATCTTCAGGATTGGCGCCTGCGGCAATGCCGAACAGATCCTCCAGTTCGGGAACCGGCATCAAGAGGGCTCCATTGCCTTTCGGGATGAAGACGAACTCCTGGCCTGCTTCCCAGTGCAGTTCTTCGCGGATGGTCTTGGGTATGGAGATCTGATACTTGCTTGAAAGCGTTGCGGTGACATTCATGTACCTGCCCCTTATCGATGAAGTTCTGGTAAGAGTATAGCGGCAAAACTCTTACCACAAGCGCCAGCCATGGCTACGGTAGAAGCGAAGACCGGAGCGCGCGAACATGCCGATGTGGCGCAGCCCCTTGCGCGCACTATTGCCGCCCAGATGCACGATGTGCATGGCCGGCACATAGGCCAGCAGGCCATGGGCATGCACGCGCAGCGACAGATCGAAATCCTCGAAGTAAAGGAAGTAAGCCTCGTCGAATCCCCCCAGTCGTTGCAGCACCTCCGTACGGAACAGCATGAAACAGCCGCTGATGATGGGGATGTTGATGCTGGGGGAGTCTTCCGGCAGGTCCTGCATCTCGTACCAGGCCAGGCGCTCGCGGAACCAGCCGCGCACCCGGCCCGGTGCGAAGCCGCGCAACAGGAAATCCAGCACGCTGGGGTAACGCTTGCAGAGGTATTGCTTGTGCCCGAGGCCATCGTCGACCGCCGGGCTGAGTGCTGCCACCGCAGGGTTCTCGGCCAGATACTGCAGGCCCTGCAGCAGACACTCGGGCGAAAGCTTTACATCCGGGTTGAGCACGAGGTGGCAGTCCGAGTTCACCTGCGCAATCGCCAGGTTGTGACCACGCCCGTAACCCACGTTGCCGTGGCCTTCGAGCAGGCGAAAGGCGATGTGTCCTGCCCGCGCCTGCGCGGCCAGGGCATCGACGAGGGCCGAGAACGCTGGGTCGGGGTCGGCGTTATGGATCAGGTCGACTCCGGCGTCACCCAGCCAACCGGCCTTTCGCGCCGTATCGATAGCCACCAGCAGCGACTCGACCGTGGCGCGCAGAACGGCAGGCTCGCTCTTGTACACGACGATGGAGGTGGTGAGGTGGGCTGATGACAACGGTTGGGACTCTTCTGCTGAGGCCTGGCGGGATTGGGGCGGATGTTACTCCCTTGAACCATACTCTACAAAGAACACCCACTGTGGGCGACAAGCTCACTTACAATCTGTAAAGCCATGCGATACGATCCCTATGATCAAATCATTCAGGCACAAGGGGCTGCGTCTGTTCTTCGAAACGGGGGCGGTAACCGGAATTCAAGCGGCTCATGTTGAAAGGCTGAGACGCATACTCGGTCGATTGAATCATGCGGAAGAACCCAGCGGCATGAACATCCCTGGCTGGAAACTCCACCCATTGAAGGGCGGGGAGTTGAGGGGTCACTACTCAGTTTCGGTCAGCGCGAATTGGAGAGTGACGTTCGCGTTCGAGGACAGTCACGCTGTATTCGTCGACTATCAGGACTATCACTAAAGGAAGTTTTTCATGCACAGCCCATCACACCCAGGACTCACTCTGCGAGATGACGTGCTCCCATCCCTTGGTCTGACGGTGACGGAGGCTGCCCGCCAGTTGGGCGTCTCTCGTGTCGCACTGTCACGCATCTTGAATGGGCATGCGGCCATTTCTTCGGAAATGGCGCTCAGGATAGAGGCCTGGCTTGGGGTGGAGCGTGGTGGGGACGCACAACTGTGGATGGCGGAACAAGCCGCTTACGACATGTGGCAAGCGCGAGAGAAATTCAGGCAGAAGTCGATTCAGGTAGAGCGAGCATTGATTCCGACATGACGACTGCCAACAGTCAGGATTACAGTTCCACCAGCCGATCGCCAAACGGCGTGCGCACCACGCGCATGCCTGGCGGCACATCTTCCGGGGCTATGCGGCGCGGCTGGAAGCGCTCGGCATTGAAGGCCCGGCGCTCCACATTGCCCTCGCGTTCGGCTTGCGCAGCGGCACGCAGCGCAGCAGCGAAGGGATTGTCGGGCACCTCGCCACTCTCGGCGACGGCCGCAGCCGGGTCTGCCGGTGTCTCGGCCGTGGCAGCAGGCGCTGCCGCCGGCACAGGCGCTGCCGTGGTGAGGCTCAGGTAAACACGCCCATCGGCGCCACAACTCACCCCTTGATCACGCGCCCCCACGCAGGGCATGCCGGCGGGCAGGGTGATCTCGGCACGTCTGGAAGACATGGCATTGACGCGATACCCCGGAAACCCATCTATGGGCGCATCCTGCCCCACCTCGACATCCACGTGGACGATCTGGCCGGTGCTGCTGGCCAGCGTGGCGCGGTGACGCCCGCCAATGCGCGAGGTGCCCACCAGCGTGAACGCCGGGGAGGTCGGCATGGCGATCTGGGCCTGCTCGGGCGCTGCCTGCACGCCGAACTGCGGGGCCTGACCACTGGCTTCAACGGGCTCGAACAGCTGCAGTTCCTGCGCCTGCGCCAGCGGGGCAATGAGCAGACTGATGGCAAGTAAACGCTTGAGGAGCTTGAAAACGCGGTTCATCGCACAGATTCCTGAGAACGGGCGGCCTGCTGAAACGGCCTGGAGGCATCGTACTCCTTTGACGCAGGCCCTTCAAAAATTGTTTGGCGCGGTTGC
>JACCDX011415846.1_pt1 | contig 10691 bp, 9 predicted proteins | sample 7449681 | NCBI WGS metagenome assembly JACCDX01 (sample SAMN15323450, study PRJNA562643) | freshwater metagenome | isolation source: river surface water | place: USA:Blue River Watershed | collected 2017-08-18
AAGCCAAGCGCACGTTTTGGCCGCCACGGCCAATGGCGATGGCCAAGTTTTCTTCGTCCACCACCACATCCATGGCGTGTTTTTCTTCGTCCACCACGATCGATTGCACGTTGGCGGGAGCCAATGCACCAATCACAAACTGGGCGGGGTCTTCGCTCCACAACACGATGTCCACGCGCTCACCAGCCAACTCGTTGGTGACAGCATTGACGCGGGTGCCACGCACACCGACGCAAGTGCCAATAGGGTCAACACGTTTGTCGTGAGACAAAACGGCAATCTTCGCGCGCGAACCGGGGTCACGGGCGCAGGTTTTGATTTCGAGCAAACCTTGCTCGATTTCGGGCACTTCCTGGCGAAACAACTCAATCATGAACTCGGGGGCCGAGCGCGACAACAAGATCGGCGCGCCACGCAAGGTCAAGTCCACTTCCATGATCATGGCGCGAACGCGGTCGCCACTGCGCAGGTTTTCCTTGGGGATCATTTCGCTGCGGCGCAAACGGCCTTCGATGCGGCCCGCTTCACAAATGATGTCGCCTTTGTCCATGCGCTTGACGGTACCGACGAAAATTTTCTCGCCGCGGGACATGAAGTCGTTTAACAGCATTTCGCGCTCTGCGTCGCGGATCTTCTGCAAGATGACTTGTTTGGCCGCCATCGCGCCAATGCGACCGATCGGCAAGGACTCGATGGACTCTTCGATGTACTCATCGACTTCGATATCTGCAATTTGCTCTTTGGCTTCGAACAACAAAATTTCTTGCTCGGGCAATTGCAAACCTGCTTCATCGGGGACCACATGCCAACGGCGGAAAGTCTCGTAGTTGCCGTTGTCACGGTCGACTGCGACGCGAATGTCCACCTCACCGGCGTACAACTTTTTGGTGGCTTGGGCCAGTGCTGCTTCCACAGCACCGAACACCACGTCGCGCTCAACGTTCTTTTCACGTGAGATGGCTTCGACCAGCATCAACATTTCGCGATTCATGACTTAACTCTCCTGTTCCATTGGGTTTGCGGATCAAACCCGATAAAAATGTGGAAAACCCGACCTTACGATCCGGCTTCAACCTTAGGCTTGCGCCCTTTGAAATCGACTACGGGCGCCAAACGGGCGTCACGTAATTCATCCAGTGTGAAACCCAACGCATGCAAAGGCGCTGGGGCTCTTTTTTTACTGATTCTTTGTCCGGGCTTGACGGCAGGCTCATCGCTCCAGACGATTTGCCAGTGCGCAGCCACATCGGTTTTTTCGAGGGTGCCGCGGAATTTTTTGCGGGTGGCGCTGACCATTCCGGCAGCACTTTCACCCATGGGCGCTTTGAGGGTGATGTCGATCAACTCTCCGGCAAAGCGCTCAAAATCTTTTTCATGACGCAAGGGGCGGTCAATTCCGGGAGAGGACACCTCGAGCCGGTTGTAGGCAACGCCGTCGACTTCGAGGGCGAACTGCAATTGCCGATTGACTTTTTCGCAATCTTCGACGTTGATGAAAAGCTCTGAACCGGGCTGCCAAGGCCAGTCAATGGTGATGCGCAACAAGCCGCCCGCTGTGCGGTCAATCTCGACCAGGTCATACCCCAGTCCAGTCACGGTTTCTTGAACAATTTGCTGCAATGCCACAGAGCTTCGAAAATCAACGTTAAAAAAGAAAGACCCAAAAAAAACGGGCGGTGAAAACCCGCCCGTTTGGTCGTGAAGCCAATATTCTATCCGAAAAACGTGCTAAGTGCGTGATTTCTAAGGCAGAAATTGCTTGTTGCAGTGCATCGGGGCTCAGCCATTTGGGAAGGCGGCCAACAAACTGCGGGTGTAAGAATGCGCAGGTTGGTTCAGCACTTGTTCGGCCAAACCGGACTCAACCACCTGCCCAGCTTTCAACACCAGAACCTCGTGGGCCATGGCCCGCAGTACATCGATATCGTGCGTGATGAGTAAAAAAGCAATCTTTTTCTGTTTTTGCAAGTCTTGCAAAAGTTGAAGAATTTGCTTTTGCACCGTCACATCCAGCGCACTGGTCGGTTCATCGAGCACCAACAACTCAGGGTTGACCACCAGCGCACGCGCCAAGGCAATACGCTGCCTTTGCCCCCCCGAAAAAGCATGGGGGTATCGGTTCAGAAGATCAGGAAATTCTTCGGTTTTCAACCCGACTTCGGCCAGTGTGGTCAGCACCTGTTGCTCAAGTTCGGACGCTTGCAACTGGGGTTGGTGCAAGCGCAGCCCTTCCGAGACGATTTCGCCAACGGTCATGCGCGGTGACAAGCTGCCATATGGGTCTTGAAAGACGACCTGAACGCGTTGTCGAAGGAGTTTGTCTTTGGTCGGCACGTTTTGCCAACCCTTTCCGCCCAGCAAAAGTTCGCCTGAAAACGGGATCAAGCCCAACACCACTTGCGCCAAACTGGACTTGCCAGACCCCGACTCACCCATGACACCCAAGGTGTGCCCAGCCGCCAAACTGAAACTGGCGCCATGCAGTGCTGTGAAATGCGCCTGCCGAAACCAACCCCGCAAGCCCGGCACCGCTTTGGGGTAACGCACTTGCAGGTCTTTGGCCAGCAACAAAGGCTCGTCACTGGCGGGGGCGCTGGCCAAACCTTGGCGGTTGGGCCGGCTGTCCAACAGCTTTTGGGTGTAGGGGTGCTGCGCGCTTGAGAACACCGTGTGCAAATCGCCCTGCTCCACCAAGTGGCCCTTTTCCATGACGGCGACTCGATCGGCAAAATGCCGTACCAAGGCCAAATCGTGCGTGATCAGCAGCACGGCCATGCCGGTTTTTTTCTGCAGATCGGCCAACAAATTCAGCATTTGCAAACGCAAACTGGCATCGAGCGCGGTCGTGGGCTCGTCGGCCAACAGCAGTTTAGGCTCAGAGGCCAAGGCCATGGCCATCATGGCGCGCTGCCGTTGACCGCCTGACAATTGGTGGGGGTAACTTTGGCTGCGCCGCCATGCGTCATCAATGCCGGTCTCCTGCAGCAACTCCACGGCGCGGGCCTCAGCGGCTTTGCGGGACAACAGTTTTTTAAGCTGCAACACCTCGGCAATTTGTTGGCCTACCGTCATCAAGGGGTTCATCGCCGTCATCGGCTCTTGAAAAATCATGGCGATCTCGTCACCCCGAATCCGTTGCATGTCCGCCGCCGATGCCTGCAACAAATCGCGTCCTTGCCAGAGCACTTGGCCCGTCAACTGGGCCGACTCGATCAGGCGCAACACCGACAAGGCAGTGACCGACTTGCCAGAACCCGACTCGCCCACCAAAGCCAAGCGTTCGCCGGCGCGAAGACTCAAGTGGATGCCATGCACCACTTCTTGCGCACCAAAAGCCACGCGCAAATCCACCAACTCCAACAAGGGGGCCTGCTCATGCGCGTTCATGCATCCACCTTTCTGGGGTCCAACGCATCTCGCAAAGCGTCACCCATGAAGGTCAGCAAAAGCAGGGTCAACACCAGCACAGCGAAAGTGGACAGAGAAATCCACCAAGCATCGATGTTGTTTTTGCCTTGGGCCAACAACTCGCCCAAAGAGGGGGTACCCGGCGGCACGCCCAAGCCCAAGAAGTCGAGCGAGGTCAAAGCCAAAATCGCGCCGCTCATGCGAAACGGCAAAAAGGTCACCACGGGCGTCATGCTGTTGGGCAACACATGCCGCCACATGATTTGCCAGTGGCCCAAACCCAGCGCCCTGGCCGATTTGACGTAATCAAGTTGGCGGTTGCGCAAGAACTCGGCGCGGACATAGTCAGACAAGCCCATCCAACCAAACAAACTCAGCAAGACCAACAACAAGCCCACACTGGGCTCGAACACCGCGGAAAAAATAATCAGCAAATACAACTCGGGCATGGCACTCCAAATCTCGATGAAGCGCTGAAACACCAAGTCTGTTTTGCCCACAAAAAAGCCTTGAACAGCTCCCGTCAACACCCCGAGCACCACACCAAAGAGCGTCAACGCTAGGGCAAACAACACCGACACTCGAAAGCCATAAATCAAGCGGGCCAGCACATCGCGACCGCGGTCGTCGGTGCCCAACACATTGCGGGCATTGGGTGGCGCGGGGTTGGGCAGGGGCGCAAAATAATCGAGCGTGCTGTGGTGGTAAGGGTTGGGGGCTTGCAAGGCCCAGTTGGCGCCCTTGTGCAATTGCGCCTGAATGAAAGGGTCCAGGTAATCCGCTGGCGTCTCAAAATCACCACCAAAGACTTTTTCCGGGAGGGTCTGGACCACCGGGAAATACCACTGACCCTCAAAGCGCACGACCAGCGGCTTGTCATTGGACAAAAACTCGGCCCCCAGGCTGAGCACAAACAGCGTCAGAAAAATGATCAGGCTGCCAAAACCCAGGCGGTTGCGCCGAAAGCGTTGCCAGGCGCGCGCCGATGGCGAGGCCTGTGCTGGCGAAAAGGAAGTGGCGGTGGTGCTCATTTGTCGAACTTCACCCGCGGGTCCACCCACAGGTAACACAGGTCACTGATCAGCTTGGTCACCAAGCCGATCAGGGTGAACAAATACAAGGTGCCCAACACCACCGGGTAGTCGCGCCGAATCACCGCCTCGTAACTCAACAAGCCCAGCCCATCGAGCGAAAACAGGGTTTCGATCAGCAAGGAACCTGTGAAAAACGCACCGATGAAAGCCGCCGGAAAACCGGTGACCAGCGGGATCAAGGCGTTGCGCATGACATGGCGGTAAAGCACCCGGTTTTCGCCCAGCCCCTTGGCACGGGCCGTCAACACATATTGCTTGCGGATTTCTTCCAAAAATGCGTTCTTGGTCAGCATGGTGATCACTGCAAAAGAACCCAAAACGCTGGCCGTCACAGGCAAGGCGATGTGCCACAAATAATCGACCACTTTGGCGCCCCAGCTCAGCTGCTCCCAGTTGGAAGACGTCAAACCTCGCAGGGGAAACCACTGCAGCTGCCCGCCAAAAATGACGAGCAAGGCCACGCCCAGCACAAAGCCCGGAATGGCGTAGCCCACCAGAACCAGCAAACTGGTGAGCGTGTCAAAGCGCGTGCCCGCACGCACCGCCTTGGCGATGCCCAAGGGCACCGACACCATGTAACTCAGGAAAAACGTCCACAAGCCCAGGCTGATGGACACCGGCAGCTTCTCCTTGATCAAGCTCCAGACGTCTTTGGGGTAGAAAAAGCTTTTGCCCAGATCAAACTGCGCAAACTGCTGCAGCATCATCCAAAAACGCTCTGTGGGTGGTTTATCAAAGCCGTAAAGCGTTTTGATTTCTTCAATGCGGGCCGCGTCCACGCCCTGGCGTCCCCGGTAGCCGCTGCCCGCCGCTGCTGCGCCCTCTCCGCCCGTGTCCCGGCCTTGCAACTGAGCCACCATCTGCTCCACCGGGCCACCGGGCACAAACTGGATCACCACAAAGGTCATCAGCAACACCCCGAACAAGGTCGGAATCATCAACAGCAGGCGTTTGAAAATGTAGGCCAGCATGGGTCAAGGTGCCTTGGGGGAAACTGAAACAGGGGTGGAGGGCCTTGCATCCGGCGACCACCACACGGTGGTCACGAGTTTCTCGGGCTGATAAAAACGGGGCAAGTCAGCCGGCCGCGCAAAAGCCTTGGCACGCCACGACACCCGGTGCACCGCGCCATACCAGTGCGGCACCACGTAATGGCCGTGGCGCAGCACCCTGTCCAAGGCACGCAGGCTGGTCACCAATTCGGGCCGCGAAGAGGCGCTCACCACCTTGTCCAGCAAGGCGTCCACGGCCGGATTTTTCAGACCCAACACATTGCCTGAGCCCTCCACATCGGCCGATCGGCTGCCAAAACGCTCCAACAGTTCTGTGCCAGGGGATTCACTGCCCACCGTGCGGCTGCTGATGATGTCGAAATCGAACACATCCATGCGCTTTTGCAACAAAGCAAAGTCAATGACTTTGTACTTCACCTGGATGCCCAGCTTTTCCAGGTTTTTGGCAAAAGGCGTGACCACCCGACCCATCGAACCCGAGCTGTCCAAAAATTCAATGCTGAAGGCTTGGCCGCTGGCATTGCGCAATGCACCGTCACGGTATGTCCATCCAGCAGCCTGGAGTAAATCGCGTGCTTGACGCAAATGGTCGCGCAGGGTGTGACCGGATTCGATCGCCAGATCGGTCTTGGGCGGCTGAGGCACGTCCTGCTCGAACACGGCAGCAGGCAGTTTGTCTCGCAATGGCATCAGCAAAGCCAATTCATCGGGGCCAGGGCGCCCTTTGGCCTCGAAATCGCTGGCCACGAAATAACCACGAACTCGGCTGTAAGCGTTGTAAAACAATTGCCGGTTCAGCCATTCAAAGTCCATGGCCAAAGCAATGGCCTGGCGCACGCGCACATCCTTGAACTTGTCTCGCCTCAGGTTGAACTGAAAACCCTGGAAGTCGCCTGCGTTGCCATGCTGCAATTCGGCCTTGATCAGCTCGCCACGCTCAAAAGCGCGCCCGGTGAAGGCCCTGGCCCATTCCCGCGCAATGAAAGACTGCATGTAATCGAACTCACCCGCCTTGAAAGCTTCGAGTTGCGCGGTGCTGTCTTTGTAGATTTTGTAGGTGATGCGGTCGAAATTGAATTGCCCCTTGCGCACATTCAAATCCTTGGCCCAATACTCGGGGTCGCGCACATAGGTGATGTCCTTGCCGAACTGAACCGGACCGATGCGATAAGGCCCGGACGCGATCGGGATGTCCGTGACCATTTGGTCCAGCGGTTTATGAGCCGCTTTGGGGCCCTCGCCTTGCAGGCCCCACTTGGCACTGAACACCGGCAAACTGCCCACGATCAGGGGCAACTCCCTGTTGGGGCGGACAAAATCAAAACGGATGGTTCGTTCCGAGAGGACAGTGGCACCCTTGACCTCGCCAAAGTACGTTCGGTATTGGGGTGCCGCCTGCTTGCTGGTCAAGCGCTCAAATGAATGTTTCACATCCGCAGCCAAAACCGGATCACCGTTGTGGAAACGCGCCTGCGGGTGAATCTGAAAAATCACCGACAGGCGGTCTGACGCCACCTGAATGTCGGAGGCCAGCAAACCGTAAGCGGTGGTTGGCTCGTCCATGGTGCCCACCAAAAGGGTGTCGAACATCATGCCCAGCATGGAGGGCGGCGCACTGCCTTTCAAGGTGAAGGGGTTGTACTTGTCGAAATTGGACTGGCGGGTTGGTGGCACCAGCACAATGGCGCCCCCTTTGGGTGCATTCGGGTTCACATACGAAAAATGGGTGAACCCAGCGGGATAACGGATATCGCCAAATTGCGCGTAAGCATGGGCTGCGATGGCGTGACCTGACACGCTGAGACCCAGGGCCAGCAAGCAGATTGACCAGAATCGGGCCGTCGTTCTTCGCATGCGACAATTCTGCCCACATTTTTCAGGAGTTGAAGACATGACCATAAAAACAGGATTTCTGTCAGGTAAAAAGTTGCTGATCACCGGGGTGTTGTCAAACCGTTCCATCGCCTATGGCATCGCCAAGGCCTGTCACGCCCAAGGTGCAGAGCTGGCCTTCAGCTACGTGGGTGAACGCTTCAAGGACCGGATCACCGAGTTCGCGGCCGATTTCGACTCAAAATTGATTTTTGATTGCGATGTGGGCAGCGACGAGCAGATCGAAAAATTGTTCACCGACCTGTCGGCCACATGGCCCAAGTTCGACGGTTTTGTGCACGCCATCGGCTACGCCCCACGCGAAGCCATTGCGGGTGACTTTTTGGATGGCTTGTCGCGCGAAGGCTTCAAGATCGCGCACGACATCAGTGCCTACAGTTTCCCGGCCATGGCCAAAGCCGCACTGCCTTACCTGAACGACAAGGCCTCCGTGCTGACCTTGACGTACCTCGGCGCGATCCGCACTGTGCCCAACTACAACACCATGGGTCTGGCCAAAGCCAGCCTGGAGGCCTCGGTGCGCTACCTGGCCGAGTCGCTGGGCAGTCAAAACCGGGGCTTGCGCGCCAACGGCATCTCGGCCGGTCCGATCAAGACACTGGCCGCCAGCGGCATCAAGGGTTTCGGCAAGATCTTGTCGGTGGTGGCCGAAGCTTCGCCGATTCGCCGCAATGTGACCATTGAAGACGTGGGCAACGTGGCCGCCTTCATGCTGAGCGATCTGGCAGCAGGTGTGACCGCAGAAATCACCTATGTGGACGGTGGCTTCAGCCAGGTTGTTGGGGGCATTGCCGAGCCAGCGGCCGTTTGACACACCTGGACCGCCAGCCACTGGCTTGCATGTGACAGCGTGCAAATCGACCGAACCGCATAATTGGTCCATGTCAGACACTGCGCCTCTCAACAAGCCAAGATCCAAAATGGATCTGTTTGTCTCTTTCACCGTGTTGGCGCTGCAAGGCTTTGGTGGGGTTCTGGCGGTGGTTCAGCGTGAGCTTGTTGAAAAAAAACGGTGGATGACCCAAAGCCAGTTTGTGGAAGATTGGGCTGTGGCCCAGATCATGCCGGGTCCGAATGTGGTCAATTTTTGTTTGATCATTGGTGGTCGGCACTTTGGCTTGGGTGGCGCTTTGGCTTCCATGGCGGGGCTGCTGATCGCCCCTTTGGCTGTGGTCTTGGTATTGGCTTCTGTTTTTGGTGGGGTGTCTGATGCGGCTTGGGCACAAGGTGCCTTGCGCGGCATGGGTGCCGTGGCGGCCGGTTTGATTGCTGCCACAGGCATCAAACTGATTGGTGCCTTGAAAAAAAACCCCATGGGCATGGCCGTTTGTGTTCTGGTCATGGCGGCGACTTTTGTGGGCGTGAGCTTGTTGCGCTGGCCCTTGCTCTGGGTCTTGTTGGGCATTGGATCATTGTCATGTGCATGGGCCTATGCACAGTTGTCCCGTTTGGCTGCATCGGGGACAGGCTCATGATGCTCAGTCTTCAATTGAGTGTCAGTGACTGGTTGTCTTTTTTCAACCACTTCTTGTCTTTGTCACTGTTGGCTGTGGGTGGGGCCATCATCACGGCGCCGGACATGCACCGTTTTCTGGTGGATCAAAATGAATGGCTGACTGAACAGCAGTTCAGCTCTTCCATTGCGTTGGCCCAAGCTTCACCCGGTCCGAATGTCTTGTTTGTGGCGGTGATGGGGTGGAATGTGGGCCTGAATGCTGGCGCAGGCTTGGGTGGGGGTTGGTTGAGTGTGGCTTTGTCAGCACTGGGCGTGTTGCTCAGTCTTTTGGGCATCATGCTGCCCTCTTCTGTTTTGACCTACACCACCACCCAATGGGCTCAGCGACACCGCGACAATCAGGGCATCAAGGCGTTCAAGTTGGGCATGGCGCCCGTGGTGATTGCCTTGCTGATGTCCACAGGCTGGCTTCTCACGGCCAGTCATGACCAACCCAGTCAAGACTGGCCTTTATGGCTTTTGACAGGGGTATCGATGCTGCTGGTCTGGCGGACCCGCATCCACCTGTTGTGGCTCATTGGTGCCGGCGCACTGCTTGGCGCTGTGGGCTGGATTTGAAGCAGCCAAGGCTTCAGCGCTCACCCCCAGTCACTGGGCCTCAGCGCGGGCTTTCAAAGAACACCGTGTTCGAGTAATCACTGACCTCGAAGTAAACCTTCTTTTCGCCCGGATCGACCTCGAAATTGAAGTTTTCATCGAGCACACCATAACCGTAGCGATAAGCACGTGGGACTTTGTCATCGGTGCCCAAAGCGGTGCTGACTTTGTCCACTTTGATGAACCGGCGCACCAACTTGTCGCCCGCATACACCTCCATGACACCGTTGGTCCCGGTCCAGTTCTGAATGCTGCGGCTGATTTTGTTTTGTTGTTCTTGCGTGCAAGCAGCCAAGAGGCTGGCCGCACCCAAGGTGAAAATCAGCCCGATGCGCGTGATGTGGATGGTCATGGTGTGCTCCCTGTTTGAATGCTTGTCTGTCTTGTTCTCATCTCAGCTGCGCTGGCGCAAGGCTTCGTAGAGGCAAACGCCACTGGCCACCGACACGTTCAGGCTTTCCACCGCGCCACGCATGGGAATGCTGACCAGTTCATCGCAGTTCTTGCGCGTCAATTGGCGCATGCCCGCGCCCTCTGCCCCCAGCACCAAGGCGGTGGGTACCTTCAAATCGGCTTGGTAAATGGTGCGCGGCGCATCGTCGCTGGTGCCCACGATCCAGATGTTGCGCTCCTTGAGTTCGCCCAAGGTGCGCGCCAAATTGGTGACCATGAAATACGGCATGGTTTCAGCCGCACCGCTGGCCACTTTGGCCACAGTGGCATTGATGCCGGCGGCATGGTCTTTGGGTGCGATGACCGCGTGAGCGCCCGCGCCATCGGCCACACGCAAACAAGCGCCCAGGTTGTGCGGGTCGGTCACGCCGTCCAGCACCAAGAGCAAAGGCGGCCCCTGCACGGTGTCCAGCAGGTCGTCCAGAGAATGGTTTTGGGGGATCGGTTGGACCAAAGCCACCACCCCCTGGTGTCCGTGTCCACCGGCCAGTTTGGCCAGGCGTTCTCCGTCCGATTCGACCATGCGCATGCCCGCGTCACGGGCTTTGTCGATGAATTGGCGCATGCGGGCATCGCGCCGGCTGAGCTCGTAATGGATTTCAACGACAGATTGGGGGGCGATCTTGAGGCGAACGCCCACGGCATGAAAGCCAAACAGCACTTTAGGAGATGACATACCCTGATTATCGTTGCTCCGAGCCGAACCTTGGCCACGCA
>JACCDX011323249.1_pt1 | contig 10689 bp, 8 predicted proteins | sample 7449681 | NCBI WGS metagenome assembly JACCDX01 (sample SAMN15323450, study PRJNA562643) | freshwater metagenome | isolation source: river surface water | place: USA:Blue River Watershed | collected 2017-08-18
CAAGTGCTAGTTCTACAAAAACTAGTAGTGTAAATATATCTGAAATAATGAAACTAACTTGTAATGATAATGATGTTACTTCATATGAATGTTATATTCAAGAGTTTTTAAAGCAACTTAATGCTGCAACAGAATATGCAAAATCTAAAAATGTAAAACTTCCAGAAGATATTATAGAAAATGTTATTAATGAAATTCAAGAGACTAGCAAAGAAGAAGCTGTTAAAAGAGATCCAGTAAGAGATTTTGTTGGAAAAATGAAAGTATCTGATACTAGAAAATATTTAAATCAAATGTTTAAAGATGCAGTTGACAGAGAGGCACAGAAAGCAGCGACAACTGTCTCTCCTAGTTCATCTTCTTATATTCGTCATAATAACTTATATAGAATAATGACATCAAGATTAAATTTACAACCTTAATTGGAAATAATAAAAAAATAAAAAAGATTTTTTTTAATTTATTATATAATAATAAATTAAAAATGGAAAAAGAATATAAACTAAATGTTATTTTGGATTTAGATAATACCATAGTTAATGCTCTCTCTATAGAAGATAGAAGAAAGCTTCCCGCTGAATTTGCTAAAAAGTTTAAGTTTCATGATTATATTCCATTTTTTAGAATATACGCTAGACCTCATTTAGAAGAATTTCTTGACTATTTATTTAAAAACTATAATGTGGCTGTATTAACAGCTGCTGAAAAAGATTATGCATTGTTTATAGTAGAACGTTTTATTTTAACAAAACCAAATCGTCACTTAGAATTTATAATGTTTAGAACTCAAGTAGATATGGCTGAAGAGCTATTTGGAGGAATGAAAGATTTACGTGTTATTTGGGAAACATTCAAAGTTATTAATTTTTATCCATCAAATACAATTATAATTGATGATTTAGATTTAGTAGCTCAAACAAATCCAAATAATACATTACGTATAGATGCATTTTTTATAGTTGATGAAGAATCAGGCGAAGTTAATTTGGAATCAGATAAAGATAAAGAGCTTTTAAATATGATGGTAGAGTTAGACTTCTTAAAAGAACATTTTAACACACAAGTAAATAAATGGGTAGATAGAAGTATTATGGATTTTTCTGAAAAAAATAAAAACAAGAAAACAATTGGAAGTGATGTTGAAGTAGATAAATCTAAATCTTATTCACCAAGTCAAAAAGATTAAGGCATTACTCTTACTTTACTAGGACCATCTTCTTGTTTCATAATTTGTTCTCTAGCAGCGGCTAAAGCAGCAGCGTTTTGTTTTAAAGAAGAAGAACGTTCTTGAAGTTCTTTACTTCTAGCAGCACCACCATTAGGACCTAAAATATCATCCATTGACATACCGCTAGTTTCATTTCCCATAGAATCTTCAACGTTGCTAACATCTAAAAGACTGTCATCAAAAGTTACCATCTTCTTTTTTCCTTTTTTTTTCTTAGGTAATTGCATTTGAGACATATCATCAATCATTTGATTTTCATCTTCCATCATTGATGATTGTTTCATTCTTGGTGGATAGTTCATATTTCTATCCATTCCAAAATCATCATTTCTAGGAGCTTCAACTAAACTTGAACGAGCCATTGAATCATGACCTTCTCCTTTTATTGAAGGTAAAGGTTTTGAGTTAGATATCATATCATCGTCATCAGTTGGAGAGAATCGTTTATCAGGAAAAATATGGGTTTTTCCAATCTTTCTTCTGCGAGGAGCTTCTTCTTCATCTTCATCTTCAGGAATATTTAAAGCATCTCTGATAGTAGTTTTATTTTCATAAACAGGTTCATCATCTTCTTCACCATCAATTTCAACAGCTTTTCTACGATTAGCTTTTTGTCTTCTTTCTTCTTCTTGAATAGCCATTAATTTTTGATTAACCATTTCAATACCTTTGTCGAGTAATTGAACAAGTTGCATGCCTTCAAGTTTATTGATGGAGTTTTGTCTAGGATAAATAATCAATGCTGCAGGAACAGTTTCAATTTTATATTCTGTTGCATTTTGAACAATAAAGCGAGTATCGGGATTATCGATATCAACAATACGAGTGTTAAAGTGAGGGGCAATATAGTTTAGTTTTTCAACAATTTGCTTACATGCATTAGAATATTTACTTGTAAAAAAAACAAATATTTCATTAGGTTGTTCCATTTTAAAATAATCAAGTGGTTTTTTTAAATTTAATTTTATTTTTTTATTTTAACTAGTTATCAAATAATTTTCTTTTTTTTATTATTTTATTACAAATATATTACAAATATATCACAATGAATGAAACATTGTCTTTTAATTTAAAAGGAAACCAAGACGAAAAAACTCCTCAAATTCCTTCTCCATTTGAGTATAGTTATGTAACATCTAATATGCCTTATAAATTCACAGATTATAATTCTGAATCGTCTCAAGCTTCTAAAATTTACGGAGGTTTAGGAGACCTTAACGGTAGATATCGTTATGTTGTTGGTTACAATGGCGCTATTGACGGTCAAAGATATCCTTACTTAATGTCTCAACCATCAATGAATTATATGAGTGTTCAAATTACAAAAAAACTTACTGGAACTCATCCAGAAGGTAAAAATATTATTATACCAGATGTAACAATACGAAGTGTGGCAGAAAGTATGTTTGAAGCAAATCCATTTGCAGTAGATATATTACAAGAAATGACAGTAAATTTTATAGTAAATACAGTTAAGGCAGAGTTTGAAACAACACAAAAAAACAACAGATTAAGTATATGGGTAACAAATTATGATGTTGGTTCAGGTATGAAAAAATTTTCAGATATTAAATTAAATAAAAAGATGAGAACTGGCAATAACATGCAATGGAAATATTAATTAATCAAAAAATATTTTTACTATTTTGTTATTTAAAAAGTATAATATCTAAAGATATAAATAAAAATGAGTAAAATTTTAAAAGCTACTTTTTTTGAAGATGGTTTTCAAGAAGATAACGGTGAAAAGTTAGATATGCCATCTCGTATTAGAAAAGCTGTTGCTGAATTATTTGATGGATTTGTTATGACTAAGACACATAATTATACTCCAGACCCGTCAAATCCAACATATGTATTTGGTATTTACAAAGCAAGAGTTGAAACATTGACAACAGGTGGTGAAAAGTTTATAGTAGCATTTGTACCTAATGACAAAGTTCCTTTAGGAAGTCAAAGATTATTAAGTTCATTAAAATGGACTAATTTTCAATCACGTGAAACAAATAATATGAAAAAAGAATTCAATCAATTGCAATTAGAACCTCAATTATATAAAAGACCAAATGTTTCATTATTAAATGATATAATAAACTACTCAAAACCAACATCAACAAGTTATTTATACAAGTGTAATAATTTACCATTAAGAGTAGAATTAATACCATCAAAAAAAGATGAAACATTTGCAGAGAGAGGAACAGTAGCAACTGCACTTGATTTATTTACAACAAGTATAACAATTCAATAGAGCAATTTTATTGCGATAATTAAAAATAAAAATTAAAAAAATGATTTTATTTTATTAGTTAATAATAAAGTAAAATGGAAAAATATATAACTTTAATAGTTAAAGATAGTGAAAACCCTGAACTAGAAGTAGAAGAAAAGTTTCAAATTTATACAACAGACAGTTTAGAAACTATTAAAAATAGATATTTTCAACTAAAAAAAATAGTTCCTCCTATCGGAAGTTTTGAAATTTTAAAAAAAGAAAATGAACTAAGCGAAGAATCTTCTCAACCTATAAAGAAATTATCAGATTTAGGAGAAACTATCGTAAAAGATGTACCTATTATATTAAAACACGATAAAGAATGGTCTGTTAATCCTCTTGAAGATTCAATTATTCGTTTAGTTACATTTTTTGATGTTATAAATAAACTAGAAGTAATCGAACAATCTTCTGTTGATTATGCATTTAATTTAGTGTTTTCCAAAGTTTGTTTAGAAAGTAAAAAATTATTTGCGATAGAAGATAAAGATACTGTTTTATTTGCAATTGTTATGACACTTGCAGCGACTACAGGAGATTCATCGTATGAAGATAGTTGGAACATAATAAGAGAAGATTATGACTATTTAGGATTATATGATAAAGTAAAAAATAAAGAAAATGAATATAAACGTTATTTTGAAAATATAATAAAAGATTACGGTGATTATCAATATCAAAAAAAACAAAAAGAGAGAGTTAAGTTTGAAACTTTTTTAAACCAATTAAACTTAGAATCATTCTCTGATATAAAAAAATATAATGAAGATGTTATCGGAAATCCTGCAAAAACAGATGTTGTACAAATGGATTATGCTTATACTGGTAAATGTACATTAGAATATGATGGTTATGAACTTTTTAACATAATAAAACCTGACAAATTTATAAGTTTTTTAAACATTGGTAAATTTTATAAACTGCTAAATAACTTTAACTATCCCTATGAATTTTTAAGCGCAGTTGATGAAGAAGATGATTCAATTTTAAGATTGTATATATTTGGCAAGCCATCTGAAGATGATGTAGATATTGTAAATCCAAATCATAAAGACTATTTTTTAGTTGAACTTATCCAAATTCAAGAAAACAAAGGATTGTTTGATTTTGAAATTTTAATTCAAGCTTCAAAACAAATTCAATTAACAGAATTTGAAATAATTAGAAGAACTATAGCATCATTATCATTTATAAATGACTCCGGGTCGCCGGCACCGGCTTCAACAAATTTGGTATGTCCAACAAATATAGAACTTAAGAAAACGTTTGGTCGTGGATTTTGTGTTTATAAAAATATAAACATTCCTAGAGAATTATTGTTTGATTTTGCAACAAATCATCCTTATGTAAGTCAGATGCTTGTATTTGATGAGAAATATAAAATAGAGAAAGAAAGAGGAGAGCCAAGATTTTTATTATCATTAAATAATTTTGAGACGTCAATAAAGTGTTCTATAAACAATAAAACTATCAAAAAAAAATCAGAACCTGAAGTTGTTGCATTTCCAATGTTTGCTGGTGTTGGAGAAAATGTCATTACAATTACTATATTAAGAGCTAATAATCAAGGAGAGATGTACAGATTAATAGATTATTTTGAAAAACTTATGGTTTATGTTTTAAAAAATAAAGAAAAGTTTTTTGTAGATTTTTATAAGAATTTTATTTCAAATATAGACTCAATATTTATACAAAAGAAAAAAGATGATAAACAATTAGATATAACAGATATAAATCCAGACCTTTTCATTCCTACCTATCCAAGATTTTGTCAGCCTAGTCCTATCATTATTGAAGACAGAAAACAAATTGAAGAGCTTAAAAAAAATCCAGACCAATTAATGTTGTTTCCTAAGACAGAAATTGAAGGAACTCAATATTATTATTCTTGTAATCACAGAGCTTCAACTAATTTTATTGGTTTAAAAAAGAATAAACTTGATAATTCTGCAAAATATCCTTATGTTCCATGTTGTTATAAAACAAGTCAGCTTAAACCTGGAAAGTTAAGATATAACTATGAAAGAGAAATACAAGAGACTGATGAAAAGAAGACGTTTGTTCAAGTTATTACATCCTCTAAAAAAGTTCTACAACAAAATCAATATGGTAATGTAGCTTCAGACATTAAAGTTTTATTAAGTAGTATAGATGAAAATATACTGACTGGAAATTATAGAGTTTTAAGAAGAGGTGTAGAAAAAAGTATTAACTCAGCTATAAGCGCATTATTAACAGCTTCTGGATATACAACTAGTATAGATAGCATAAATAAGGTTAGAACTAAAATAAATAATTTAGCATATTATAATTTATCAAGTCAAAGAGGACTTCTTCCAACCAATATTGTAAAAATAATAAAAAATGAAAATAACATTGACCCTGTACTATTCTTAGACCTCCTTGAAAATATCTTTAAAAAAAATATAATTGTTTTCTGTAATCCTGATATGAAAACTGAAAAAGACCAAAGTATAAATGGCAGTCTTTGTGACTATAAACAACTTGGTACAAAAAATAATAAATTTAGTTATAAACTATTATATAGTAGTAAGAAGTTTGTCCATCCAGATACAGTATTATTATTAAGAACTTATGGAAGTGAATTTGATGCTCTGCAATATCCTCATACAGAAATTATAGGTATTGAAGAAAATAAAATATCGTCAGCAACAGAAAATCGTTTAATAAAAAAGTTAAAGATGTTGTTTCCAACTAGCTCCAACTTTATTAAAAATTTAATAAATATATATTCAGAAAATGTTTCACATGAAGTAAAATATCTTCCATTAAACAGTAAAATAATAAATCAAGTTGAAGATAGTTATGGTAAAATTAGAAGTATTTTTGTTAAGTTTAGTTTGAACGAAACTGAACATATTATAAACTTATTTGTAACACCAGTTGCTAACTTTAATGAGGTTGATTTTGTACCATCATCTGAACTAGAACGAGGCTTCTCTGAGAACCAACAAATTAAAAATATTTCGAATAATGAAAAAGTTGAATTATCCGTAGCGCATCAATTTTTAATATCAGAATCAATGTCTAACATTAAACTAGTTGAAATTAATAATATTATAACTGGTATAGTTGGCTACTCTGTTGCTGGACAAACTCTTGTATATGTACCTGTCAAAGTGTCAAATAATAAGATTAATTTGCCAAAATATGATTTGTCAAAATATGAATATCCATATCCAAATATAATACGTGAAAGTTTATCTTTGATAGAACAGTATAGTGAGTATAAAAAGCTTAGTAATTTTATAATATCAAATACTCTTTATTTATTCTCTCAATTACATGGTGATGATTTAGAATTTGTTCAATATGTTTCGACAACAGATGATTATGATGATAGCATAAGAAATTTAGTTAATGAGTTTGATAAACGTATTATAGTTGATACAGAGAGACAGGATAAAACGAGTTATAAACTAAACAGAAATTTAAGTTTAAATAATGAAACAATAATAAAAAATCAATCTTTGTTACTAGTTCCTAGTGCTCGTATAAAAAGAAAATTATTATATGTAATATATATTAATGCAAAATATAATATCAATGAGATAATTAACTATAGATATAAGAAATATGTATCTGATTATTATGTTAATGTTAAAGATTTTGTTCTAGGAGAACATTATTCTTTATTTTATACAAAGACAGAATTAAATTTTACAAAGAATCCTCCAAATAATTATAATATTATTAGTAGTATAACAAATATATTTGATAGTGTTTTTTATTTTAAAAATGATTCTGTTTTAAATGGAAAGTTATGTATATTACAAAAATGTATAGATTTAGAAAATGCTCTATTTGTATGTAGTGAATGGGATAAACAACAAATCAATACATGGAATCAATATGCAGAATCTAATAAATTAGACTTAAATTCTGTAAATTACATACTTTATTTAAGTGGAGAGTTACAAGGACAGTACGAATCAACAAGTGTAATTAATAATAGTTCATACCGGGACGCAGGAACCGGCTACAAAACATACTATGTTTTATTAACAAAATTTAAAAATATTGAAAGTATATTTTATTATGCAATACTTCCAGTGAAAGAAACTTTACAAAATAAAATACATTTTGATGTAGTCAAAGAGAAAAAAATAAAACCTGTTGGTGAAATTGAATTTGAATTTGAATAATCATTTTTTATATTTGAAAAATATAAAAAATTAAAGTGTAGAAAGAGATTATTTTCTAGAACAGTTTTCAATAATCATATAGTTATTTATATCAACATTTTTATTTAATAAATCTTTTTTTACTTTTTCAATTAACATGCAACAAGATTTTTTATCAAGTGGTGCGTTAGGCTTCCCAAATTGTTTCGATGAGTTTTCTTGAACATACAAACAATCTAATACAGGAAGCGAATCTTTTTTACTAGGTTCAGTAGGATTGTTTAAAATGTTACTTGAACTATATAGTAAAGTTTTATAATCATCATATATTTTAGGAAATAAAGACCACATTTATTTTTTGTTAGAAATAAATTATATATTTATTGTTTCTTATCTTTAAAATACTATTTTAAAGATAAATTAGTAAAATTTAGAAATGTTTGATGCAGATAAAATATACGGAATGTTTTGGGGACTTTGTATTGGAGATGCTTTAGGAGCTCCTTTTGAATATTCTGATATTGTAGATGTAAAGAAAAAATGGACTGGTTTAATAAGTAATAACATTGAATTTTTTAACAGTAGCTCTTCAAATACACAAATGTCATTTGGTCAAGTTACAGATGATACAGAACTTACTTTAGCATTACTTAATTCTTTATTAACTTTTAATAAATTAAATTTGGAATCTTCTGTACCTCAGGGTCAGGTCACCTGTAAAAAAATAGGATATCCTTTAATGTATGATTCTTTTTATACAATTAATAATTATATAGATTGGTATAATTCAAATCCAAATGAAATATCATCTCATTGTGAATATTTATTTAGTGTAAATAATATTTTATTAGACACAAAATATTCTGAAACTCAGCAACTTCTTGTACAAAGATGGAATAAATATAAATTAAGATATGATAACTATTATCAAGATGATATGAATAATTGGAGTAAAGACAATAGTTGTATAATGAGAGCTACACCTTTAGTATTTTGTAGTATAAATGATGTTTTATTAGATTGTAAATTAACACATTTACATCCTGTATGCCAAGATGCAGTTTCAGTTTATATACAAGTATTAAAAAATTGTTTAACAACTAAAATACAAAATGACTATGATAAAAATTTAAGTACAGCACTTGTTTCAGAAACAAACCAAGTTAAGTTTAAAGACACTGATATATTTGCATCAACAAAAGAATGCAAAAGTTTGATAGAGCAAGTTTTAAAAAGAAAAGACCGATTTCTTGATGTAAATAAATCGGATGTTTTAACGACATTATATTGTGGATTAAATTGTTATGCTTTTTTTGATAAATTTGAAACAGCTATGGAATGGCTGTTTAGTTATCATTTAGATAATAATTTTGGAATAGGAGATGCTGATTCAAATGCAGCAATATGCGGAGCTATAATGGGTGCAAAAATAGGTTTAAGAGCTATGTTACAAGAGTATAAAACAAATTTTAACTATAATATTGTGTCTAAAATAAAAACAAATAGACCTTATGATTATCAACCATCTATGAGACTAAACTATTTTATACAAGAACTTATTAAATTATTGTAGCTGGCTTCCCTGTAAATGGTAGTTCAATAGAGTGACAGTCAATGGATAAATCTTTATCAATAGTTAAAAATCCAGCAGCCTCGTTACATACAAGTTCAATTTGGTTACCTTCAGGAGTATCTTTTAAAAATGCTTGATAATTAATAGAGGAATTAAGTTTATTATACTTTTTATTTAGATTAAAATGAAGGCCAAACTTGCTATTTTCACAATAACCAGATAAAATAAATTGATGTCTTTCTCTTCTAAATAAAGAAATACCTTCTCCAACTACATATCTTCTTTCAGGTTCTTGAAGTTTAGTTTTAGGTTTTTCAATATATAAAATTACATTAATCCATTTTGTATTTTCATTTGAGATAAATCGAGTTGTAACTCCATTCATTATAAGACATTCAAAGTTATTTAAATTAAAAAATGACATTTTTATAAATTAGTAGTTTATTGGCGTTTTCTTGTTTAATTAAACTTTTTATTAGTATTTTTAAGTCAGTTAATATTAATTTTAAATAAATTAATATTAAAATTTTTAATTATAAAAGATGGATGAATTAAGTAAAAAAATATTTGAAAGAAATAAATTTTTAACAAGAAGACTTGAAGATAAATTAGATAAAATGATTGGATTTTTTTTCTGGAAAACATATGTAGCTACTACTTTATATGCAAATATATCAACTCCAATTAATCTTGCAATTACTATATTTACAGCTCTTATGACAGCTCACAGTTCTACTAGTTCTAGCTTTATTTCAAGTGAAATGAATATGCAAATAAACTTGATAACATTTTTAATTTCAATATTAAATAGTTATTTTACACCTCAAAAACAATTCAATGAACTAAATGAATATTTAATGAAATGGAGTGAGCTTGGAAATAATTTTGAAAAAGCTATATATACTAGTAATACATATGAAAAAAAAATAAAAACTTATACAGAAATATTAGATAAAGCAAACGAACTATATAAAGACCAATTTTTAAAAAAGAGAAATTTTCTTACTGATTTATTACATGGAGTTATTAGAACTGTTTTTATGGATTCAAATGACCGTTGGATGAAAAGTGGAACTTTTGATTTTTATGATAAAATTCAAGATATGATTGAACTTGATTTTGATTTAGATAGTTTAAAATATGAAAATAAAAAGGCATCTTTATTTGAAAAATTATGTAGTTGTTTTAAATGTTGTTTTAGATACAATAAAAGTAGTAAGGAAAATAATAACTATGATAAACAACGAAATTCTATAACTAAATTAATGAATGAATTTGAAGCCGGCACTGCAGACTTGGAATCTGATAAAGATGATGATAAACAAGATGATGATAAACAAGATGATGATAAACAAGATGATGAGAAACAAGATAATGAGAAACAAGATAATGAGAAACAAGATGATGAGAAACAAGATGATGAGAAACAAGATGATGAGAAAATTAATAATGCGATAGATGAAGAAAA
>JACCDX010165583.1_pt1 | contig 10688 bp, 10 predicted proteins | sample 7449681 | NCBI WGS metagenome assembly JACCDX01 (sample SAMN15323450, study PRJNA562643) | freshwater metagenome | isolation source: river surface water | place: USA:Blue River Watershed | collected 2017-08-18
ACTACATGTTTATTTTTCGAATATACTCACATACAACCTCGAAAACACAGAACTGTATATAAGTCTGTTTTGTGATATTTACGCGCGACAAAACAAAGTAACCTACTGCGTAAAATCTATATTTTTATAATACGAGTTAGTTAGACGAATAGATACGTTTTGCTAACAAGCGCTATCGGCTATAATTAAACAGCAGCTGCTACAAATAATGCAGCAGGAGCAGCAGCAAATAATGCATTAAATGCATAACTTACAGCTGTCATAGCGTAAGAAAAATAGTTTCTTACATTTGTTTTTTTCATAATTTTTTTTACGAGCACTTTATGAAAAGCTCGACATGCACCCCTAGCGATCAACAATACGTCGAAGCCAGTACGCCCCCAGAAAATTCAAAGATATTAATTTCATGATACCATAACGGAGTGTAAGGTCAAAAGATTTGATTAAATTTTTCTTTTTACTTACAATCTTTTCACAATTTTTACTAAAAAGGTTTATACATGAATAAAATTATACAAAGAGTCTTTGCGGTTTTTATACTATATTCTGGAATGTATGCTTGTGAGGAAGAAAAACGAAAAGTAAATACATCTCCAGTTGATGTGTCGAGTTTGTCTAAAAAAAATTTAGATGGTTATTCGTTGCTTCCTGGTGAGAGTTGCGACCAAGAAATCGATGAGGAATCAGGATGTGATTGTTTAAAAGCATGTTATTATAGTCTGCGAAAGTTTTTTATAAAAAACGATGCTGCATGAAAACTTTAACGTAAATTTTTAATTTCGCGTCGTGTTTCTCGTGCAATATCACGTTCTTTTATGGTTACTTTTTTGTCGTGAGCTTTTTTGTGGCGAGCAAGACCGATTTCTACTTTAACTAAGTTCTTTGCATTAAAATAAATAAGAGTCGGAATGACGGTAATACCTTTTTGAGAAATATCGCCAATAATTTTATTGAGTTGTTTGCGATGGAGTAGAAGTTTTCTTGATCGAAATGCAGCCTCGTCGTCTTTGGTGAAAGCGTGTGTGTATAAAGGAATGTTGCAGTTAATTAAAAAAAGTTCTCCATCTTTAACCGTAGCAAACGACCCGACTAAAGATCCTCGTTTTGCACGTAAAGTTTTGACTTCATCGCCAGTTAAAACAATGCCTGCTTCAATTTTATTAAATATTTCGTAATCGAAGAAAGCTTTTTTATTTTTTGCAACTATATTCATAAGGAGTTCTTTGTATAGACTAAATTTATTTTTTTATAGTACTGTTTTATACTAGTATAAATTAACTTCATATATTATAGTAATGAAAATATAAGCACTTCGTCAAAATATTTAGGTAAAATAATGAAAAATAACATAAAATTTTTGCTGATATGTTGTTTAAGTATGGATATTTTGTATGCAAAACCAAGTAAAGTTGCACCATCAAAACCACAATCTCGACAACAATTTTTTAAACCAGATCAGCCCGCTCTTAGAACAGACTCATCATTTACAGAAAATGATTTATCGATTGATGCAATTGCTGAGCAAAATCCTATGGCGCTATGCTTGGGTTCTATTAATTTTCCTATGCCTGTACGCCCAGATCTATCATTGTATTATAAAGGTGATAAGTTGCCGCTTGATAATAATGCAGAAAAATTAGTTCGTCGATATTATCAAAAAGAAGAAGATTTAGTTTTGGCAGGTATTAAAAACGTTCCGTACTCTTTGTTAGAACTAAAAACAGTACAAAAATTTCATATGCTTATTGCTGCAGAAATTTTGCCAGCATCACAAGACAATACAATATTCTATTGGTATGTTCCGCAAGGTGTTGCTTATAAATTTTATACTCTGTCTGCAGCACGACATGTAATTCATGAAGAAGATTTTTGTTCATGGTCGGTTACGCAAGAATATTTATTACAGGACAATATCATACCAGACGATACTATTATTTTTCTTTTTGATGCTCAGCTTGTTTTTGGCCTTGAAGTTAAAAATTGGTCTCAAAATAGTAATGTTCGTTTAATACCAGAAATTATTATAAAGCCTTCAGCAAGTTTAGAGCAGATCACAAAAGCTATGAATTATGGACGACTTGCAGCGCTTGATGTTGATGCGTTTCATAGCCATGATTTTAGTTGTATAAAAAAAATAGATGACAAAGCAAAAAGAGCTGTTGTTACGATGATGCGATAAAAAATAATGAACAAAATGGAACAACAAATAATGTATCAAGATAATTTAATTTTAGGAATTGAAACATCGTGTGATGAAACCGGTGTTGCTATCTATTCAAAAAAACAAGGTTTACTTGCAAACGAACTTTATTCACAAGTCGATTTGCATGCGTGGCATGGTGGCGTTATTCCTGAGTTGGCGTCTCGTTTGCACATGGAAAAAATTGGTATTATGACGCAAAAAGCTTTGCAAAAAGCTGGTGTATCATTATCACAAATTGATACTATTGCAGTAACTAGTAAGCCTGGCTTACCAGGAGCTTTAATGATTGGAGTTTCCTTTGCAAAAGCCCTAGCGTTTGCTGAGCATAAAAAGATTATAGGTGTCAACCATTTAGAAGGACATGTTTTTTCTGCATGTATAGAACATAATGTACCATTTCCATTTGTGTGCTTAACAGTCTCTGGAGGTCACTCTTCGCTGTACTTGGTGAAAGGTTTTGGAGATTTTGCTTTAATTGGTCATACGATTGATGATGCAGCAGGGGAAGCTTTTGATAAAATAGCAAAAGTTATGAATTTGCCTTACCCAGGTGGACCGGTTATAGAAAAGCTTGCAGAGCAGGTTAATTTTGAAGATTTCTTTCAATATACTCGTGGCTCGATGCAGGGATTAAATTTTAGCTTTTCTGGTCTTAAAACATCAATTTTGTATGATTTAGTAAAGCGTGGTGCATACGATCTTGCATCAAAGAAATTTTTAAAAGATGATGACCTGTTTTTTAAACAGCAAGTTGCAAGTTCGTTGCTTGTTTGTATGGGGGATATTTTTGAAAAAAAATTAGCTCTTGCTTTGCAGATGCACCCAGGAGTTCAGGCTATTTCTTTTGTTGGTGGCGTTGCGTGTAATAAATATTTACGACGAAGACTGCAAGCATTTGCAGATAAAAAAAATATTCAATTGTTTTATCCAACACCAAAATTATGCACCGATAATGCTGGCATGATTGCGTTTGTTGGAAATTATTTAGCAGAACAAAATAAGTATAGTGATGTAGATTTGTCTATTTTTTAGATTTTAATGTATCTGTTGAAATAAAAAACCCAAGAAGAATTCTTGGGTTTTTTATTTATATAAAAATAATGCTCAATTAATTATGATTATCATGCTTACCGTTACCGTTATTACCATTACCGTTACTGTTTGCTGAAGCATTGAGTTGTTTTTTGTTCATGGTTGCAAAAAATTCATCGTTTGTTTTTGTTTGCTTCATTTTGTCGATTAAAAATTCCATACCTTCAACAACATTCATCGTTGATAAGAATTTATGTAACACCCATGAATGATTTAATTCTTCTTCAGTCAGCAATAAATCTTCTCGACGTGTACCAGACGGAACAAGATCAAATGCTGGGAATGTTCTGCGGTTAGATAATTTACGAGTTAGATGAAGTTCCATGTTGCCAGTACCTTTAAATTCTTCGTAAATAACTTCGTCCATGCGAGAACCAGTTTCGATTAATGCTGTTGCTATAATCGTTAATGATCCGCCTTCTTCTGCATTTCGTGCAGCACCAAAAAATCGTTTTGGACGTTGTAATGCATTTGCATCAACACCACCAGTTAAAACTTTTCCTGAAGTTGGAGCTATGGTGTTGTACGCTCGAGCAAGACGAGTGATAGAATCTAAAAGAATTACAACATCATGTCCATATTCTACATATCGTTTTGCTTTTTCCAAAACAATTTCAGCTACCTGTACGTGTCGCTCTGGAGATTCATCAAACGTTGAGCTTACTACTTCTGCGTTTTTGCTGACGATTGAACGTTTCATATCAGTATTTTCTTCTGGACGCTCATCGATCGACAAAACGATTAAATAAATATTGTCATTTTGCGACAATAAACTTTTTGCGATCTCTTTCATTAAAACTGTTTTTCCAACTTTTGGTGGAGCAACAATTAAACCTCGTTGTCCTTTACCAATTGGAGTGAAAATATCCATAATTCGTGTTGAGATAAAATCTGGTTGTGATTCGAGTTTGAATTTTTTGTCTGGGTGAAGTGGTGTTAGGCGATCAAAGTCGATTCTGCCTGTTGTGCGTGAAGGATCTTGTTTATTAACAGACTCTATGGTTTGTAGCGCAAAATATTTTTCATTTTCTTTTGGCGGGCGAATTTCACCACTAATTGTGTCACCAGTTTTTAAGTTCAGGCGACGAATTTGTGTTGGAGAAACATAGATATCGTCTGGTCCTGAAATGTAGTCATACTCAGGAAATCGCAAAAATCCAAAACCATCAGGAAGCTTTTCTAAAACTCCAGAAACGGAAATGATCTTTTCAGGAGTTTTTTGACTTTCTAAAATAGCTTCGATCAACTGATCTTTCGTCATCATGCTTGAGCCAATAATACCAAGACGTTTTGCTGTAAAATTAAGATCATGAATGAGCATTTCAAGCATGTCTTTTTTTGTGAGTTCTTTAATGTTTGGCATCTTTTTTGGAGTGTTAACAGGTTGCTGACGAGGTTTTTTTATTTCTTTTGGACTTTGCAAAATCTTTATCCATCATAAGAGGTTTTAGTAAATACATAGCTATAGTCTAGTTTGACTTTTTTAAAGCCTGCAATAGTTTGTGTACATTATCTTAAAAAGCCTGCTGGAGCTTATTTTTCTTCTTGATAAAACATCATCATTATTGAACTTGCAATAAAGATAGAAGAATATGTTCCAAAAATAACACCAAGAAGAATTGCTAAAGAAAGGCTTCGAATCGTATCGCCGCCAAAAACAAACATCGATCCAACAACAATTGCTGTTGATAAACTTGTTAATAAAGTTCTTCGTAATGTTTGGTTTATACTTGTATCAACTATAACAGCTAAAGGTTGACCCTTTAATGCTTTTAAATTTTTTCTAATTTGAGTGAAAATAACAATTGTGTCATTAATTGAGTATCCAAGTACTGCTAGGATAGCTCCGACAACATCGATTGATATTTCTCGATTTATCAACAAAAAGACTGCAAGTACAGTTAATGCGTCATGGAATAATGCTATTACAGCACCAATTGCAAAAGCAAATTGGAAGCGAACTGCAATGTACAAGAGCATTAATAACAAAGCAATAATTATTGCTGTCAAAGATGATTTTCGTAAAGAATCACCAATTGAACTGCTTAAACTATTTTTTTGTAATATTTTTCCAGGATTATCAGCAGAAACTGCATTGACAGTTGCTAAAATTTTTTCTTCTAAATTAGTAACGGTTTCAGGGGTATCTTGCATACGAATGATAATTTCGTTTGCATCTATAATGTTATAAACTGTACCTTTCCATTCTTCATACACAGCTTTTTTTATAGCTGCGGTATCTTCTGGCTTTTCAAATCGCATTCTTATGTCTGTCCCTCCAGTAAAGTCGACACTATACTGAAATCCACCGTTGTAAATATATGCTGCAACTCCTGACAGAATAAGAATCAAAGATAATAATGCGCTTTGTATGCGATATTGTGAAAAGTGGACCATTGTACTCTCCAAAGGCTTAGGTTCTAACTTTTATAATAAAAATACAGATCTGAAAAAACGAGCTAATTATTGAGAAACTACAGAAACAAATTGTCTGTTTTTGCACCCCTTGTGGAACTTTATAAATCCACTTGCTAATGCAAACAAAGTATCATCTTTCCCGCGGCCAACTGCTGTGCCAGGGTGAAATTTTGTACCACGTTGACGAACAATAATTTGACCTGTTTGTACTTGTTGGCCTCCAAAGAGTTTAACACCAAGTCGTTTACTTATACTATCCCGGCCATTCTGGGTGGAACCGCCGGTTTTACTGGTTGCCATCGTGAAATCCTTATTAATTTTTCTTGTTAATTGAACTATGATTATAGTTTAAAAACTATTGATTACAATTTCAATTGTGCCTTGTAACCAAGGAAAAGTCAATCCCTAAATCATCAATTTTTTTGTAAATATTTCTCTTAAAAGAATGATTTTATCGAATCTAATATGCCAGTAGCTGTTTTTATTGCATAGTTAATTTCTTGCATAACTAAAGATTCATTTGTTTTTTTGGTAACAATGCTCAGGTCGATTGAAGGCAGTTGGGCATTTTGTGTATAATATTCATCAATTTTTAATAAAGCTTGGTCTCTGGTTGATCTACCTCCTGGGTATATTTTAATTGAACCATCCTGCTGTACAATAAAAATCATAGATTCATTAATAGGATAATCATCTTTTTTTAAAGCATTTCGAGTCATTGATGTTAATGGCTTTGATTTTTGTTTATCATCTTGAACCGTAATCTTTGAAATTGTCGTTCCAGGTAAAAAAACATCTTGTATTTCTCCTGGATGAAGCTGTATTCCGGTAATTTTTTTTTCATCAAGATAAATTCTAATTAGAAAGTCTTTTTTTGAGTTATTTACAAAGGTTTTTACAGTTCCTTGTAATATAATGTTGCTCATCAAAAAAAAAGCTAAAAAAGAAAGCTGTTTCATAAAGATTTCCTTTTTTATGATAGTAAGACTTTTTTAGAAGGTAAAATTGATATCATTTTTAAAGGTTCTGGAATATCTTCAGATTCAATAACCATAATTGGGTATGCAGGTAATTGAAAGTTGAAGGTAATTTTTTGAATTTGACCCTGATAACGAATCGATTCATAGCTGCCGGATTGAATTAATTTATGAACTGGCTTTTCATCAGCATACACAGAAACGTAAACTTGATCAGCGAAAGTATTATGGCATAAAATTTTTTCTTTATGGACAACATTTTCTTTGCTGTAGGTTAATGTGTATGTCAATATTGTGAGTAAAAAAGACAGTTTTAATACATTTTTCATACAAATCTCTTTTTCTTAAAAATCATAATTACAGAAAATATAGTAAAGATTTTTTAAGAATTGCAAGAAATCTTTTTGATAGTAAGCATCAATTATGTATGAAGACAAGGTCGTTTACAGCAAGTAGATGCTCATATCACCGACTTCTTCTTGTAAAAGAATGTTTTTTGTATCATCAGCATATTTTTTTGCAGTGCGTTTTTGATGTTTGTCGATAAAATGGTATTTTTCAACTTTATTATCAGGATTACAAATAAAAACAGCATATGTTTTTAGATCAGATGCTGACAGTGTAATATTTGTTTGATGTGTTTGTGATATTACAATTTTTTTAAAATCATCTGATGTGTGGGGTATTTTTTGAATATGTCCAGGAGCAAGAGCATACCATGTAGTCTCTTTATTTTTATGAGTAATAATAACATAAATTTTGGCAAATCTACTGTTTTTAATCCACGTTTCTTGGATTGGAAATATATCTCGAATGAGTCCTGGAATTGCATGGATAGAAAAAACTACCTGAAATAACATCATAAAAATATAAATTTTTTTCATACAAAATACCCCCTCTTTTTTAGTATGCATGAAGTTTTCTATACGAAATAATTATATATTTTTATAATGCAACAACTCAACAATTTGCATTTTTGCTTTGTCGTTGATTGTGTTCACAAGTATCTTCTGGAGCTCATTTTTTTGTAAAAAAAAACTTTTTTTCTAGATTTTTTCAAAAAAAAACATAGGTTTTGTCTATTCGTATTTTATATAAAAAAGGTTTATTTGTATGAACATGCCATATAGTTTGCGTTACGCAAAGATTTTTATATTTTTATATTTTTTAGTTGGTCTTTGTACCATACAGGCTTCAGTTGCTTTGGATAACAGTTATGGTGTAGGCGGTATTTCTCGAGCAACACAGACAACAGGAGTTACCCCGCGTTGTGGAGCTGTTTTGTACGATGGTCGTACCTTTGCTGGAGGTGAGCCGGGAACTGATGTTTATATATGGTTACGAACTATCAAAGGTGTTGTTGAAACTACGTTTAGAAATATTTTTTTTCCTAATTATACCGCCGACTTTTATGATAGTAATCGAGTTAATGATATTATTCAGCAGCAAGATGGTAAAGTTATTTTTGTAGGAAAAGGCCCAAATAATGTATTTAAAGTGATGCGGTCGTCAACATTAGGAGTTCTTGATACATCGTTTAGTTCAGATGGTCAGCTAACAACGTCGGTAGGAACGACGACGATTGGTGCAACGGCCGTAGCATTGCAAGTAGATGGAAAAATTTTAGTAGCAGGTTCTGGTAATAATAACTTTGTATTGGTTCGCTATACAACAACAGGTGCGTTAGATTCAAGCTTTAATTCGTCTGGTATGGTTACAACAAATATTGGCACTGTCTTAAGTGCTGGAACCTCAACTGATCAGTGTAATGCTATGGTGGTACAAGCAGATGGTAAAATTATTCTAGCAGGAAGCTCGAGTGGTGATATTGCGCTTGTTCGATACACGACGTCTGGAGCGCTTGATACGACTTTTGGAACTAATGGTATTGTTCGCATAAGTGTACAAGCTAACGCTACTGAAGAGATTCGAGTAATGGCTTTGCAAGTAGATGGTAAAATTATTGTTGGTGGTGGATATTATGTTGGAAGTACAACGAACTTCTTTGCTTGGTTTGTTGCACGATTTGACACTTCAGGGTCTTTAGATAGTTCTTTTGCAACCTCTGGTGTGTATGAAACTGCGGTTGATAATAAAGGTTATGTTGGAGGAATTGTTGTTAATCCAGATGGATCATTTTTTGTTTCCGGTCAAGGTGGTTCTACTGAACGAGAAATTGTGAGATTTTTAAATTCAGGATCTGTAGATACAAGCTTTGGAACTTCTGGAACTCATCGACCAGGATTGGCAGTTTCAGCTACAGATCTATATCCTCAGGTTGTTAAATTACAGCAAAATGGAAGAATTTTACTGTTTGGAGAGGTTGCAAGCACGAATGGTCCAGGAGTTTCACGATCAACCTATGGATCAGTGTCAGAAGGTGTTGTTGATGTGACCTATCCAAGTTATTTAGGTGAAACCGATGGATATCACGGTTTTTTACCATTTCCAGCGTCATCGTCAGCAGCGTATAACTCGTCAGTTAAAGCCTTGCAAGCGCAGTCAGATAACAGTGTGTATGTGGTCAGTGAAGATTATGCAACGACGTTGCGATGTCGTTTGGTAAAATTATCTTCAACTGGAGCAACATCGTTAAGCCCGATAACGATTACACAATTAGGGGCATCAGATCTTATAACCGATGGCTCTGGACGAGTTTTAGTTTGTGGAACAGATGGGAATGGTTGGCTGCGACGTTACACAACGTCAGGATCTTTAGCAGCAGATACGACATTTGGAACATCTGGTTTGATCAATGCAAGTAGCACATCGTCATCGTTTAAAAAAATAGGCGAACAAAAATCAGCAAAAATTATTGTGCTTGGTCAAGCTGCAACATCGACTACAGGTGCTTTGTTTGCGTACGATCAGACAGGAGATGTTATGGCATCGTTTGGAACAAATGGTCTGTATAGTATAGCAAACACGACCATGGATGACATGGTAATTGGCTCTGATGATGGTGTTTATATTGTCTACAAAGGTGCAACTAATTTAGAAATTCGTAAGGTAAAGCACGATGGTTCAGGACTTGCTGCAGGGTATAATTCTGGAGCAGCAATTAATACTGGTTTAGCACATGCATCACACACACAAGGCTGTTTAGCCTTAGATTCAAGTGGTAGGATACTTTTTGTAACGGTTCATACATCGACAGGAAATATTCTGGTGCGGCGGTATACGACAGCAGGAGTACTACTAAATTCATTAACCATTGCGCAAACCACGCATTTATTAACAGCATCGACAGTCATTACATCGTTGCAGTGTGATGTTTTTAATAGACCCGTGCTTGTAGGTTATGATACGAATGTATGTTTTGTCATGCTTTTAAGTTCATTTATTAATGGCTTTAATACCGAATTTAATCAAGTTTCAGACTGGTATAAAAATCCATTTTTAGTCCCTGGAATCTTAAAATTTATGTATAATTCTGATTATCCATCAGATAGCACGAGTCCGAAACGAAAGTTACATTGTTTAGGAATTTATCCAAATGGAACTTTGATTGCAGGTGGTCATGAAGCTATAACAAGTACAACATCGACATCATTTATTGCTAAGATTAGAGCTACTATTGGATCTCAAGCTGCACGATATCCAGGAGAGTCTTTAGGGACAGTTAATGCAAATTTTGGCAGCGGTGGTGAATTATCGTTAAGTTCGTTAGAAAGCAGTGGTGAGGTGAAAGCTTTGACTGTGTTATCAAATGGTAAGATTGTTGCAGCAATTGATACAGGAGCAGCAACGTCAGTGGTACGTTTAGAATCAGATTATACGACAGATACGACCTTTGGTTCTGGTACAGGAAAGATTGCGTTATCGGGGTTTGCAAATCCTTCAAATATTTTGTCAGATGTTGTAGGAGATGTGTATGTTGTTGGTGATAATGGTTCTGGTGTAAGTCGGTTACAAAAAGTAGCAGCAGATGGCTCTGCGGTGCAGTGGACAGCATCAACGAATGTGGTTGTTGGTAATAAAATTGCTCAACAATCAAC
>JACCDX010282444.1_pt1 | contig 10687 bp, 7 predicted proteins | sample 7449681 | NCBI WGS metagenome assembly JACCDX01 (sample SAMN15323450, study PRJNA562643) | freshwater metagenome | isolation source: river surface water | place: USA:Blue River Watershed | collected 2017-08-18
CGCGGCATCCGCGCCGCCATCGCCGAGATCAACGCACGCGGCGGCGTCCTCGGCGGGCGGCCGCTGCAGCTGGTGACCACCGACAACCAGGGCGTCTCTGCCCGCGGCCGCGACAACTACATCGACCTCGCCGGACGACCCGGCATGACGGCGGTGTTCGCCGGGAAGTTCAGCCCCATCACCGTTGAGGCCGTGCCCGAGGCCAACCGCCTCAAGGTGCCGCTGGTGAGCGTCTGGGGCTCGGCCGACCAGATCACCGAGTCCGCTGGCTCGCCGTCCTATGTGTTCCGGCTGTCGCTCAAGGACAGCTGGGGCGTCGAGGCGATGATGCAGCGCGCCAAGACCGCCTACAAGGCCACCCGCATCTGTGCGCTGTTGCCCAACACCGCCTGGGGCCGCTCCAGCGAGAGGGTGATCAATGGCCGCGCCTCCGTCCTGGGCCTGACCGTCGCCCCCCTGCGCTGGTACAACTGGGGCGACACCGAGTTCGGGGAGCACCTGGCCAGTTGCCGGCGCGCCTCGGCCCAGGCGCTGCTGATGGTCGCCAACGAGCGCGAGGCCGCCCTGGTGCTCAACACCATGGCCAGGCAGCCCGCCGGTGAGCGGCTGCCGGTGATCGCCCACTGGGGCAGCACTGGCGGCGTCCTCCACGAGCTGGCCGCCGAAGCCCTGGGCAAGGTGGACATGCAGGTCATCCAGACCTTCACCTTCATGGACAACCAGCGTCCCGCGGCGCAGCGCCTGGCCGCTGCCCTTCTCAAGGAGCTGGGCGCGACCAACGTCCGCGAGATCCCCAGTCCTGTCGGCTCGGCCCATGCCTACGACATGACCCACCTGCTGGCCATGGCGATCAACAAGGCCCGCAGCACCGACGGGCAGCTGATTCGCCAGGCCCTGGAGAACCTGCCTCCCCACGAAGGCGCCGTGCGGCGCTACGCCCCGGCGTTCACCGCAACCCGGCATGAGGCGCTGACAGCCGGCGAGGTGCTGTTCGTGCGGATGACGGCCTCCGGCCACCTGGTGCCGGTGCGGTGAGCAACCGGCCTCCCTGGGCAGGATCTGCGGCGCCTGCGCAAGGCCTGTCCACGCCACTGAGCCGCCGGATCAGCCGGCAGCTGGTGCGCATCCTGCGCACCTATGTGGTGCTGCTGACGGGCCTGCTGATGCTGATCATGCTCGGAGGCGGCTGGGTCTATTTCCGGACTGAAATCCGCCACCAGCGGGACCTGGTGCTGACCAAGGTGTCGACGGAGCTGGACAACGCGGGTGACGAGTTGCGCTCCCTGGCCTCGGCGCCCATCCTCTGGACCGGATTGACCGACAGCTTCGGCCGCGAGACCTACCTCGAGCCCTTGCTGGCGCGCTTCAACAGCGGCGCCAATCGCAGCCTGCTGCTGCTCGATTACAGGGGGCGCCTGTTCATGGCGCCGACGCCTTCCAGGGCTGCCCCAAGTGCCTCCGGGGCGCCGGACCTCCAAGGCGCCGAGGCCGCGAATCTTGCGCTCGTCAAGGCGGCTGTTGCCGAAGGTCGCAACTCCTTCGGCACGGTACTTGGCGCCGACGGCATCACGCGCATGGTGCTGGTCGAGCGGGTCATGTCCCCCATGGCCCAGAGCCCGGTGGGCTTCCTCGTGGCCGTGCTGGATGCGGATGCCTTCATCCGTGAGCTGTCGATCGACCCGGAGGTGCGGGTGGCCTTCGCCCTGGGCAGCGAGACGCTCGCGCCGCCCATGGACTCGTTCTGGCACATGACCATTGTCGGCCGCCGCCAGGTGGATTTCGGGCAGGTGCAGGCGCCGCTGCAAGTCTGGCTCGGCCAGCAGCTCAATGGCGCGATTGCGCTCATGCTTGCCACCCTGGCGGTGACGCTGGCGCTTGGCTGGTGGACCATCCGCCGGGTGGTGACCTGGTCCCGACGGTTCGCGGCCGGGACTACCCGGCGCTACGAGCAGCTGCTGGTGGACTGCCAGCGCCTGCTCGCCGGCGAGCCGGTGAACAGCGTCGCCCCCCTGCCCGCCGGGCAGCATGACGAGCTGTCGGACGTGACCGATGCCTTGACCGCCATGCTGCAGCGGCAAAAGGAGGCGACCGACGAGCTTCGCAAGACCTCGCTGGTCTTCTCGACCTCGGCCGAGGGCATCCTGGTCACCGACGCCGAAGGCCGTATCGTCGACGTCAACCCGGCGCTGAGCGCCATGACGGGCTACGCGCATGACGAGCTGGTCGGGCGACAGGCCGGCGCCCTCTATCGCAGTGTCGGCAGCGACGACACCAGCCGCGTGATGACGCAGGCGCTCGAGCGTGACGGCCGCTGGAGCGGCGAGACCAGCTTCCTGGCACGCAACGGCCGTGTCATTCCGACCACCGTGTCCATCTCGCGCATCCGCGACGAGAGCGGTGCCAACCAGGGCACAGTCACCGTGATCACCGACGTCTCCCGGCTCAAGGAGGCCGAGAACACGCTGCGTGACCTGGCCTACCGCGACGGCCTGACCGGGCTGCCCAACTTCCGCCGCATGTCCGAGGACGCCCGCACCCTGTTCCAGCGCGCGGGGGGCACGGGCCACGGCTTCGCGGTGCTGTTCTTCGACATGGACCGGCTGAAGTTCGTCAACGACAGCTACGGCCATGAGGCCGGCGACGTCGTGATCAAGGCCCTGGCCGCGCACCTGCGGGCCTCGCTCCCACGCGGGCACCTGCTGTGCCGCCGCTCGGGTGACGAGTTCATCGCCATCGTCGACCTGCCCGGCGGCGAGAGCCGCGCCTACCTGCAGCGGATTCTTGACCAGCTGAACCCCCTCGAGGTCTCGCTGCCCAATGGCGGGCGGCTGCCGATCAGCGCCACGGTCGGCGTCAGCCGCTTCCCCGAGGATGGCCACGACTGGCAGACGCTGATGATTCGGGCCGATATCGCGATGAACGAGGCCAAGCAGCGCCAGCGCGGCTCGGTCGGCTGGTTCGACGCAGCCATGGGCCAGCGACAGTACCGGCAGCGCCTGCTGCAGACACGGCTGGCCCAGGCCATCCAGGACTGTGCGGTCGAGATCCACTACCAGCCCGAGGTCGACCTGCGGACGGGTGCCGTGGTCGGCTTCGAGGCCTTGGCCCGCTGGGCCGACCCGGAACTCGGCGTCGTCCGGCCATCCGAGTTCGTGGCCATGGCCGAGGAGGCCCATCTCATCGACGCGCTGTCACAGCATGTGGTCCAGGTCGTGATGCGCGACAAGGCCTCGCTGCAGGCGCGTTTCCCCGGTGCGCGGGTGGCGGTGAATGTGTCTCCCAGCGCCTTCCTGGGGGGGCGCCTGCTCAAGTTCCTGGGCGACCAGCTGGACGCGGGCGAGGCAGCGCTGGAGGGGCTGGAGGTGGAGCTGACCGAAAGCCATATCGCATCGAACGAAGGCGTCCTGCTGGCGCAGCTGCAGACGTTGACCGGCATGGGGGTGCGGGTGGCGATCGACGACTTCGGTACCGGCTACTCGTCGCTGAGCCGACTCACCCAGTTCCCGATCAGCCGGCTCAAGATCGACCGATCCTTCGTCGCCGGCCTGGAGCTGGGGCGGCAGTCGAAGATCGCGCGCCTCATCATCAACCTCGCGCGCGTGCTCGGCTTCGAGGTGACGGCCGAAGGGGTGGAGACGCTGTCGCAGCAGGAGATGCTGCTGGAGATGGGCTGCACGCGTGCACAGGGCTGGCTGTTCGCCCGTGCGCTGCCCCTGCAGCAGGCGCTGGCGCTGCCAGCCGTGCTCGAGCCGGTGCCGCCAGCCGAGGACTGAGCGCGACGCCGGGACGGCTCAGGCCGCCGGCACCGGGGGCGCGAGCTGGGCGGCCAGGAAGGCCAGGGTCTGCCCGTGCACCGCGCGCGACAGCATGTCGTCGTAGCCCTCGTGCTGCGGCTGCATGAAGCCGTATCGCCCCGGGTGGATCTGGATGGCGGGCAAGGGGCGACGGGCACTTCCCGCGTCGCCCTGCACCGTCTGGAAGGCCTGGATCCCTGCCGTGGACATCCAGCGGGAATCGGTCGGGAAATGCACCAGCACCGGGCAGAGGGGCCGGCGTTGCCGGTCCTCGGGTGAATCCATGCCGCCGCCGTAGTGACAGACCGCCGCCGAGATCGCGCTGAAGCGCTCGGCCGCGCGCCAGGCCAGCAAGCCGCCCCAGCAGTACCCCACCACACCGATCGGGGCGTAGGGGGCCAACCGCTGTCCGTGGACGAGTGCGGCCTCGATGTCGAGCATGACCGCCTCGGACGCCAGGGGCTCCAGCGGGCGGATGAGGCGCTGTCCCCAGCGGTTGCTCTCGAAGCGGTAGCCGTAGTCGGTGCCCGAGTGGCCGCGGCTGAAGGTGGAGGGAGCGATGGCCAGGTAGCCGGCCTGGGCAAAGGACTCGGCCATCTGCCGCACATGCGGGTTGACGCCGGGCCGGCTGTCGCCCAGGGCGGGCGGACGGCTGGCGCCTCCTTGCCAGTTGGGCTGGCGCTGGTCCATGTGCTGGAGCACGACCAGGGCGCCGCGTGCCGGCGTGGCCGGTCGCGCCACATAGGAGCGGACGACGCCGCCATCGCTGGCCGTGAGGTCGATGTAGTGGCCCAGCGGGGAATCTGGCTGCATCGTGCGTTGCTCGCTTGTCTAGGTCTGCCGGGACAGTCCGGGGGCAGAAATGATTATCGCGATGAACACGGTCTGCGCCAGTCCGGGGTCTCTGCAGGAAGGCATGCGGGAGCCGGACCGCTTGAGCGGCACCGGCCTGGATTCCTGTTATACTTGCGGGCTCAGCGGCTGTAGCTCAGTTGGATAGAGTACTTGGCTACGAACCAAGGGGTCGTGGGTTCGAATCCTGCCAGCCGCGCCACATGGAAAGGCCAGTTCCGAAAGGAACTGGCCTTTTTCCTTGGCCCGGCCGCAGCGTGGCGGGCAGCCGGGCCAGGCAAGCCCGTGGGCCTGCCGAGCCAGACAAGCCTGGCGCTGGGCACGTCACTTGCCACGGGAAGGCTCCCAAACAAGCAAGGAGCTTCCCATGTCATCCATTTCAAGATTCCTCGGTTCCAGGGCGCGGAGGCGGGCCGGCCTGGCTGGGGTGGCGGCTGCCACGGCCCTGCTCGCAGCTTGCGGGTCCATGAACTCCGAGTCGATGGGGGCCGGTCCTGGCCGGTCCGAGTCCATGGGCGCGGGAGGCAGCGAGTCACAGCGGATGGGCGCGCCCCGCGGGACCGACATGCCCGGCGGCATCAACAGCACGGACACCAACCTCGAACGGCCCGACATGCCGTCCAAGAGCGGCCCGCCCTCGGGCGTCAAGCCGGCCCAGTGAGTGATGTTCCGGCGTGCAGGGTTCAGGCCCGTGGCCTGGGATGCCGGTTCGGGCGGAATGCTGCCGCGTCCGGACGCCCTGGCCCAGGGCTGGCGGTGGCCGTCGCGCCTGCAGGCGGGGGCTGCCCGGGGCGTACCCCGCGATGCAGTCAGCGGCCCGTGGCGCCTGCGCCCGTCGCCAGCGCCGCCGGGCCGGCGGCTGACTGCAGGAAGCACTGCCGGGCGCAGTAGTCCACCAGCGCGTCGATCTCGGTGGATTTGTCGAACACCGCATCCACCCCCAGCTGCGCACACCGCTTGCGGACGGTGGCGTTCACATAGTTGCTGAAGACGACGACCTTCTGCCAGGGCCCCCGCGGGGGCAGGTGCTCGATCAGGTGCATGCCGCTGCCGCTGCGCAGGAACAGGTCGACCACGAGCACCTGCCAGTCGCGCGGGTGCTGTTGCAGCCATTCGAGGGCGCGCATCTCGGCGGCGGCGGTGCCGAGCACCTTGACGCAGGTGAGCTCTTCCAGGGTGCTGACCAGGCTCTCGCAGAGCATGGGGTTGTCCTCGACGATGTAGGCGTGGAGGACTTCGGGGTTGTGGATGGCGTTCATCGCGGCGCGCTCCTCGGGATGGTCCTGCCACACGTGCACAAGGGGTAGCAAGTCGTTACCACTTTATCCAGACGTACAAGGCTCTCCTTCGGACGATGCCGCCGTCTTCTGTAGGACGCGGCCGACTCGCGCCCGCGGGCCTGGGGCCCTGACTACCATCCTCATCCCGCCGGCCGGGAACGGGTCGCGCCGCGGCCCGGGCCGGTCCCCTGACCCTTGGAACCTGTCGACGACCCCTCCCTGATGCCGCTGCGTCCGGCCGGCATGGCGGCCCTTCTCGAGGAGGCCGCCGGCGCGGGCCTGTGGACCCTCCGCGCAGGCAGCCGCCACCTGCAGGCCTCGCCCCGGATGGCGGTGCTGCTGGGCCTGCAACCGGGTTCGGGCCCGGTCGACTTCGGCTTCGTGGCCGAGCCCTGGCGCACCGAGGTGGAGTCACTGGTGCGGCGCTGCGCCCGCCAGGGCCTGGGCTTCGACCACGAGGTGCAGGTGCTGGTCCAGGGGCGGCGCCTGTGGGCGCGGCTGCTGGGGCAGGCCGGACTCGATGCGCAGCGTGCCATCGACCGTGTGGAAGGGGTGCTGCAGGTGATCGAGCCGCACGCGGCCCGTGCCGGCGCGCTGATGACCCTCGACCCCGAGGGCCGCATCGACTATGTCAACGAGGCCGCCGAGCGCCTGCTGGCCCGGCCGGCGCAGGCCTTGCAAGGCCGCCTGGCCTGGGACCTGTTCCTGCGCACCGCACGCCTGCGGGTGGCTGCGCGCGTGCGCGCCGCCCTGGCCCGGCGCGAGCCGCTGGAACTGGAGGAGGCCGACGCCAGCCAGCGGCTGTGGCTGGAGCTGCGCGGGCGCCCCTTCGGGCAGGGGCTGGCGGTGCATCTGCACGATGTCACCGCACGCCATGCCTCGCAGGAGCAGCTGCGCCTGCTGGAGGGCAGCATCGCCCGCCTCAACGACATCGTCATCATCACCGAGGCCGGGCCCTTCGACGAGCCAGGCCCGCGCATCGTCTTCGTCAACGAGGCCTTCGAGCGGCGCACCGGCTTCGGCCGGCAGGAGGTGCTGGGGCGCTCGCCGCGGCTGCTGCAGGGGCCGCGCACGCAGCGTGACCGCCTCGACCAGATCCGCAGCGCCCTCCAGCAATGGGAGCCGGTGCGGGTGGACCTGGTCAACTACCGCAAGGACGGCGAGGCCTTCTGGGTCGACCTCGACATCTCGCCGGTGTGGGACCCGGCGCGCCGGCTCACGCACTGGGTGGCGGTGGGCCGCGACGTGACCGAGCGCAAGGCCGCCGAGCAGAAGATCCGCTACCTCGCCTTCTACGATGCGCTCACCGCCCTGCCGAACCGGCAGCTGCTGCTCGAGCGCCTGCACGAGGCGCTGGCGCCTTCGCCGTCGGCCCGCGGCGGCGCGCTGATGTTCATCGACCTGGACAACTTCAAGGTCCTCAACGACACCCTGGGCCACCAGAAGGGCGACCTGCTGCTGCAGCAGGTGGGCGAGCGACTGCGCGCCAGCGTGTCCGAGGGCGACACCGTGGCCCGTCTGGGGGGGGACGAGTTCGTCGTGCTGCTGCAGCCGCGCCCCGGCGAGCCTGCGGACGCGGAGGCCCTGGCGGCGTCGGCGCGCGCCGTGGCCGAGCGCGTGCTGGCGGCCCTGGGCGAGCCCTACCTGCTGGCCGGCTACCTGCACCACAGCACCTGCAGCATCGGGGTGACGGTGTTCGACCGCGAGGCCAGCGCGGTGAGCGAGCTCCTCAAGCAGGCCGACCTGGCCATGTACCAGGCCAAGCGCACCGGCCGCAACACGGTCTGCTTCTTCGACCCGGCGCTGCAGTCGCAGGCCTCGGCCGGCGCAGCCCTGGTGGCCGACCTCCGCCAGGCCTGGCGCGAGCAGCAGTTCGAGCTGGACTACCAGCCCCAGGTGGACATCCACGGCCGGGTCACCGGCGTCGAGGCCCTGGTGCGCTGGAACCACCCGGTGCGCGGGCGGGTGCCGCCCGAGCGCTTCATCGGGGCGGCGGAGGAGACCTCTCTGATCCTCTCCATCGGCCGCTGGGTGCTGGACACCGCCTGCGAGCAGCTGGCCCGCTGGGCCCTGCAACCCGGGCGCGAGCACCTGGGCATCGCGGTGAACGTGAGCGCGCGCCAGTTCCGCCACCCCGAGTTCGCCGACGGCGTGACCGAGGCGATCACGCACGCGGGCATCGCGCCCCAGCGCCTCAAGCTCGAACTGACCGAGAGCCTGATGGTCGACGGCTTCGACGACACCGTGGCCAAGATGACGCAGCTCAAGGCGCTGGGCGTGGGCCTGGCCCTGGACGACTTCGGCATGGGTTACTCGTCGCTGTCCTACCTCAAGCGGCTCCCCCTGGACCAGCTGAAGATCGACCGCGAGTTCGTCAAGGACGTCCTCACCGATGCCAATGACGCCGCGATCGCGCGCACCATCATCGCCCTGGCCCAGAGCCTGCGCCTGGACGTGGTCGCCGAGGGCGTCGAGACCGAGGATCAGCGCGACTTCCTGGCGCGCCATGGCTGCGAGGTGTTCCAGGGCTACCTGTACTGCGAGCCGCTGACCATCGCGCGGCTGGAAGCCTTCCTCGATGCGCGGGCTGGCGAGCTCCCGGCGGGGGGGGCTGGCATGGCAGGTGCAGACACTGCCGCCGGGACCGCCTAGCGCGGCGCGACCTGCAGCGGCGAGCTGGCCTGCGCCCGGGGCATGCGGATGCGGATCGATGCCGGCCTGGCCTGGCGCTCCAGGGTGGCGTCCCCGGCCAGGGCCTGCACATCGGCCCAGCGCAGGGGGCGGTAGCCGGTCTCCTCGACCAGCAGGCTGGCCTCGCCCTCCTGCCTGACCAGGTCCAGCTGCAGCCAGGCCATGCCCTCGGCGGCTCCGCCTTGCACATGCAACTCGCCCGGGGGCCGCGCCTCGTCGCTCAGGTGCAGCAGGGCGGCCAGCAGCAGGTGCCGCAGCAGGTCGCGCGAGACGGTCAGGCCCGGCGCGGGCAGATCGGCGTGGAGCTGGAAGCCGCGGAAGCCCAGGCTGCTGCGCACCAGGGTCAGGCTCTCCTCGATGCCCTGGCGCAGGTCGACGGTGTCGTCGTCGGCGGGGGCCAGCCACTGCGAGACCTGCAGCGAACCGTTGACGGCGTCACGGGCCAGCCGGTGCATGCGCGCCAGCTGCGAGGCGAGCTCGTTGGCGGGTACCGGGCCCTTGTCCATCCGGGTCCCCAGGACCTCGGCCATCATGGCCACGGCTTGCAGGTGGACCACCAGGTCATGGCGCAGCGCCGGCCCGATCCGCCGCAGCACGGCGTAGCGCGCGGCCTCGGCCGGGGCATCGGTGACGGGGGCGGTGTCAGGCTGTTCGGGGCCGGCGGGCAGGGCAGGGGGCATCTCTCGATTCTTGTGGGGCGGCCTGCGGCAGCCCTGTCAGGCGCGGGCAGGCCCATGTGTAGGAGGGCGTTGGGTGCCCCTCGCGCTATGCTCCTCGGTCTGAGCGCCGCGCCGAGCCGCCTCAAGCAAGCTCGCACCCCCCTGGGGGGTGGCGAAGGACACGAAGTGCCGAGACTGGGGGCATCACAATGAACAAGGCATTCACCCGCGAGAGCGAAGCTGCCGGCGACGACGAGGACGAGGGCGCCGGCGCGCCGCCCCTGCCCGCCGGCACGCGCAACTACATCACCCCGCAGGGCTATGCCCGCCTGCGCGCCGAGCTCTTGCACCTGATCGACGAGGAGCGGCCGCAGGTGGTGGAGATCGTGCACTGGGCCGCCAGCAACGGAGACCGCTCCGAGAACGGCGACTACCTCTATGGCAAGAAGCGGCTGCGCGAGATCGACCGCCGCATCCGCTTCCTGACCAAGCGCCTGGAGATCGCCGAGGTCGCCGACCCCAGCGTGCACCACGGGCGCGACCAGGTGTTCTTCGGCGCCACGGTGCGCTATGCGGACGAGGCCGGCGCCGAGCGCGAGGTGACCATCCTCGGCATCGACGAGGCCGATAGCGCGCAGGGCCAGGTGAGCTGGATCTCGCCCATCGCCCGGGCGCTGCTCAAGGCCCGCGAGGGCGATGTCGTCAAGCTGCAGACACCCGCGGGTCTGCAGGAGATCGAAGTGCTCGAGGTGCGCTACCCGGCGCCGGCCGCGCCCTCGGACTGACCCGCGCTGCGCGGTCGCACCCGCTCCACCTGCAGCACCGCCGGCGTGCGTTTGAGCATCCGGATGGCGGACTCGAGGTGGGTGCGGTCATGCACGGCGATGATCAGGCGCAGGTCGGCCGCGTCCTGGGCTCGTTCCTCGCCCATGTCGACATGGGTGATGTCGACCTCGGCGCTGGCCAGTGCCTGCGCCACCCGCGCCAGCACGCCCTTGCCGTTGGCGACCGTGACCAGCAGGTGTGTCTCGAAGGGCCGCACCGGGTCGTCGGACCATTCGACGCCGATGAAGCGCTCGCTGTCCTTGTTGAGCAGCTTGCGCGCCACCGCGCAGTCGGCGGTGTGCACCACCAGGCCTTCGCCGCGGCCCAGGTAGCCGACGATGGGCTCGCCCGGGACCGGGCGGCAGCAGCTGGCGAACTGCACCGAGGCGTTCTCGCTGCCATCGAGCACCACCGCCGACGGCGCCGCCTGTGCCGCTGCGAAACGCTCGCGGGTGATGAGGAGCGCATCGGGCTTCTCGCCAGCCTCGGCCAGCAGCGTGGCCAGGCGCTTGGCCACGATGGAGGCGATGCGCCTGCCCAGGCCCAGGTCGGTGAGGAGTTCCTCGGCGTTGCGGTTGCCGGTGAA
>JACCDX010538319.1_pt1 | contig 10684 bp, 3 predicted proteins | sample 7449681 | NCBI WGS metagenome assembly JACCDX01 (sample SAMN15323450, study PRJNA562643) | freshwater metagenome | isolation source: river surface water | place: USA:Blue River Watershed | collected 2017-08-18
AAGGCGCCGCCAGCGAAAAACTGACGACACAGAAAGAAGTGGTGGAGAGGAGGAGGATCGAACTCCCGACCTTCGCATTGCGAACGCGACGCTCTCCCAGCTGAGCTACCCCCCCACGATGGTTTTTTATTTTAGCGGATGGGTGTGGGATGACAATGGCTTACCCAGCACGAGGCGGCGCAAGACGATGTTTTCTTTCTCGTCCCGGCTGTGAAAGCCAAATCAAACCGATTTCCGCTTGAATTGGTTTCCAATCACCCGCACGGGCGTCAGCAACTGATAGCCCGTACCGTGGACGGTTTTGATTTCAAACCCATGGTTGTCCAGCCTTGCCAGTTTTTGGCGCAAGCGGCTGATCAACACCTCGAGCTTGGCTTTGTCTTGCACCAGGGCTTGTCCCGTTTGCAAGCGTTCCAAAATGTCTTGGTAAGTCAGCGCCGCTGGTGACATGGCGAGGATTGCAATCAACTTCACTTCTTTGGGGGTGAGGCTCAAAATCTCATGGTCAGGCCCAATCAGGTTCATGCTGGCCACATTGAGTGTCCATGTGACGACAAGCTCGGCCTCTTGCGGAGTGTGTGATTCATTGCCCCGCGCGCGCCGAATCAGATTGCGCATCACTGCCAACAGTTCGGAAGGCCTTGTGGGTTTGGTCAAGTAAACGTCTGCGCCTGCCTCATAGCCTTCTGTTCTGTCGCATCCCATCACCCGCGCGGTCAGCATCACAATGCCCATTTGCCCATAAATCCTGCGCAGCCATTTGCAAAGACTGATGCCGTCTTCGTGCGGCAGGTTCAAATCCAGCAGGGTGATGTCGGGCACTGCTTGGGAGAGCAGTGCGCGCATTTCTTCGCCATCCAAGGCGCATCGCACCCTGTAACCTGCCTCTTCCAACACCAAGGCGCATTCCTGGCTGATGCGGTGGTTGTCTTCCACAATCAGCACCGACCCCAAGGTTTCTGAGGGGGCGATCATGGCGCTGGGTAAAGGGGTGCGTTGCAACATGGCGTGCAGAAAGATCAGGCTATTGCCGGTTTCAACGGCAAAAAGAAGCTCAACGAGATTTTGTTTTCCGACATCTGCGCCTCAATCACCGTGCCAAGATTGCTCGCCATTTCTTGTGCAAGCCAAAGCCCAAGCCCCGCCCCAGACTGGCTCAGTGCGGCTTCGCCTCGGTAATAGCGCTCAAACATCCTGGTTCGGTCAGGCAGGCCCGCTGCGCCCACCTCGTTCGCTATGCTGAATAAAAGTCCTGCCCGCAGGTCTTGTTGGGTGGGCTGAATCAACAACTCAACCAAGCTCTCTGGGGGCGAGTACTTCAGCGCGTTCGAAACCAGGTTTTTCAAAATGATCAGCACATATTGCGGGTCGCTTTGAATCAACAGGCTGGAATCGATGCCGCGCTGAATCACATAGAGCCTATCGTTGCTTTGCCCTGAAGCCAGATGATTCATCAGTTGATCCAGTGAGAACGTGGCCAATTTGACGGGGACGTGACCGTGCTCATAACTGTCTGCTTCCATGCAGCGTTCAATGATGCGGTCAATTTCGTCTAAAGAACTCTGAATGCTCGCAGCCCTTTGTGATGCCGGGTCCTGCGGATCCAGCCTTTTTTGGATGGACGATAGCGCCAATTGGCTGGACATCAAAGGGTTTTTAAGCTCGTGTGCCAGCATGCCCGTGAGTTGACGTTGCTTGTTCAATCTGGCCGTTTCATGCGCCAATTCAAGTTGGCCAGATTGGACTTTCTTGATCAGGTCTGCATTGCGGATCCTCTCGGCTTTGAGGCTTAGGAAGTACACCAAAAAAATCAACGACAAAGCGACTGATATTCGAATTAAAAACTTAAATAGTGGATCTAACTCGTATTGAAAAGCCAAGGGAAATGTGTTGAATCGGTCAAATGTGAATGCGTTGTAAGCCAGGACTGCAGACATCAAAAGAAGTATTGCAAAAGACAGTTTTTCAACGGGATACAGTTTTGTTTTTCTTGATTGCACGGCGCCCGTTGTCAATAACATGACCAAAGTGCCGTGAGCTATCCAACGGTATTCTGCAAAAAAGTTGGTTGTCAGATTAAAGTCAATCAATGCATAGGCTGCCAATGAAAGGGAGGCAAGAAAAATCCCAATGCCAATACGAAATAACTTGGCATTTTTAGACAGCTTGTAACCGATGGCGTTGAACAAGAAAAATATGCAGCAATGCACCAAGATAAACAGAATATCCGATGCTTTTGAAATGACTTCTATATCGATATCCAAGGTGGATTGAAGGAATCCAGTGGGTATGGTCACCAGAGTGGCAAACAGGGGTAAAAACAGGGTGATACCCAGTTTGGCCCAGTCAAATTCACGTCTCAAACTTATCAAGAAAAGGACGGTGATGAACGACGCTAGGGTGACGATGGCATAGAGTATCGCGACCGTGAAGGCTATTCTTTTCTTGATGGCTTTTTTCGTGTCGACATAAACCGAAATATGGGCGTGTCCTGCGGACTGAACTTCGATGTAAATCACCTCATGCGCATCAAACTGACCCAAATAAATCGGCTCCATTTGGGCATCAAGATCTATGCTTCGCTTGTTCCAGCTAGATTCAACTGATGGCTTGTTGCCGATGCCTTGATCGTGCTTTATTTGATAAACATTGAGCGATGTAAACAGCATCGGAGGAAGATACAAATACTTGTCTTCTTGGCTGTTGGGGTCGCCTGAATAGGATAAACGAATCCATGCTGTGTGGGTGTTTAAGGCATAGCGTTTATAGGATTGCAGGGGTATGTAATGAGATTGGGCGGCTTGGCCTATCGTGGCAGTTTGCGACGCATCAAGCCAAATCTCCTGCTTGAGTGGGGCTTGGGTCACTTGGCTCCAGCTTGCGCTGCAAACCATCATCATCGCGACGCACACAGCCAATGCAGCACATGATGCGCGTGCAAGCTGCATGGCCCCCTTCATGCAGGCGGTTGCGTGGTGAGTCACCCAGTTCATAGACTTGCATCTTAAGGCGCTGAAGACGTCAACCTTGCAAAAATTTGCAAGGTTTCAAGGGCATGGCTTGCTACAACGCTGTGCATGAAAAGTTGTGCAGTCCGTTTTTCGCTTGTGGGCGCCATGTTGGGCTGCGCGGCGAGCCTGCACGCCCAAAGCCTGCCCAGTGCGGGGTCCCTGCAGCAGCAAATTGAGCGCGAGCAGCAAATCCAAAAAAACCAACTCGAACGCCCAGGGGCCAAACTCAAGCCCCTCACTGAAGCGCCACCCCAGGGAGCGAACGTGGTGGTGACTCGATTCAAATTTGTGGGCAACACCCAGCTCAAAGAGGAAGCGCTGAACCAAGCTGTGGCAGGTTTTTTAAACCGTCCGCTGGACTTTGCCCGCTTGGATGCTGTGGCCGGCGCGGTGATGGAGGCCTACCGAAAACAAGGGTGGCTCGCGAAAGCCGTGCTGCCTCCCCAAGACATTGACCAAGGTGAAGTCACCCTCCAAATCACCGAGGCATCGTTTGGGGCAGCGCAAATACGCAGCGAGCCTTCGACAAGGGTGTCCTCAGAACGCATCTTGGGTATTTTTCAATACCAGCAACCTGCTGGCACCCCTTTGAACCTGGACGCACTGGACCGCGCGCTGTTGCTGAGCGACGACTTGCCCGGGGTGACCGTGTCTGGCAGCCTGACAGAAGGAGCGCGGGAGGGCCAAACCAACCTGGTGCTGCAACTGGCCGATGAACCAAAGCTCACCGCCAGCCTGGCCAGTGATAACACGGGCTCCGTGTCCACCGGTGCCAACCGCGTGCTGGCCAACTTGACCGCCAACAGCCCATCGGGCGTGGGCGACGCCATGACCCTGAACATCTTGGCCACAGGCGGCACGCGCTATGTGCGGACCGGCTACAGCGTGCCTCTGGGGTTTGATGGCTGGCGTTTGAGCGCCAACCTCTCACGCCTGGAGTATGAGCTCATTGCGGCACAGTACCAAGCCCTGAATGCCAGGGGCAGTTCCAACGCTTGGGGCTTAGAGCTCAGCTACCCTTTGGTGCGCGGTCGCAGTTTGAACCTCAATACCACCTGGGCGGCAGACCTGAAGACTTATTTCAACCAGTCTGGCGGCTCGGTGGTGTCTTCTTACGCCAGCAAGGTCATGTCTTTCGGGCTCAACGGGACCGCTTTTGACGAGCTGGGCGGCGGCGGGGCCAATTCGTTTTCCTTGACCCTGTCGGAGGGTGTCCTCAACCTCAGTGGCTCCCCCACCCAATCCGCAGAGGCCAGCACCACCCAAACAGAGGGCGAGTTTCGCAAACTGCGCTACAGCTTAAGCCGCCAGCAACAACTCAGTGCCAGTTGGTCTCTTTACGGCACGCTCAGTGGCCAGTGGAGCGACAAAAACCTCGATGCCTCAGAGAAGTTTTACTTGGGTGGCAGCACCGGCGTGCGGGCTTACCCCTCTAACGAGGGCGGCGGTGCCTGGGGCCAATTGGCCGCTCTGGAGCTTCGCAGTCAGTTGGGAAGCGGCTACACCCTGACGGCCTTTTATGACTGGGGGCAAGTCACCCTCAACCCCAGGAACGATTTCACGGGCGCCTCGGCTTTGAACGCCTTTGCGCTCAAGGGGCGGGGCTTGGCGCTGGGCTGGCAAAACACCACCGGCATGAGCCTCAAGGCCGTGGTGTCGCAGCGCGTGGGCACCAACCCCAACGCCACCACGGCGGGCCTGGACCAAGACGGCACCTTGCACATCCATCGCGTTTGGCTGACGGCCTCGCTGGCGTTTTAGACCCATGCGTTCCAACCCCTGCGCCCACACCCCAGCCCAGCCTGCTTGCACCTTGGTTCAAGCCTTGCGCAAAGGCATTTGCCTGGTCTTGGCCATAGCCATAGGGTCGGGCGCGGGCACGGTGGCTTGGGCGGCGCCACCAGCGGTGCAGCCCCCCGCAAGCACGCAGCTGCCTACGGGTGCCCAAGTTAAGGCGGGCACGGTAGCCATGACTCAAAGCCAAACGCCTGCCGCTGCGGTGATGAACATCAACCAAAGCAGCGCGCAAGCCATTGTGAATTGGCAAACCTTTAACGTGGGGGCGGCAGCTCAGGTCAACATCACTCAGCCCAGCAGCAGCGCCGTGGTGCTCAACCGCGTGCTTGACAGCAACCCCAGCCAAATCTTCGGCAAGATCAGCGCCAACGGGCAGGTGTTTTTGACCAACCCCAATGGTGTGTACTTTGCGCCGGGCTCCAGTGTGGATGTGGGCAGCTTTGCCGCCACCACCCACAGCATTGCCGATGCCGACTTTTTAAACGGCAATTACAGCTTCAGCCGCAATGGGGCCACCGGTTCCATTTTGAATAAAGGGAGCTTGACGGCCAGCCTGGGTGGCTACATTGCGCTGCTGTCCCCTGAGGTGGTGAACCAAGGCCTGGTGCTGGCCCAGCTGGGCGGCACCGTGGCCATGGCCGCAGGCGACGCCTACCAGCTGCAAATCAGCAACGGCAAATTGGGCAATGTGCTGGTCACGCCTTCGGCGTTGGACACCTTGGTAGAAAACGGCAACGCCGTGCAAGCGCCAGGCGGCATCATCATCTTATCGGCGCAGGCGGCCAGCAGCTTGCTGGGCGGCGTGGTTAAAAACAGCGGCAGCATTTCTGCCACAGGGCTAGAGAGCGATGGCGGCGTGATCCGCCTGACCGCCACCAACAAAATACAACTCACCTCGACCAGCAGCATCAGCGCCGATGCCGCGCCCGGCAACGCGGGCAATGGCGGGCGCATTGAGATCATTGCCGACTTGACCAACCGCACCAGCACCACACGGGTGGACGGCAGCATCAGCGCCAAGGGCGGTGAGCAGGGGGGTGATGGCGGTTTTATTGAGACATCGGCAAATCGTTTGACTATTGCCAGCAGTGCATCTGTAACAGCTGCGGCTTTTAAAGGTACAGCGGGTACTTGGTTACTGGACCCCTATGATTTCACTGTGGCTTCGTCGGGTGGTGACGTGACAGGGGCAGCTATTCAGACTGCTTTAGCTACAACTGATGTGACGATTCAGACAAACGCTGCCAATGTGGCCTGCACCAATGTAACTTGCGCCAGTGGCACCTCCAATTTAGGCGATATTTATATTAACGACAGCATTGCCTGGTCAAGCTCAAAGACCTTAACTCTCAAAGCCTATAACAACATTTATGTAGGAACCTCTACCGTTGGAGGCTCATTCACACTTACGGGAACTGCCAATTTGGCAATGGTTGCATGTGGAGGTAATGCCACCTGTTATGCAAGTTCAGCTTACTCTAGTCCAACATCTGGCGTGGGTTTGGTTCTAATGGGTATGGCCAGCTCCCCAACTGGCGGTTTATTGACCAATCAAAACGGATTTAATGGCCAGATACGCATTAACAGTACTGGCGTGACACCCAGTGGAAGTAGCCCCATCTCTATCAATGGAAGTAATTACACAGTTATCAATACTGAGGCTGCATTTACTGGAATCAGCGGTACGAATAACTATGTACTTGGTTCAGACTTGGCTTTTACGGGAAGTTATTCCTCCGCACCCGTTGCTGGTGTAACTTGGAGTAGTGGTATAGCGTTCAATGGCAACCTCAATGGTCTAGGAAATAAAGTTTCCGGCTTATCGATCACCGACACTCTGACGACTAAATACGACGGCCTCATTGGCCGTATGAAAAAGGGTTCGATAAGTAATATTGGTGTCAGTGGCAGCATCTCGACAAAAACACAAGTTGCTGCAGGTGGCTTGGTTGGCGGAATGGCTAATGTAGATGGAGCTGTGTCCCTCTATAACTCTTACTCCTCTGTTGACATTACACTTACTGCAGCAAGCACCTCTTATATTGGGGGGCTTGTTGGACAGCTGGGTGGGGCCACTGTAAGGAATGTCTATTCCACCGGAAATATTACTGGTAGTGTGGCCTCGTTAACCAAGGTTGGTGGACTTTTGGGTATGGCGTATGCCAGCAATATTAATAACTCTATAAAAAATGTTTTTGCTACTGGCGCAGTTGCAGTTGGCGGTTCTGCTAGCTTTATTGGAGGTTTGATTGGAGATTATGGCCTCAGTGCCAGTAGTGGATTAAGTCCAACTACTTTAGAGAATGCTTACGCTACAGGTAATGTTACCGCAGGCAGTAGCAGCTCTTATATTGGCGGTTTATTCGGACAAGACTGGGGTAATAAGACCAATTATGTATATTACGCCGGAACAGTTGCCGTTGGTTCAGGGTCATTTAAAGGTGTCATTGCGGGTTATTCGGGTAAATCGGCTGCAGCTGGAAATTATCTCTCCAATAGTTTTTACGATAGCACTAAAAATACAAATAACTATGGCGGATTTGGTGGCTCTGAAGGGGCAGGTGCAGATCCGACGGGTTTGACCACAGCTCAGTTGACTACCAGCAGTAATTTAACTAATTTTACATTTTCATCATCAGGCTGGGGATATGCTGCAGTATCCAATGCCCCCCCAGTACTTTGTGGTTTTGGAGGTTGTAGTTCTTACACAAAATATGTTGCCAATGACACTTATCTGGGGGCAAGTGGCGGAACTTGGTCAACAGGCATCTGGAGTCTAGGCTATGCACCTACTTCCAGCAATACTGGCAATATTGGTTCAATCATTATTCCGTCAGGCATTACCATTATTTTGGATACCGCCAATGTTGGATCTTTGGGTAATGCTATTTCAAATTCAGGTGTCATCTCATTCTCTGGTTCAAGCAACCTCACTTTATCTGGCGTGATTTCAGGCGCGGGATCCATAACTCAATCGGGTAGCTCAAACATCACGCTTTCTGGTGCTAACACTTACACCGGAACAACAACTGTCAATGGTGGAACAATCACTGCGGGTATCGCTACCGTCGGCAGCACAGGCGCATTTGGCAATGCCAGCAATATCACAGTGAATGGTGGCACTCTTGCCCTCAGCACCTACAACCAAACAGTAGGCAGCGTCACAGTTGGGACCAGTGGAGGCTCTATTACCGGCACTGGGACATTAACTGCATCTTCATATACTTTCACCAATACAGGCGCAAATACAGCCACAATCTCCGCAAAACTCGCTGGCGCTGGCGTCTCCCTCACCCAATCTGGATCGGGTACGACAACCCTCTCAGGTGTTAACACCTACAGCGGTGGCACAACCATCTCCGCAGGTACTTTAGTAGCCTCTACTTCATCTTCCGCCTTAGGTTCTGGTTCAGTCACCTTAGGCGGTTCGAGTGGCTCTGCTGATGCTGCCCTTCAAGTAGCTACCACTGGTTTGACCTACAGCAATGCAATTGTCCTGTCTTCTGGTACGAGCGGTACCTTAACAATCGGCAATACTGGAACCGCAATTTCAACGACCTTTAGCGGTGGTGTAACGGGTAATAATAATTTGGTCATCAGTGAGGGGGCTACCAGCGGAACGATTACCTTCTCTGGCAGCAGCATGAACAACACTGGCACCATCACCAATTCAGGATCTGGCACTGGCACGACCACTATCAGTGCTGCAGTGGGTTCTAACGTGACGGGTATAACTCAGGCTAGCAGCACTTCAGCCTTCACAATTGGTGGTGCGATTACCACCGCAGGTACTACATTCATCAATAGCGGCACTGGCGCCTTGACCATAACGGGTGGTATCACCGGCACTGGCAATGTCACCTTTAACAACAACAGCTCAGGAACCACTACTGTCTCTGGCACCAGCATTAACAACACCGGCACGATCACTAACTCAGGTTCTGGCACTGGTACCACGACCATTAGCGCAGCGCTTGGTGCCAATGTGAATGGCATTACTGAAAATGCTACTTCACCACTGACACTCTCCGGTAGTAATGCCTCCTTGACTGGTGGTACGACGATCACTGCGGGCACCATCAACGCTGGTAGCGGTAATGCGCTGGGTACTGGTGGAGTAGGTATCGGTTCTTCAGGAATACTCAATCTAACTTATAACGGCACGGTCACTTTAGGCTCTACCTTGAGCATGATGACAGGTGCCTCAATGACCAATAGCACCAACACGGCCAACCTCTATGTCACTGGTGCAAGTACTCTGAATGGCTCCATTACCACGTCGGGCACTCAAACCTATACCGGTGCCGTTGCCTTAGGTGCAAATGCAGCACTGACTGCCACCAATAAAAATATCACCTTTGGTTCTGCGGTAGACAGCACTGCCGGTAGTGACCATGGCCTGTCAATTATCAATGGCACGGGTACTACCGCTTTTGGAGCGGCTGTTGGCGCTAACAGTGCTAACAGTGCACTGGGATATCTGTGTATCAACGCTACGGGCTGCTCTGCATCGGCAGCAGGTACCTCTGCTGGCACTGGCACTACCACGCTTGCAGGCAATGTAACGACCAGTGGTACACAAACTTATGGCGGGGCTCTTACCTTAGGGTCTGCAACAGGACTCACTTCAACTGCCAATAGTGGTAATGGCGGGGTGACGATTGCGGGGGCAGTGACGATCGCTCCTACACCAGGCACGTACGCCCTCACCATTAACTCCGGTACCGGTAAAGCCTCTATTGGCGGCTCTGTTTCGAATATCTCCACCCTCACCATTAACTCCACTGCAGCCAATAGCGCAGTGTCCGGGGTCATTGGTGGTGCTACTTCGGTGGCATACAACACAGCTGTAGGCTACGCTGCGGCAGACGGTGCGGCAGGTGTTTTGAGTTTGGCAGGCGCCAATACTTATACAGGCGGCACGACTGTTACCGGCGGCACCTTGCAGGCCGGTAGCACCACAGCGTTTGGGGGAGCTTCTGGTGCCATTACTGTGAATAATGGCGCCGCGCTAGACATGAATGGCAAAACACTCGCTAATGCCAACCCCCTTACTTTAAACAGCACGGGTGTATCCGGCGGCGGCGCTTTGAACAACTCCAGCGCCACACAGGGTAGTTACATAGGCCTCATCACCTTAGGTAGCGACGCTTCTATCGTGGCCTCTAGCGGCAATATGGTGATCAGCCATGTGGGCACCATCACGGGCAATACCTTTGGGTTGACACTGGGTGGTACCAATACTGGCAGCAGTTTGGCGTCGATGATCGGCACCACCTCAGGCACGCTCACCAAAGTAGGCGCCGGTACCTGGACGCTTTCAGGCGCTAATACATTCACTGGCGGCACCACGATTTCTGCAGGTACTTTAAAAACTGGCAGCGCCACCGCACTGGGTAGCGGCGCGGTATCGGTAACCGCCCTTGCAGCGCTGGACCTGAATGGCCAAACCATGACCAGCACCGGCGTGTTGACCCTTAACAGCACCGGCATCAGCAGTGGCGGTGCGTTAACCAACTCCAGCATCACAGCCGCTACCTATGAAGGCAACATCGCATTGGGCAGTGCTTCTTCCATCGGCGGCTCGGGTGGCGACATCACCGCAAGTGGGGTGTTGAGCGGTGCATTTGCCCTAACCAAGACAGGCACAGACACCTTAACGCTTTCAGGCGCCAACACCTACAGCGGCGGCACCACGATTTCTGCAGGTACTTTAAAAACTGGCAGCGTCACCGCACTGGGTAGCGGCGCGGTATCGGTAACCGCCCTTGCGGCGCTGGACCTGAATGGCCAAACCATGACCAGCACCGGCGTGTTGACCCTCAACAGCACCGGCATCAGCAGTGGCGGTGCGTTAACCAACTCCAGCATCACAG
>JACCDX010709675.1_pt1 | contig 10684 bp, 24 predicted proteins | sample 7449681 | NCBI WGS metagenome assembly JACCDX01 (sample SAMN15323450, study PRJNA562643) | freshwater metagenome | isolation source: river surface water | place: USA:Blue River Watershed | collected 2017-08-18
AGGTGGTGGAGGTGGTGGACACTTTAACAAGGAGTTCAACACTTGGTGCCAACGTCCTGGCTACGACTTTAAAATCTTTGCCGCAGACTGGCCGGGTCTGGCTCGCTATCGCGAAAAACAAAAGGTGTGGAATGCTTTGCAAAAGAATTACGCATGAATCGTTATATCCGAGACGGGCAGGTGGCTGTGTTGATCAGTCCAGGCTTTGGTGCAGGCTGGTCAACCTGGGCCGACTCTGACTATCGCCAAGACTGTTTGTTTGATCCATGGATTGTGGATGTGATTGTCAACAGCAATTATGATGTCAATGAAAAAGTTGAGCGTATTGCGGCTCACTGTGGTGTAAAATATCCCGGCATGTATTTGGGTGGCCTGGAGAGCCTTACCGTGGAGTGGGTTCCCCAAGGCACTGCATTCAGAGTTGACGAATACGACGGTTCAGAAAGTCTTGACATCCGTGACATGGGAGATTGGCTCATAGCATGAGTAGAAGTCGTTGGGAGGTTGTTGGACAAGAAGGGAACATTGTGTTCATCCGAGACCTCGATCTTGGTGGACGCAGTGTGACCAACGATGCTGAAAACGTGCTTCGAGAATGTCAAAATGCACTCGGTGCTTGCCGCGTGGTGTATCAGGACAGCCAAGGTGAGTGGGCAGAGATTGTATGGAAAGATTCTTGGTTAGGAACCATTTCTTTCCGACCCTGGCATGGACTGGTGTGGGACCGACTCTCAAAGGTATGATATGAACGAACACTTTAAAAAACATCTAGAAGCTAGTTACACTCGAGCATTTGCAGAATGTGCAAGAACTGGCCACAAGGTAGGCAACTTAGATGCTATCTTTAACAGTATTGCAATGGCAACCTTTGCCGAGTTGATTGTGGCTGAATGTACCAATATTGTTGCTGATGCGGTAGACCATCGTGAACCCGCAAGCACCTATGTTAACAAGATTAAACAACATTTCGGAGTTGAACAATGACCTACGAAGAAGCCCGAAATCTCAAGTCATTCAAACACTCGTGCAACTGCGGCGGTTCAGCCTGGAATATGAATGGTAGAAATCCTGCAAGACCTCACATGTCGTGGTGTCCACAGATTGAAGAATACAATGAATGGTATGATTTGGTTGGTGAAGAATTTTTTAAGAATTTGGATAGAAAAGAAATCAAATCAACGCTGGGTTATAGCCGTATTGGAAGGAACAATGTATGAACCAACAAATTCGACAACTTGCTCTACAGGCTGGATACCGACCCTTGCCAGGTTTTGAATTTGCTAATAGTCTTGAAGAAGTTTTTATTGAAAAGTTCTCTGAGTTGATTATCAAAGAAACACTACAGGTTGCTAGAGCAGGCGTAGAATTTGGCAACGGTATGGAAGATGCTGTGTATAACTATTTCGGAGTTGAACAATGAAAACAATGTTTGCCATAGTAGGAGCTTTTACTTTAGCCCTGGGCTTGCTGGGATCATTGGGTGTGGGCAACTTTGTGATGATCTACAGCCCGGACAAAATTTCCTGCGTCAAAGGAACTGAACAATGAGACTAATGCTAGGCACCAAAGATCGTCCTGAACTATTGGTCAATGTTGGACAAGAGTACGGGCCAGATCATTTTGACTTTTGGGTAGTCAACGGTGCCTGGGACGGCACATTCTACAACGGATATGTTACTGTGCATCATCCTTGGGAGCCCTACTCAAGTCTTGACAAAGTAGAAATTTTGTGCAATAATCAAGACCGACTGCGTTCAAGTGACTGGTCGGGCGGCTATCAAGAAGTGTTCAATAATTTTCATGACGAAACTTATATGGCACCCAAGCCAGAGCCAGTCGAACTACCTGCTGGCTGGGACGATGACATTCCGTTTTAAGGAAACAAAATGAACGAACGAATTAAAGATTTTGGAAAACAAGCATATAATGCTGGTACTGGAATCTGGCCTATCAATAGCCAAATGTGGTATGAAGTGTATAACACAACATTCGCCAAGTTGATTGTGCGGGAATGTGCCGGCATCTATGACAAGATTGACAATGGCAATCTGCACATGGGCACTGACAACTATCTTGAAGCCCTGCAAAAACATTTCGGAGTTGAACAATGATGTGGTTAGTTAATACATTACCCATGTGGGTAACACCCTTGGTGTTTTTAGGTTGCATAGGGTTGCTAGTTGGCATGCTCTTTTTTACAATGATTCGGAGTTGAATAATGAAACCTAAATTATTGTATTATTTGAATGGTGGTAAAAGATTTCCCAGCGGCAAGCGTTTTGGAATGTATAAACTCACTGACACTGTGTGGCGAATATTACACGATTACGGAGATGAGTGATGAAAGCAGTAGGATGGACTAACGAAGATGGAAGTGTGCATTGGCTGCTGGAGCCTCCAGCCGAGGATACCACGCTGTTTGTGGAAGTGCCAAAAGTAGAGGAAGATCTGGGTGAGCCCATTGGCTACACACTGGAACCAATCTATGCACCGCGGCCTGGCTACGTTACTACACAGGCATTTGTTTTGTGTTCCAGTTGTGGTGGTGCTGTGTCCTCAACAGGTGGCCCACGCTACAATGCCTTATGTTTGCGGTGCATTGATAAGTTGGCGGTGTTTAACAAGTTGAGTCAATAATGGGATATATTTACATCTTGATGATTTGGACTGTGGTTGGCGTCGGAGATGCCAAGGGTTCCCCAACCGTTGTCAAATACGACTGGCGACCACTGGGTGAGTTCCACCAAAGTGCTGGCGAAGGTGCGTGGAGCAGAAAGTCTGCCTTGGAAATGTGCGAAGCGGCTGCTCAACAACTCGCGCTCAAGCCCGATCGGTATCGTTGTGTGAGGTCGAAATGAACGCAGAAAAAGAAAACACATTTCGCGCACTGAAAGATCTGCCCTTGCTGGCCACACACCAGTGGTGGTGCAAATTAAAAATTCACGCCTGGTTGCCATGGAAGGATCCTGTTAAAAATCGTCGCGGTGCTTACGACTATGTTGAGCAATATCGTGTGTGCGGCCACTGTAATGAAGCACAGCGTAGAATACTGTCAAAGGACTGATATGACCAACCTAACCTACTACAAAATTCGCAAGAAGTCGGATCCTACTCAGTTCCGCAAAGCCGATGGCACTTGGAATACTTCGGGCAAAGTGTATGATACCTTGGGCAAACTTCGTGCTACAATTACCAACAAGATGAACAGTTCATACACAAGAGACGAAGTTCAAAATTGGGAATTTGTTGAATACGAAGTTTCAGTCAAAGAAGTCAAACAATTGATTGATGTTGTCAAACCTGAAAAAGTTTGGGAGATGTTGAAAAAATGAACACTACACTAATACTCATTGCCTTGCTTTTTACCAAGCATTTTGTTGTGGACTTTCCTTTACAACATCGTTACCAGTGGAGCAACAAAGGCACTTACTTACACCCTGGTGGCTTGCTTCACGCAGGCTTGCATGGCGTAGGAACTTATTTGTGTTTTGTAGCATTTGCTCCTGTTGCGGCTTTGTATCTTGCGTGGATTGATGCTGTGATTCACTATCACATTGACTGGGCCAAGATGAATCTCAATGCCCGACTAGGGTGGGGGCCTAACACACATGAACAGTTTTGGTGGCTGCTAGGGCTGGATCAATACCTGCATGCATTGACATACATTGGCATGGTTGCATTAGTAACTGTATAAGGAGCTCTCGTGAATACATTATTTCGTCCACAGGAACATTCAAAGGTGCATACTATTAAGTTGCGCCGCAAAGGCTACGGCAATGAATGGATTAACTACAACTTCTGCAATCGTGTAAAATGGTATCCAGCAGGTTGGGGTGTTAATAAGCGTGTGTTAGGCAACATTCACAGTCGTATGCACTACCTTGCTTGTCATGCGCCTGCGCCTATTCAAAAGAAGTGGCGTGTGACTTACAATAACTTTATGATTAAACATTTTGGTGCGGCCGGCAAAGGTAGTATGCGTTATCTCAATACATGGAGTGCTCACGCATGGTTGTAAAAGTAATTCCCGAACATAAAGACGTTCTTGGACAACCGCTGGCTGTGGGCGATTGTGTTGTATTCCCTTCTAGCAACACCATGTATGTGGGAACCATTACCAAGTTCAACCCCAAAATGGTCAAGGTAAAACGTGTGGGTACCAAGTACAGTTGGGAACAAAACAAGTATCCATCAGACTTGGCCAAAGTTTCAGGTGCTGAAGTTACAATGTATCTGCTCAAACATCAGAACAGCTAAGTAATGGATGAGCGAACGTAAGATCATCCCGATACAAACTGTTCAAGCACCCAACCCTGAGCCACAAAGTTTAACACAAGACCCGCATGTAGTCTTGGCTGAAATGTACATGGCCGAGCATCGTCCGCGACTGGAAAGTCGCAAGCAAAAGAACCTCACTGAAGTTGTACAACACACTGAAGTCACACGTCAAAATCGTGTGGCGCTGGTTGTGGCTCCTGAGTGGACACAACTTGCTCCTCCCTACGGCATTGCTAGAATGAGTGCATTGTCCAAACACGGTGGATGGCCCACTCGTGTATGGGACATAAACATCTTGGCCAAGCATGAGGCCGGAGTGCCAGAATTGTGGACTGCCTATGAAGATTGGAAATGGACTGAGCCCAATTATAGCAAAAATGTGCATCCACTTATAGAGCCCACTTTACAAAGATACATGCAACAGGTAGTAGATTGGGCTCCAACTGTAATTGGATTTAGTACATGGTACACCAACGACACTTGTACCATGTGGATGGCTAGAGAGTTTAGAAAGCGCATTCCTGGAGTTAAAATTATCATCGGTGGTGCCAATGCCACACAGTTAAAAGTCAGTGACCCGTCGGTGGCAGATCATGTTGTGTCTGGTGAAGGTGAGCTGTGGTTTGTTCGCATACTTGAAAATTTAGAAAATCCCACAGAAGAGATTCCGCACATTTGCCATCAAAGCAAAGATCAGCGTGTGGACTTGGACTCAATGCCGCCAGCTGACTACAGCGATATCAACATCAGTTTGTACGACAGCAAAGGTATCAGCTGTGAGTTCAGTCGCGGTTGCATTGCCAACTGTGTGTACTGCAACGAAACTATCTTCTGGAAGTTTAGAGCACGGCAAGCCAGCCGTGTGTTGGAAGAGATTGAACTGGTATACAAACAACAAGGCATTCAATCTGTGTGGTTTATCGATAGTTTGCTCAACGGCAACCTACGTGAGCTAGAAGCATTTGCACTGGGGCTACTCGATAGGAAAATCAATGTCTCATGGACTGGATATAGTCGCATTGATGGCAAGATGGATCGCGACTTCTGGGGTCTATTGCGAAAATCAGGAGCCAGCGGATTTGCGTTCGGTGTAGAATCAGGATCGCAAAAGGTACTGGACCTGATGAAGAAAAACTGCAAAGTTGAATGGATTGAACAAAACTTCAAGGACCTTGCTGCGGTTGGTATGCACAACAACTTTGCCACATGGTTCACAGGATTCCCCGGAGAGGAACTAACAGACGTAGCACAAACACTCACAATGATGTGGCGTTTGCGTGTATCCGGCATGGGAGGCCAAAGCTCGGGTACCTGTGGTCTAGGTGTAGGCACACCTCTTGAACTAGAGAAACAACGGTTTGGAGTTTTAAACTATGACTGGTGTAACGGTTGGGTTACAGCAGACGGAAAGAACACAGGGTTCAACAGATTCCTCCGCTGGAAGATTACAAACGTATTGCTTGAACATTTTAGATTACACCGTGTGCCTGCTTGGCTACAACCTGTTAAGCAATATCCCACTCTAGAGAATCACTATCAAATAGAATATGATCCCGAAAACTGGCAGGATCCCATACCCTGGGAAAAAGACTTTGACTACTACATTATCAAAGACAACATCAATCCCATTGCCAATCACTTGGTAAATGAGATATGGCCGTTCCTGCGTGTGTTCTGGTTAGCAATGGGTCCTTATAAATTCCATATAGAGTTTGATCCAGATCGTGATCTAGAAGAGTTTGGGTACCTACGTTACCCTCGTGGTGGTGAACATAGATTCTGGGCACGTTACGATTTTGATATAGATGCCAGCGGCGTGTGGCGTGCCGATTTTGATATAAAAATGCAAGCAGACCCGTGGCAGGGCGAAAATGTAGATTTTGATCTAAAATGGAAACAAACAGGCCAATGGGACCGGCCACAGGCTTGACAAACAATCAGCATACTTGCTATAATTGTGTTTTACATACAAAAGGCACATATGGAATTTCTTCCGGTACTAGAACTCATTGACAGACTCTGTATTGCACGAGTCAAATACGCTCGCACCAATGGTGCAAACCAAATCGAACTAGATTGGTACGAGGATAAATATCAGCAACTTCCCCAACGTCCTGAACTGGATGCAGACATTCAAGCAATGACTGACATCCATCATGCCATTTGGGATTTGGAATGGCAACTCAAATCCGGTGTGGAACAGATGTTGAGCTTGGCAGAAATTGGACGCAGAGCTATTGCTATCCGCGATTTCAATAACAAACGAATTGCTTACAAAAACTCCATTGCCAGCATTTTGGGTCATCCTGTGCGAGAGATCAAACAAGACCACTTGGCAGACGGCACAGTTGACACTAAATAATTTTCCTGTTACAATACGATTATAGGGACCATAGCTCATGTTGGTTAGAGCAGCGGACTCATAATCCGTTGGTGCTGTGTTCGACTCACAGTGGTCCCACCAATTCTGGCGTTAGTATAATGGATAATACAAAGAGCTTCTACCTCTTGAATGTGGGTTCGATTCCTGCACGCCGGACCAAGGATTAATATGGCATACACTTACACAGGAACAACTACACTATCACAGTGGACCAAGGACGTCATGAACGATCCCAGTAACACTATTCATTATGAAGTCCGTGACCCAGAGCCCAGTGCTATCACGCTGATGACCGGTGGTGGCAACAGTGACGAAATGATTCGCATTGACCAAACTGGTTTCTACGTTCGCGGTGTTCGGGTTCCTGCAGATGAGCACGAAGCTGAAACAGTTTACAATGCTTTTAAACAATGGTTGGCTTGGGCCAACTTACAAAGACGATGAACCGCAGTCCTGAACGCAACACTTTCCAACTCAAATGCTATCTCGAACGCTGTGAAGCTGATGGCAAAGAGCCCAACGAAGATTACATTGAGCTATATCAAGGAGAGGATCGACGAGACATGGAAAAGGAAGAAAATGCTCAGTGGAAACTGAACAATCTTGAATACGATCTTCGTAGCAACAAGTGGATCTGCGACAAAGCCAAGGCTCGCGAGAGCTATGCACAAAATATCTACGCCGCACTGTGCAATCAGGACTGGCAAAAGAACGATGTTTGGCCGCGGTTAAAAGGACAAACATATTCTTGCAGTTGGCGCTATGCTGGCGGCATTGTGGCTGACATGGTCGAGACCGGGGACTACATTGATTGGTATTGTTCTGGCATCAAAGGTGACTTGACTGAAGAGCAAATAGCCTCAGCTCTAGAGCAAGGCATGGACATTGAAAAATATGTCAGTGAAGGACATGTTACTGACGAAGTCCGAGAAGACTTTTTTAAACTAGGCTGGATTCCAGTTAATGACAGCAATGATACCCTGTAGTTTAACCCCTGACAAGTTCGGTTATTACCGAGTTGGTGATTTTCGAACTTATAGTAAAATAGAAGCATTAGAGATACAAAAGAAAACAGGACATTTTCCTGAATGGGATTTTAATAGAGCAGTATTCGATTCGTATCCATGGACTCAAGAGCCAACGTTAAGTCTTTGGGACCTATATAAATTACGAGCACAACAAATTCGAGATAGTTACGATTATGTTGTGCTTTTTTACTCCGGCGGATCAGATAGTCAAAATTTACTCAGTGCCTGGATTGACCAGGGTTGTAAAATTGATGAAATTGCAACTCAATGGAATTATAATGCAACACAGCAACGCATGGGATATTGGAATGGCGAAGTTACTGCTGTGGTCATGCCATGGATCGAAGAGCTCAAGCGGCGTGGGTTAGAGTTTGAGTTTCGGTTACTTGATATTAGTAACGACACCAAGGACATTGTTGGAGTACATCAAGATTACGAATACTACACAAACTGCAATGTTTCTCCTAATAATCATGCAAAGAATTTGTGGCGTGATCGAATTACTGATTATCAAGATCGTATCAGTGCTGGTCAACGTCTTTGCTTCGTATGGGGATCCGACAAACCATTTTTCTATTGGGATCAGAGACATTATATCTTGTTTCAGGACATAGTTGACAACTGTGTTAATCCATATGTTCAACAACGTTATCATCAGGGATGGTACGATGAGTTATTTTATTGGACTCCAGACATGCCCGATTTAATAGCAAAGCAAGCTCACGTATTAAAAAAATTTGTGGAAACAATACATGATCCACAGTTTTATCAAAAGAAAAAAACACGCTATGGGTACAATCGCCACATAAATATGTGGTTAACTGACGAAGCAGTTAAAACTATTATATACCCTCACTGGGATCCAAACACGTATGTAGATGGCAAACCCGGTATCAATGTTGTTAGCTGGCGAGATCAATGGCTAGTCAACAGCAACATTGACCAAGGGCAAAGATTTACCAGCATATTACAAAGCCTTAATAATCGAGTTGATCCTTATTGGTTAAACTCCGACTCTATCACCAAGGGGTTTAAAGGAAGCGTGAGTCCACGATACTACATTGAATAACATGAAAAAACTACTAACACTTTTATTATTATTTGCAACCACATTTGCATTAGCAAAGCCAGTGTCGGTTACGTTGCCATTTCCTCCCGGGGGAGCAACTGATCGAGCATGGCGTATTTTGTTACCTATGTTAACACACGAGTTGCGAAACGACAACATTGAATTGGTCACTGAATACCGCCCCGGTGGCGGGGGTATTGTAGCCGGTACTCATGTTGCTACATCTACTACCACACAACTATTGTTTACTAGTGCATCTGTAATGATTTCGTTGGCGCAAAGCGAAAATATGCCATACCGCCCATCAGACTTTCAGCCGCTAGGCTACTTCGGTACTTTGCCGATGATGATGGTTGTTCCTGCTAATGGGCCAAACAATATCAAAGAATTTACTCAATTATGCCGGGCAAAGACATTAAACATGGGCTCTGCTGGAGTAGGAAGCACTATTCATTTAGTAGGCGAAACTATTATGCGTGGATTACGCTGTGACTTTGTTAACGTGTCTTACAAAGGTCCGCCACAAGTTGTTCCTGACCTAATAGCCGGTCGCGTAGATTTTATGATCGACTATACTGCTAGCTCAACTATGTCTATGGTAAAGGATAGCAAACTCAAGAATATATTAGTAATTGGCAACCGCAGACTTGTAGATTCTCCTGATATTCCTACTGCAAATGAAATCGGTCTTAATGTTGATCGTGTTAAAAATTGGCAAGTGTTAATGGTAAATTCGCAAGCTAACTCTGCAGACGTGTCGGCAATATTATCCGCTGTGCAACGTGTGTTGGCCAACCCAGAAAATGTTAAAGAATTTCAAGGCATGGGACTAGAAGGAGTAGGGACTCGACTTGCGCCAACCTTCTTACAAGACAATTATAATTTTTATAAAAAACTAGTAACACGATGAATTTTTTTTCTAGTCGCTGGCCAATTATGTGTGCTGTAATGAACGGTGCTAGTGATCTAGCCCTGGCAGCGGCAGTACACGAAGCAGGGGCTACTCCTAGTTTGATGATCAACTGGAAACAAGGTCAACGCAATCATGACATACTTGAACAACAGCTAAAAGAATTTACAACACTCACAGGCTCTAACACTTGTGTATTGCAACTTGACTATGCGGATCTAAAGGACGACGTTGCACTTGGTATTGTAGAACACTACAAGATAAGTCATGTAGAGCTGTTTGGCATGATTGGCATTGGGAATAATAAAATGCAACAAGAGTTCGATCTTGTCATGACTCGTTACCGCCCTGCTTATGAACGTCTGCGTAAAACATCTCGAATCATTACTAGAATTTTTACACCTAGCTCAGGACAAGGTATAGATGCCTATGCACTCAAAGGCAGCGACAGTGCTGGCTTTAGTGGTACAATGTCAGTAAAGGATTTGTTCTTGCAACAACACTGTCAAACACCTAACATACCTTTGATTCCATACGGCGGAGTAGGTACGCCAGCACAAGTAGCTTGGTACATGCAAAATGGCGCTACAGGTGTTGCAGTGGGCACATTGTTTGCAGCCACTAAAGAAAGCTGTTTGAATGTTGTGACCAAACAAGCTATGGTCAAGGCCAACCACCAGGATCTGGCCAAACTCAAAACAAGTCAGCGGGCACTGATCATGGGCGATGTAAGCGCAGACCCTAACCACCAGCAAAGTTTGGATGCAGGTATAGCCGGTCAAGGTGGTTTGATCTATGCTGGATCTGCCATAGACTACGTAACTGAAGTTAAAACGGTAAGACAAGTGGTTGATTACTTAACACAAGATCTAGTATAATAAATACTTGATATTGCTGTATGAAGCAAAGAGAAAAGTGTTCTGGACGCGGGTTCGACTAAGCCTGTTTTACCATGAAACCACCATGTGTCTTATTGCCTCGCAATGACGCATTGGCAAAAGCGTTAGCATTGTATC
>JACCDX010732638.1_pt1 | contig 10682 bp, 9 predicted proteins | sample 7449681 | NCBI WGS metagenome assembly JACCDX01 (sample SAMN15323450, study PRJNA562643) | freshwater metagenome | isolation source: river surface water | place: USA:Blue River Watershed | collected 2017-08-18
CGACCTACGACGAGAACGCCGGGCGCCGCTGCGTCCAGCAGGATCGCGAGATGGCGAGCGCCTGCGCCGATCACCCGGGCGGCTTGCCACCCACGATCTGCCGCAACGTCTGCGCAGGGGGCGGCGGTGGCGGTGGCGGTGGCGGAACGGATTCCGGGGCGACCGAGGGCTGATCCTCGGGGCGCGTTCGCTCCGCGAACCGCGCTGCTCCACCCTCGCGCATCCGCGCTCGCCCGCACCTGCGGCGCGGACCGCTGCGCGGGGTTTCGCATCGCTCGCGCAGTTGGGGGCTAGGCCACGTCGACGGTCACGGGGGCGTGGTCGCTGAGGCCGGCCTCGCGGTCGATAGCGCTCGCGCGCACCTGCACCTGCGGGCTCGCCAGCAGGTAGTCGATGCGCCATCCGACGTTGTTGGCGCGTGCGTTGCCGCGGTTGGACCACCAGGAGTACGCCACCGTGTCGGGGTTGGCTACGCGAAAGGCGTCCTGCCAGCCCTCGGCCAGCCTCGCCCCGAGCCACGCGCGCTCCTCGGGCAAGAAACCCGAGTTCTTCGCGTTGGACGTGGCGTTCTTGATGTCCATCGCCGTGTGGGCGATGTTCAGGTCGCCGCCCACGATCGTCGGCGTGCCGCTCGCCAGACGTGCCGCGAGCCAGGCCTGCGCGTGCTCCATGTAGTCGAACTTCCAGGCCTGCCGCTCCGGGCCGCTCGACCCGCTCGGCAGGTACATGCTCCACACGTCGAGCGCTCGGCCGTCGGCGAGCGTGAGGTGCGCGCCCGTGACGCGGCCCTCCTCGTCGCCTCGGGCGTGGCCCGTGCCGTGCGTGAAACGTACGGACCCCGTTCCACGAACCCAGGCGGCGGTGCCAGCGTACCCCTTCTTTTGCGCGAAGCTCCATCCCACGGTCCACCCCTCCGGGGCGTACAGCTCAGCAGGCAGCGCGTCCGCGTTGGCGCGCACCTCCTGGAGGAGCAACACGTCGGGCGCAGCGCGCTCCAGCCAGTCACGGAAGCCACGGCGGTCGGCGGACCGCAGGCCGTTGCAGTTGAGGGTCGTGATCTTCATTCCATTGGGTTAGCCGACCCGTCGGAGCCACGCCCACCCATGGCCAACGAAACGCTGCTCTCCGGCGAGAACGCCGCCTACCTGGAAGACCTCTACGCCCGCTACCGCCGCGACCCGTCCTCGGTGGACGCCGCCACGCGCGCGATGCTCGAGGGCATGAACGGGGCCTCGCCCGCAGGGCCCACCCTGACGCCGCGCAGCATCTTCCATGGCGCACCGGCGCGCGCGGGAGCGCCTGTCGCTACCGCCGCGGATCTCCGCGCGGCCGATCGACAGGCCAAGGTGGCGCGTCTCATCAACGGTTACCGCGTGCATGGTCACTGGGCAGCCGACATCGATCCGCTCGATTCTCGCGAGATCGCGCGTCACCCCGAGCTCGACCCGGCCTTCTATGGCCTCACCGACGCCGACCTGGACGTGACGGTGAGCACAAGTCCGCTTCACGGGCTGCCCCCCCACGCGACCGTGCGCACCATCCTCGCGCGGCTCCAGCAGGTGTATTGCGGAAGCGTCGGCGTCGAGTTCATGAACATCCTCGAGCCGCAGGCCAAGCGCTGGGTGCAGGAGCGCTTCGAGAACCTCGCCCTCGCCGCGCCCGTGGCGAACGAGGTCCAGGTGCGCATGCTCGACATGCTCACGCGGGCCGACGGCTTCGAGCGCTTCCTCGGCGTCAAGTTCCAGGGCTACAAGCGCTTCTCGCTCGAGGGCGCCGAGAGCCTCATCGCCCTTCTGGACCGCCTCCTCGACGAGGCGGGTTCGCGTGGCGTCAAGGAGGTCGTCCTCGGCATGGCCCACCGTGGTCGTCTGAACGTCCTGCTCAACGTGCTCCACAAGCCGCCGGCCGACATGCTCGCCGAGTTCGTGGACCACACCGAGCACGCCGACGAGAACGGCTCCGGCGACGTGAAGTACCACCTTGGCTACAGCAGCGACTACCCGACGATGCGCGGCGACCTCGTGCACCTGTCGCTGGCGTTCAACCCGAGCCACCTCGAGGCCGTCAACCCGGTCGTCGAGGGGCGCGTGCGCGCCAAGCAGGACCGCGATCTCGACGCCAACGGCGACCGCGTCATGCCGGTGCTCATCCACGGAGACGCCGCGTTCGCTGGGCAGGGGCTCAACGCCGAGGTGCTCAACGCGTCGGCGCTGCCGGCCTACAGCACCGGTGGAACCGTGCACATCGTCGTGAACAACCAGGTCGGCTTCACGACGTCCCCGCACGATTCGCGCTCCACGCCGTACTGTACGGACATCGCGCGGATGCTCGGCGTCCCCATCTTCCACGTCAACGGCGAGGATCCGGAGACGGTGGCGCGCGTGGTGGCGCTCGCGATGGAGTGGCGCCAGGTCTTCAAGCGCGACGTCGTCGTCGACCTCTACTGCTTCCGGAAGCACGGCCACAACGAGCAGGACGAGCCCGGCTTCACCCAGCCGCTCATGTACAAGCGCATCGCCGCGCATCCCGGCGTGCGCGAGATGTACCGTCGCAAGCTGGTGGCGTCGGGCGTCCTCGCGGACGCGGACACCAACCGCATGAGCGACGCCTTCCGGCAGGAGCTCGACGACGCGCTGGCCCGCGCGACGACCGAGGGCAAGAAGAAGGACAGCCGCCTGCAGGGCCTCTGGGCCGGCTACGGCGACGCCTCTCCTGCGGACACGACGATCCCGGTCGCGCGCGCACAGGAGCTGCTCCTCGCGCTCAACCGCGTCCCGGAGGGCTTCCACGTCCACCCGAAGATCGCGCGCAACATCTTCAAGCTCCGGGAGGAGCAGGCCGCCGGCAACAAGCCGCTCGACTGGGCCGCCGGCGAGCTGCTCGCCTACGCGTCGCTGTCGCTGTCGGGCAACCGCGTCCGGCTGAGCGGGCAGGACTGCAAGCGCGGCACCTTCAGCCATCGTCACGCGGTGCTGTTCGACGTCGAGAGTGGGAGCGAGTGGAGCCCCGTGGCGAACATGTCTCCGACGCAGGCGCCCGTGCAGATCTACAACTCGCACCTCTCCGAGGCGGCCGTGCTCGGCTTCGAGTACGGCTATTCGCTCGACTACCCGGACGGCCTCGTCATGTGGGAGGCCCAATTCGGCGACTTCGCCAACGGCGCGCAGATCATCATCGACAACTTCCTCGTCGCTGGCGAGACGAAGTGGAACCGCCTCAGCGGCCTCGTGATGCTCCTGCCGCACGGCTACGAAGGGCAGGGCCCCGAGCACAGCTCCGCGCGCATGGAGCGCTTCCTCCAGATGGCCGCGCAGGACAACATCCAGTGCGCGAACGTCACGACGCCCGCGCAGATGTTCCATCTCCTGCGCCGTCAGGTGCTCCGCAAGACGCGCAAGCCGCTCATCGTTTTCACGCCGAAGAGCCTCCTCCGCAGCGCCCAGTCCTCGCTCGAGGACCTCGCGACCGGCGGCTTCCAGGAGGTCATCGGCGACGGCGCGGGCAAGTCGCGCGTGGTGCTCTGCTCGGGCAAGGTCTACTACGACCTCCTCGCCGGACGGGCCGCTGCGCAGCGGGACGACGCCGTGGCGCTGGTCCGCGTCGAGCAGACCTACCCGCTGCCGATGGCGGCGATCCAGTCCGAGATCGCCAGGCACCCCGGCGCCGAGGTCGTCTGGTGCCAGGAGGAGCCGAAGAACATGGGGCCGTGGCCGTTCGTCGGCCTGGAGTTCATGGAGGCCGGCATGCGCGTGCGCTACGCGGGCCGCGCGGCGGCCGCAAGCCCGGCGACGGGCTTCCCGGGGCGTCACAAGCGGGAGCAGGAAGAGCTCGTCGCGAGCGCGGTGCGCTGACCGTCCCGTGGCGGGCGCACACGCGCTAGGTGGCCTCGTGCTGCTCTCTCTCCTCGGCTGCGCTGACCCTGCCGATGACGCGCCCGCCGTCGAGGACGTGTCGACGGAGACCGGCGCGTGGACGGTGCTCGTCTACCTGGACGGCGACAACTCCCTCGAGGGGTACGTCGCGCACGACCTGGACGAGCTCGAGGCGGGCGTCGCCGCGGCGGGGCGCGATGACGTCCGGGTGCTCGTGCAGGCCGACCGGATCGACGGTTGGGCCGACGATGACGGGGACTGGACGGGCACGCGGCGCTACCGGATCGGCGCCGACCGCGTCCCCGGGCAGGTGGATTCCTCGTGGGAGGACGCGGGCGAGCTCGACATGGGCCATCCGGACACCCTGGCCGATTTTCTCGCGTGGGGCATGGCGGAGGCGCCGGCCGAGCATGTCGCGCTCGTGCTGTGGAACCACGGCTACGCCTGGTCGATGACGCCGCCGCCCCCGCCGTCCATCGCCGGGGACGACACCAGCGGAACCGAGCTCAGCATCGCCGGGGGCGACCTCCGGGCGGGGCTCGAGGCGCAGGTCGCCGCGTACGGGCCACTGGATCTCGTGGCCTTCGACGCCTGCTACATGGCGAGTTGGGAGGTCGCGCACAGCCTGCGCGACCAGGCCGAGGTGCTGGTGGGAAGCGAGGCCTGGGTGGGCGGCGAGGGGCTCCGCTACGTGCCGATGCTCGCCGCGCTCGGGGCCGCGCCGGACACCTCCGCAGCGGCGCTCGGGGACCAGATGGCCCGCGAGGCCGTCCTCGCCGGCGAGATGACCTTCTCTGCGGTGGACCTCTCGGCGATGGACACGCTCGCCGGCGCGGTGGACGCCTTTGCGCGGGTGAGCACGCCCGCGCAGCTGCGCGCGTGGCAACGCTTCGGGCGCACGGTCGAGCCCGCGTGGGCGGCCGCGTTCCTCGATCTGGGGGCGCTCGCCACGATGGCGTCGCGGCAAGGTGTCGCCGAGGCGGGCGACCTTCACGCCGCCACGGACGCCGCTGTCGTCGCCGCCTACGGCGACGACGCACATGCATGGAGCAGTGGACTCACGATCTTCGGTGCGACGAGCGTGCCCGACCACGTCCGCCTCTACGCGACGGGGGCGGGTGCGACCTGGGCCGAGGCGACGGCCTGGGACGAGCTGCTTCTGCAGACCGCGACCCTGCCGTGATTGTCATCCCCGCGCGCAACGAGGGTCCGCGCGTCGGTGCCGTGGTGCGCGCGGTGCGCGCTGTGCTCCCCGGTGTTGGGGTGCTCGTCGTCGAGAACGGCAGCGAGGACGACACGGCGGCGCAGGCCGAGCGTGCCGGCGCGGAGGTGTTGACCTCGCCTACCGGGTACGCGAGCGCGCTCAAGGTCGGGCTCGCCGTCGCCCTCGAGCGTGGTGCGGCGTGGGTGGTGCAGATGGACGCGGACGGCCAGCACCCCGCCTCGGCCCTCCCGGGCTTGCTCGCAGCGCTTCCGGACGCGGATCTCGTGGTCGGGAGCAGGTTCCTCGCGGGGGCGGGCTACCGGGTGCCCCTGGCGCGCAGGTTCGGCATCGCGGTGCTCTCGTCGCTCGCGAGCCAGCGGGCCGGGGCCCGCCTGACCGACGTGACGAGCGGGCTCCGCGTCTGGTCACCGAGGGCGCTCGCCGCGCTGCTCCCGTGCTTCCCGGAGCCGGTCGCCGATGGCAACCTGCTCGTCGCGGCGGCGCGTGCCGGCTTGCGGGTGCGCGAGGTGCCTGTCGCCATGCTTCCGCGTCAGGGTGGCACGAGCATGCACGCCGGCATGCGGGGAGCCGTGTTCGCCGCGAGGAGCCTGGTGGCGACGCTTCGTGGGTGAGCTCAGCGCCTCAGCAGCAGGAAGTATGCACCGACCTCCTTGCCCTTCTTGAACGCCTTTCCAACCGTCATCCGGCTGCTCACCCGGTGCATCACGTCGACCATGTGTCCGTACACGAGGAGGTCGGGGAATCCGGTGTTGGCGCGCACCGCCGGCCAACCCTGCGGCGCGTCGCTCGGCACCTGCGTGTAGTCGAACACGGTGGTGCCGTCCTCCTCACGCAGGAGGAAGTGGCCCGGACCGGTGAACCACCCAAAGGTCTGCTTGTTGTAGCCCTGCATCGCGCCGCTGCGGAGCACCATGTGCTTCTCGAAGCGGTCGATGCCCGGCAGCAGACTGTTCTGGCCCTCGTGGACGATGATCTCGCCGTCCGCGCCCAGGAAGTGGTCGAGCGGCACGGGACCGCCCCAGTCGTAGAGGCGCGCCATCTCCTTTCGGCCGAGACCGTGCATCCAGTTGGCCTGCTCCTCGACGGAGTGGGCCTCCAGCGCGGTGACGACGGCTTCGAGGGACGGGGCGAGCGAGGGGAGGGGAATCATGTGGCGACGGTACCGTGCCCGGGCCGCGGGGGCAACCTCGCGAGGGCTACTCCGTGTACCCGAGCGCCTTGAGCGCCTCCGCGTTCTCCTCGGTCTCGGACTGCACCTCCGCGTGGGAGGCCTTCGGAAGCGCGTTCAGCGCAGCCTCGCCCTCGGCGCGAAGTCCCGCCACCCATGGAGCGTCCTTCAGGCTCCGGGACTCCCCGGGATCCGCGGCGAGGTCGTAGGCCTCGAGGCTCCCGTCGTCTCCGACGATGACCTTCTTGCCGTCGCGCGCGAAGGCGCGTCGGATCCGGTTGAAGCGGTCGCCGTACACGGGGTGGTTCATGTCGGGCTTGCGCGAGTAGTAGAGCTCGCTCACCTGCAGCGGCAGCGGCGTCCCCATGGCGGGGAGGCCCAGCGCGTCGAGCAGGAGCCCGGGCACCTGCTGCGTCTGTCGCGGCTCCGGGTCACGTCCCGCGGCCACCCCCGGTCCCTTCCAGAGGAACGGCACGCGGAGCACCTCCTCGTAGACGTCCTTGCTGTGGCCGGTGTTCGCGTGCTCTCCGAGGTACTCGCCGTGGTCGGCGACGATGACGACGTGGTCTTCGGGGCCGACTCCCAGCGACGGAAGGTCGTTGAGCAGCGCGCCGAGGTGCTCGTCCATGAAGCGAAGCTCGGCGTCGTAGCCCTCGCTCCACGCGGCCTGCACGTCGGGATCGATCGTGCCGCTGCCGAGCAGGCGCTGGTTGATGTCGCTCCAGCGCTCACGGTAGGGGAGCACCTCGGGGTCGAGCGTGACTCCTTCACGGACGTAGCCCTTGCGCGCGAGGTAGGGCGCGTGGGCGTCCATGAAGTTGAGGAACAGGAAGAGCGGCTGCTGCCGCGGAGCGGACAGGGCTTGCCGCGCCATCGCGACGACGCGGTCCGCGGACACGTAGGGGAGCCGGTTGCGATCCTGCGGGAGGGTCTCGCAGAGCCAGGCCTGGAAGCCTTGCGAGAGGCCCCACCGGCGGTGGAGGAAAGCCTGGTTCGCGGCGATGCCGACGGTCTGCCATCCCGCACCGTGCAGCCGTTCGGCGAGGGTGTCCGCGTCGGGCGGCAGGGCGTAGGCAGTGGCCTTCGCATCGCGGGGCGTCCCCTCGGCGCCGTGCTCCCAAGCGAGCTTGCCGGTGAACAGCGAAGCGTGCGTCGGGAGCGTCCAGGCGCCGGGGGCGCGCATGCTGGACACACGCGCATCCTTCGCCCAGGCATCGAGCGACGGAGTCGTGCCCTTGTCGTAGCCGTACACGCCGAGGCGATCGGCGCGGACGGTGTCGAGCACGATCATGACGACATCGGGCCGCGCGCCTATCGGGGGCGTCCCGGGGAGGGGCGCGGGCAAGCGTGACAGCGCCATCCCGAGCAGGCGCGCGTCCTCCGACTTCGCTTGGGCGTCGGCCTTCCAGCGCGAAAAGATCGCTCCCCTCCGTGACTCGCGCGCGAGGTAGGCACCACCGAAAGCGACACTCGCCACGAGGACGACGAGCGCCAGCGCGCGCAGACGAGACATCCGGTCAGTCGGCGGCCGTCACGCGGACGACCTCCTCCATTGACGTCATGCCCTCGCGGAACTTCGTCAGCGCGCTCATGCGGAGGGTCTTCATCCCCTGGCGGATGGCCTCGCGCTTGAGCTCGAGCGTGCTCGCGCCGTTGAGCACGAACTCCTTGAGCTCTTCGTTGAAGATCATGATCTCGTAGACCGCGATTCGGCCCTTGTAGCCGGTGTTGTTGCACGTGCGGCAGCCCGCGCCGCGCATCGGCTTGACCTCGTCGATCTCCTCCGGCGGGATGCCGAGCTCGATGAGCTGCTCGCGCGGGATCGTCACCGGCGCCTTGCAGTCCACGCACAGCTTGCGAAGAAGACGCTGCGCTCCGATCATGTTGACCGAGCTCGCCACGAGGAACGGCTCGATGCCCATGTTCAGCAGGCGTGACACGGTGCTGGGCGCGTCGTTGGTGTGGAGCGTTGAGAGCACGAGGTGGCCCGTGAGCGCGGCCTTGACGGCGATCTCGGCGGTCTCGAAGTCGCGGATCTCACCGACCATGATGACGTCGGGGTCCTGACGGAGGAACGAGCGCAGCGAGGCCGCGAAGTTCAGGCCGATGTCGTCGTGCATCTGCACCTGGTTGATGCCGTAGAGGTTGAACTCGACGGGATCTTCGGCGGTGGAGATGTTGTGCGAGGTCTTGTTGAGCTCCGACAGCGTCGAGTACAGCGTCGTCGTCTTTCCGGAGCCCGTCGGTCCGCAGATGAGGATCATGCCGTACGGCTTGTTGATCGCGGCCTTGAAGTCGTTGAGGATCTTCTGCTCGAAGCCGAGCTTTGTCATGTCGAGCTGGAGGTTGCCCTTGTCCAGCAGTCGCATGACGATCTTCTCGCCCCACAGCACGGGCAGGACGGACACGCGGTAGTCCATCTCCTTGCCCTTGCCCATCTTGAGCTTGATGCGCCCGTCCTGCGGGAGGCGCCGCTCGGCGATGTCGAGGTTGCTCATGATCTTGATGCGGCTGCTGATGGCGTGCTTGAGCTTCAGCGGCGGCTTCATGACCTCGTAGAGCATGCCGTCGATGCGGTAGCGGATGCGGAGCTGCTTCTCGTAGGGCTCGATGTGGATGTCGGAGGCACCCTTGCGCACCGCGTCCATCAGGATGAGGTTCACGAGCTTGACGACGGGCGCGTCGCCGGCGCTGCGCTCCAGGTCGAGGACGTTGAGGTCTTCGTCCACGTCGCCGGCGAGCTCCATCTCCTCGTCGCCGCCGCCGAAGTCCACCATGACGTCATCGAAGCTGACGTTGCTCGTGTAGTACTTCTCGATCGCCTCGGCGATCTGGGCCTCGGAGGCCACGACGACGTCGATCGCGAGGTTCGTGGCGAACTTCACGTCGTCGACCGCGTAGATGTTGGACGGGTCGGCCATCGCGATGGTCAGCGTGTTGCCGGCCTTCGCGATGGGGATGGCCTGATGCCGGACGACGAGCTCCTTGGGGAGGAGCTTCAGGACCTCGCCCTCGATCTCGAACTCGGAGAGGTTGATGCTGGGGACGCCGTATTGCTTGGAGAGGAACGAGGTGAGCTCGTTCTCGTCGAGGTAGCCGAGCTTCGCGAGCTGCGCGCCCAGGCGCCCGCCGGAGGCGCGCTGGCTCTCCATCGCGCGGTGGAGCTGCACCTGGTTGATGAGCTTCTCACGGACGAGCAGCTCTCCCAGCCGCCCGTTGCCCTGCGCTCCGCCCTTGCGTTCGTCCGCCATGTTCGTGCATCTCCCGTGACCGCGGGAACATAGCCTTCCTGAGCGTCGCGTGGCGAGGTCGCCGCGCACCTTCCCGCGGATGGGGTCGTGGCTAGGTTCGGACAGGAGGAGGACGTTGCATGGACTGGCTCGTCACGATCCTCGTCGGCGCCTTCATCGGTTGGCTGGCGAGCGTCATCATGGGAACGCGTGGACAGCAGGGGTTCCTGCTGGACGTCATCGTCGGGGTGCTCGGCGCGGCGCTCGGGCGCGGGATCTTCGCGGGGATGCTCGGTGTTCAGGCGGCCGAGGGCGCGGGCGGGTTCTCCATCGCCGGCGTCGCGTGGGGTACGCTCGGCGCCGTGGTTCTGGTCGCGATCCTGCGCGCGCTCAAGGTGTTCCGGACGGCTTGAGCGTCAGAACATGCGCCCGGCGCGCTTCATGTCCATGGGGCCGTCGGAGCGCGGTCGCCAGTGGGACGTGCGTGGCGCGCACGGGTTCATGTCGAGGAGGTCACGCCCCAGCAGCCGGAGGACGATGCCCGCGGGCGCGATGGCGAGCACCCACGCGAGCGTCATCGCCAGCGCGTTCTGGGCGCGGAACAGGCCGCGCGTGAGCGCGCCCCACCCGAGCCACATCCTGCGCGCGACCTCGAGGACCATGCCGCCTTACTCGCCGTTGCCAAAGATCAGGAAGATGCCACCGTTGTTCTGGACGGACAGCGACGTGTCCCACGCGGGTACGCCGAGGAGGGACTCGTCGTAGCCGTCGCGGTCGAGGTCGGCGCCCGGAGCGATGCGGCCGCCGAGGGCGTCGCTGGTGACCGTGCCGCGTACGATCGCAAACGCCCCCGACCCCACGGTCGGGTCGAGCGGGCCGTAGTACAGGTAGGCGGCGCCAACCCCGGCCGTGCTGCCGAGATCGGCGGCAGTCGCGCCCACCCACATGTCGTTCACGCCGTCGCCATTGACGTCACCTGCGCTCTGCACGGTACGTCCGAAGTAGTCATCGGCTGCCTCGCCGACGAACTGCGCGATCGCGACGGTGCCGATGGCGCCCCCTGCGACGTGAGCGCCGCTGCCTGCGACGACGTAGACGCGGCCCTTGTTCAAGGTCCCGACAGAGTCGGCGTAGTCCGCGCTCGCGCCGAAGTCGTCATAGCCATCGCCGGTGACGTCACCGAGACC
>JACCDX010919941.1_pt1 | contig 10682 bp, 14 predicted proteins | sample 7449681 | NCBI WGS metagenome assembly JACCDX01 (sample SAMN15323450, study PRJNA562643) | freshwater metagenome | isolation source: river surface water | place: USA:Blue River Watershed | collected 2017-08-18
AGTAATTTTTAAGAATTCAGATGTGGCGTAGGTGTGGATAACTTCGCCAATTTCAAGTGTTTATTTCGGTGCAGCCACCGTGACCAGTGCAGGACGCAACACGCGCTCAGCGATCAAGTAGCCTTTTTGCAGCACAGTGACCACGGTGTTGGCTTCTTGCTCGGCAGGCACCACGCTGATGGCTTGGTGCTGCGCGGGGTCAAATTTGGCACCAGCAGCTGGGTCGATGGCCACAATTTTGTTGCGCTCCATCGCGCTCTTGAGCTGACGCAGCGTGGCTTCCGCACCCTCGCGGATTTGTTCAGGTGTGGCGGTTTGTACGGCCAAGCCAGCTTCGAGGCTGTCGAGCACGGGCAGCAAGCTGTCGGCAAAGCTTTCGAGTGCGAATTTGCGGGCTTTGGACACCTCATCATCGGCACGACGACGTGCGTTTTGCACTTCAGCTTGGCCACGGATGTATTGGTCTTGCAGTTCGGCAACTTTGGCTTGCAAGGCGGTCACTTCGGCTTGGGCTGCAGCCAAGGGGTCGAGTGCGGCAGCAGGCTCGGCTGACGCGGTCGCGTCGGCAGCGGGGGCCATGCCAGCCATGTGAGAGGCTAAATGGTCAGCGGCAGAGGCTGCGGTGTCTTTGTTTTCTGTAGGTTCTGACATGCTTTGTAGGGCTTGTTGGAGGAGATTCAGCGGAGCTGAGGGCATCCAACCCTATTTCAAGAGGGGTTTTGTAAAAAATTTGCCAGGGCAAAACAAAGCGGGGCCTTGCCCCGCTTGTCATCGGCCGCGAAAAGCCGCCGTATGGCTTGTTTATTCGAGGCCGAGCAACTCGACGTCGAACTTCAAGGTGGCATTGGGTGGAATCACGCCGCCTGCGCCACGCGCGCCGTAACCCAGCTCTGGCGGGATGATGAGGGTGCGTTGGCCACCAATCTTCATGCCTTGCACGCCTTCGTCCCAGCCTTTGATGACCATGCCAGCGCCCAGAGGGAAGTCAAACGGGTCATTGCGGTCGCGGCTAGAGTCGAACTTGGCGCCTTGTTCGCCGTCTTTGTAGAGCCAGCCGGTGTAGTGCACGCTGACGTGTTGGCCAGCAGCGGCTTCAGCGCCGTCGCCTACCACGTGGTCGATGTATTGCAGGCCGGAAGGGGTCGTGTTCATGGCAAATCCTTGAATGTGTCTAATGATGCGTCACCCTAGAGTGTACCCAGTGAGGTGACTTTCAACGGGGGCGATTCTTGATCGCTGACTCAGGCCTTTCATGATGAAAGAGAATGTCGTTTTGATTCATTCTGTGGAGATATCCCATGCAAGCTCGTCGATGCTTTATGTCTAAGTTGTTTGCCTTCAGCCTGTTGGCGGGTTGCGTGTTGTCTGCACATGCTCAGAGTTTTCCCATGAAACCATTGCGCATCGTCGTGCCTTTTGGCGCGGGTGGTGTGGCCGATCTCACTGCACGCACCGTGGCGCAGCACATGTCGGAAAGCCTGGGCCAATCGGTCGTGATTGATAACCGTCCAGGGGCTGGCGGCATTGTTGCGGCAGATTTGGTGGCCAAGTCCGAGCCTGATGGCCATACGCTTTTGTTGATGTCCAACGCCAATGCTGTGAGTGCGGGTTTGTTCAAAACACTGCCGTTTGACCCCGTGAAAGATTTCACGCCTGTGTCGTTGATGGGCACGTTCGATTTGGCCATTGTCACCAGCGCCGAGTCTCGTTTCCAAAGTTTGCCTGAGTTGCTGACGTGGGCCAGGGCCAATCCGGGCAAGCTCAACATCGGCAGCATCAACATCGGCAGCACGCAGCATTTGACGGCTGAGTTGTTCAAGTCTGTGGCTGGTTTGGATGCGCAAGTGGTGCCCTTCAACGGCACACCTGCGGTCATGACGGCCTTGCGTGGTGGCCAAATTGATGTGGGGGTGGAAGTGCTCAGCCCTGTTTTGCCACAAATTAAGGGAGGTGCCTTGCGTGCCTTGGCTGTGACGGGTTCGAAGCGCAACGCTGCGTTGCCACAAGTGCCGACAGCCAAAGAGGGTGGGGTTTCTAATTTGGTATCCACCTCATGGAATGGTTTGGGTGTGCCCGCAAAGACACCGCAAGCCGTGGTGGATCGTTTGAACAAAGAAGTCAACGCTGCTTTGCAAAATCCAGCGGTGCGTCAAAAACTGTTAGACCTCAATGTAGAACCCCATCCCAGCACCGTGCCACAAGCGCAAGAGTGGTTGCAAATGGAAATCAAACGTTGGGGTGATGTGATTCAGCGCGCGGGTATTCAAAAACAATAAACATCTGATGAAGATTCGAGAGGCAGAAGTTGAAGTGACGGCCATTCGCGCCCAAGGTGCGGGTGGCCAAAACGTCAACAAGGTCTCTAGCGCCATTCATCTGCGCTTTGATGTGATGGCGTCTTCGTTGCCCGAGGACGTGAAAGAACGGTTGATGTGCTTGGCTGATCACCGCATTACCCAAGATGGGGTGGTGGTCATCAAATCACAAGAGCATCGCAGCCAAGACATGAATCGCATCGAGGCTTTTGCGCGTTTGCATGATTTGGTGCAAAGCGTGGCCAAGCCTCCCAAAAAGCGTAAGCCCACCAAGCCGACGTATGCCTCTAAGTTGCGCCGCTTGGACAGCAAAAAAAAGACCTCGGCGATCAAATCAAACCGAGGTCGGGTGCTCTAACCGCCGTGGGTGTCTAGGCTTTGCGCAAGAAGCAAGCTTTGAGCATGTAGTTGCCCGCATCCATCTTGCAATCCACCTCGTGGTCGCCACCAACCAAGCGAATGCTCTTCACCTTGGTGCCCATTTTCAGGGTGGTGGATGAGCCTTTGACTTTCAGGTCTTTGATCAGCACGACGGCATCGCCGTCTTTGAGCACCGTGCCGTTGGCATCTTTGACCACGGCGTCGTCTTCGTCATCTGCGTCTGCCGTAGCCACCATCGGCCACTCATACGCACAATCGGCACACACATAGTTATCGCCGTCTTGGTAGGTATTTTCTTGGCCGCATTGGGGGCACGCTGGGATAGTGGACATGTTGTGGTTTTCTTTCAAAGGGAAGCTAGATCAATTTTCAGGATCAGGTTGCTGGGTTTAGCGCACGTGCAGCTTGATGCCATCGGGAGAGGCTGGTGTGATTTCGCCCACTTCGCAGGCCTCTATAAAACCGTGTTGCTGGAACACCGCTAATACGTCATTCACGGATTCTGGGGCACAGGCGACCAACAGGCCTCCACTGGTTTGTGGGTCACTCAGCAGCGCTTGGTCAATGGCATTGCATGTCGATGCAAGTGCAATCTCTTTGCCATAAGCCGCCCAATTGCGACCTGATGCACCTGTGAGCATGCCTTGTTCGGCCAATTCACGAACACCATGCAGCATGGGCACTTGGCTCATGGTCAGTTGTACGGTGTGTTGGCTGCCACGTGCCATCTCTAATGCGTGACCAGCCAAACCAAAGCCAGTCACATCGGTCATGGCATGCACGCCCGCCATGGCCGACAGGGCTGTTCCTGGTGTGTTGAGCTTGGTGGTGTTAGCCATCATCTGCGCATAGCCTTCGGGGCTGAGCGCATTTTTCTTCAGAGCCGCAGAAAGCACGCCCACACCCAGCGGTTTACCCAAAATCAACCGATCGCCTACGCGTGCATCGGCATTGCGTTTGATGCGTTTGGGGTGCACGAGGCCTAAGACGACCAAGCCATAGATGGGTTCGACCGAATCAATCGTGTGGCCTCCCGCGATGGGAATACCTGCTTCGCGACACACGCTTTGGCCGCCGTCCAAAATTTTGCCAATCGTCTCGGCGGGTAGCACGTTGATTGGCATGCCAACCAACGCCAAAGCCATGATGGGGGTACCGCCCATGGCGTACACATCGCTGATGGCGTTGGTGGCGGCGATGCGGCCAAAGTCAAACGGGTCATCCACGATGGGCATGAAGAAGTCGGTGGTGGCAATCAATGCTTGCTCATCGTTGAGCTGATAGACCGCCGCGTCGTCTGCGGTTTCGATGCCAACCAACAACTGAGGCGGGATAGGCATGGCGCTTGTGCTTTTGAGAATCTCGCTCAGCACGCCAGGCGCAATCTTGCAGCCGCAGCCGCCACCGTGGGAGAGGCTGGTCAGGCGAGGAATGGCAGTGGAGGGCGATGAACTCATGGCAAGCTTTCTTGAATAGCCGTCGATTTTGCCAGTTACAAGGGCAAACCCATAGCAATGTCGCTTTTCCAATCAAGTAGGCTTTGATGAATCAAGGCAAGGGAGATGGGTATGCGTATTGGGTGGTGGTTTTTCGCCGCATTTTTGCCACTGGTTGCACAGGCATCACCGCAGTTGCGTTGCCACTTTGAGGTCAATGCCGAACGTTTTGACTACAGCTTTAACCCTGTGGCTGATCCGTACACCGTCAATAGCGTGAACTTGGCAGATCGCTTTCGTTTCAAAGCCGTTGTCTTGGGTGATGACACACGCGTGGACTTGATCAATCTGTATGTCTCATACCAAACGCAGCGCCAACCCATGATCTTGCAGCACACCAAATTTGTGGCGCCCATTGCCCAAGCACAGCCGAGCCCAGATGCACTCACGGGACGTGTGGCTTTGTACTCCCCATTTTTAGGCAAAGAGCTTTTGTACGGTTGTGCTTTGCATGAGGTGACGCAATGAAATCTTTGTCTTGCGCCATCGTCAAGTTGGCAGCACTGTGCACGAGTGCCTTTCTGTGCATGAATGCGGCCATGGCTCAAGCCCCCGAGCCAGTGGTGTCTGTGGTCTTTGCAGGCGACATCATGCTTGAAGGTGGGCCAGATCGCGCCATCCGCCGTGGTCGTGACCCTTTCGCGGGTGTGGCGCATTTGTTCAAAGGGGCTGACATTCGCCTTGGCAACTTGGAATGCGTGGTGGCCACCGTAGGTTCGGTGGAGCCTGAAAAGCCCAATGTGTTCAGGGTGCACCCGCGTGGCCTGAAATATGTCAAACGCCACTTCGATGCGGTGGGTTTGGCCAACAACCATTCGGGCGACTATGGCCCTCAAGCCTTTGCGCAGATGTTGGGCTTACTTAAGCATTCAGGTCTGAGCTATTACGGTGGTGGTCATGATTTGAAAGAAGCGCACAAGCCACTCATCCTAGAGCGTCATGGATTACGCATCGCCATTTTGGGCTACGACGAATTTCAGCCACGCAACTTCGAGGCGGACCATGACCGACCTGGTGTGGCTTGGAGCGAAGACGAGCAAGTGGTTCGTGACATCAAAGATGCGCGTCGTGTGTGGAATGCAGATGTGGTGATTCCCGTGATGCACTGGGGTTGGGAAGAGCCAATTGCCAATGCACGTCAACGTACTTTGGCGAGGCTGATGATCGATGCAGGCGCGGATGCTGTCATTGGAGGGCATCCACACCAGCTTCAAGACACTGACCACTACAAAGGCAAGCCTATTTTTTATAGTTTGGGCAATTTTGTGTTTGAAGGTTTCCCAGACAAAGTGAACAACGTGGCTTGGGTGGTGCGCTTATCCGTTGATCGTCAGGGGGTGCGAGCTTGGCAGGCGCATCGGGTAGACATTGATAAACAAGGATTACCGCATGCCAATTCGCGTGTGGCGCAAGCGGTTCAGCTACGCTGATTTATGTAGCCATGACTCGCAAGCGTTGATTTTCTTCACTTCGGGGTAGTGCTCCATGCGCTGGAGTTTGCGTAAAAAAGGGGTGCTTTGAAAATACTTCAACCCGCAGCGCAAACCCGTGCTTGATGAATACGAAGGCATGACGTAGTAGCAGGTCTCGCAACTCAGCGCTTTAGTCGGCTCTGGGGATTCACTGTTCATGTCTTTGCAACGCTATTTGTTTTCTGTCATCAATGACCGATGCACATCTATTGGCTGCATTATGAAGTATTCAAGTCCATGGGGCTTTTTGAGCCAGCCATGGGGGCTTTCGGTCAGAAGCTTGTCCGAACTTAGGCGGGTGCCAAAGCCTTGAGCCACTTTGTTGCGGGCAAATGCCACCGAGCTTCAATGGCTTGTGCTTGTTGCTGCAACATGTCTCGGTCAAACGTGCGAGGTGTGCGAAATGCCATCACGATGGTGTTGCCCGCTGAGGTGGGTTTGAATGCCCAAACGGCATCTGCACCAAAAGCTGCCTTGATTTTTTGCAGACTTGCGCGGTAACTCATGGCGTGGCCAAACAAATTGACAGTCATGCAGCCTTGCTCTGTCAGTAAGCCACGGCAATTGCGATAAAACACCTCGGTATCGATGGCGGGTTGTGCAGCTTCTTGGTCATAGAGGTCGACTTGGAGTGCATCGATTTTTCCTTGCCATTGAGCTTTTTCGGCAGCTTCACCTGCATCACCTACAACAACGTTGAGCTTGGCGCTGTTTTCTGGCAATTTGAACCACTGTCTACAGGTGTCAATCACTTGTGGGTTCAGTTCCACCACAGTGGTTTGCATGTCTAAATGATGGCGGCAAAACTTGGTCAATGCAGCGGCACCCAGTCCCAGCTGCATGGCGTGCAAATGTTTCACGTGATGGATGTCAGTCAATAGCAGCCACGCCATCATGCGTTGCACATATTCGAGGTGAATGTCGAAGGGCGCACTGATTTTCATGGAGCCTTGCACGGCGGGGGTGCCCAAATGCAAAAAACGCATGTCACCGTAATCGGCAAAAGTCACCACAGGTAAACCACCATGGCTTTGCATGGCCATGTCACCACCGAATGCCCGAGCTTGCCTTTTTGCCATCAAGATGCCAGCGCCAATGGCCAAGGCGCAGGCGGCCAACCCCAAGATCAAGTCAAAGGGGGTGAGGGCGGCATCGATATTGTTCAAAAAGTCCATATGAAATGAGCCCTGAATCATAAGAAAAAGCCCCTGCACGTGAATGCAGGGGCTTTACTTGATTGGCTCCTCGACCTGGGCTCGAACCAGGGATCTACGGATTAACAGTAAGGAAATCCGTTGACAAAACACTTGGGAGCCTTATTTTTAAAGGCTTTGCATCACGAGTTCAGAAAAGTACTAAACTAACTACTAAAGTCAGTTTATCACTAAGTTATGAAAAAGCCTAGTAAATCAAACCAAAAAGCTGGTGGAGCAAATCCGATGACGGAGACGCTCCAGTCGGTTCCTGGCATGCCATCTAAGCTGAAGATTTACAAGATTCCCAACTCACGATTTTGGTGGTGCAGGGTGTACTTCGACGGTAAGTACCGAATCACAAGTCTCAAGACCGAGCGGCTCAAAGATGCACAAGAAGGAGCCAAGAAGTTCTTCAATCAGGTCTTGATCGATGCCCAGCTCGGGCAAAGTCCTGCCTCTAGCTCTAAGATTTCACGGAGCTTTATTGCAGTAGGTGCACGACTTATCGAGTCCCAAAACATTGCAGATAAGCCCCGTAGGTACCACGACGACAAACACAAATTCAACAAAGAGCTGGCAAGCTACTTTGCTGAAAAAGATGTGGGTGAAATTTCTAGTGCAGACGTGGGGGCTTTTTCTAAGAAGCTACTTAACGAAGGACGAGCTCCTGCCACTGTCAACCAGTACTTGATTGTTCTTCGAAAGATTCTTCGTTATGCCAGCGACAACCGTTTGATTTCTGCGGTGCCAAATTTTCCAAAAATCAAAAATCCGCAAACAAAAACCAAGCGAGATTACTTTCCGCAAGATGAGTACAAACAGCTCGTTGCAGCAATCGAGGAAATGGCAGAGGAGGAAGTTCTTGTACGTGGGGTGCAGGTTACGTTGGAGTTTAAGTACCTTGTCCAGTTCATGGTGAACTCGTTTATCCGTCCGAGTGATTTACGGGTCTTGCGACGCTCGCACATTAAGGTTCAGATTAATGCGAGTGCAAAAAATAAATCCGACAAGCACTTCTTGCTGTTAACGCATCCAGCAACGAAAACCACCGATCAAGAGGTGGTAACGATGCCAGCGGCTTATGGCATCTACAAGTCTTTGATTGAGGTTCAAGACAAGCGCATTGCGGCTTTGAAAGCTAGGAAATCAAAGCTAGTGAAGAAACTCACCGATCACGTTTTCTTTCCCGAATATCACAACCGTGACACAATGATCGCTGTTGCAGGTCGAATTTTTAGCGCAGCGGTCAAGCGTGCAGGGTTGGAGACTGAAAGCGAAAAACACACGCTTTACAGTCTCCGTCACACATCCATCATGTATAGGCTTTTGCTTGGTACGGCTAGTACGCTGGAGCTAGCTCGAAATGCTCGCACCTCACAAGCGATGATTGATAAGTTTGATGCTTCGAGGTTGACACCGCTTATATCGGTCGAATCAATTCACAGCTTTAAAGATAGCCCCACTCCAAGTAAAGCCCCTGCAAAAAAAAGTCACAAAGAAAAAAGTCGAAAGCAAGCCTAGGGCTCGCAAGAAGTAATCAAGGCAGTCGAATTACAACGACGATATCCTTAGAGTTCTGCACAGGGGAATACGTGAACATCTTGGATGGGGATTTGCGTATTTGCTCTTACAGCTTGTCCTTCATCATGCGCAGCCCCGATTTCTCCGTTTGTCGTAACGCTTCTTGACTCATCTTTTTTCTCCTTTTTCTTTACGGGGTTACGCTCTCTCCACTCCATGAACGACATTAATTCGGGTTGCTTCATCAGAACATCTCCTTTCGTACGCGAGTGAAGGCTTCGGGGTTGTTGTAGTGCTCGTTAAAAAATCGCTTTAAGCAGTAGCGAATTACCTCGCTTCGGTTGTAGCCCAAGCGGTCACAAAAACCATCAAATTTGAGGATGAAGTCCTCGCTTGTACGGACTCCAAGAATTTGGGTTCTTTGCATCGTGGTGCAGTTCATCGGCTCTCCTATATACGTCAACATCTAATATTTAGGTGTCTCAAAAGCTCCGAACCATCACGAGCTATGCCGAGAGACGTTGTAAATCGAGTGGCTTAGGGGTAGGTACCCTCGGGCACGCATTACGCTTGCAGAGGTGTTAAAAGTCTTAGACCTATTGATGAGCGTTCAAACTAGTGCTTAAGGTAGTAATCGGGAAAAGAGCCTTTTTATACGAACGTAAATTCGAACCCTAAATATTGTTGAAGGTGGTGGGTATTGATGATTTTGGGATGGACGTTTGCTGCCTTTACTTTTGGCTGTAATAAAGTTAGCCCAGACATCAAAACGCACTGCAAATGAAAACGATGCTTAAAAAATCCACGATCAAAAAACTTAAAGCGGACTCGAAGGTTATTATGTCTGCATTGCAAGCAGAAGCTAAGCAACGTAGGTTTTTGATCGGTTCGCACAATGCAATCAAACTCGAAAAATCGTTGGCTTCGGTTGATCGCTTAGATTTGGTTGGTCGTACCTTGCTAGATCCAAAAGTCCATAAGCTTCATGCAGACAGACTTAATAAACGGCTGCAAGCTCGGTGGGAAAAGATAAAAGCCAAAGCGGATAACGATTGGAAGAAGCTGCCTAGATCAGCGAAATCCCAAGTTGTTAGACGCAATTCGCAAGAAGTCGCAGCTTCCCATTTAAGGTTTCTGACCTTGGTCGATTCTGTGACTGCTGTGAACGCTAGGGCTGGCTTAAAGGCTGCTAGGAAGCTTAAGGAGAAACTCACTACTACACTCGATTCGGTGTCGGGGCTGACTTGTCTTGGTGCAATCGAGGTTGAAGTTGTGTCGATGCGGTTGATGCGTGAAATCAAGAAAAAAGATACGCAATCTGCGTCTGAAACCCGCAAGTTGGACGTCTGCGAAGCGCTGGCAGATAAGCTTGGAAGTACGGTTTATTGCAATGATGAAAGCCTTTTCTTGGTTCACTTTCACGGAGTGGTAACTGCCACTTCTCCCGAAAAGTTTGATCTGCTGAATAAGCAGCTTAGAAAATCAAAATCATGGGTCATTGCACCTAGACAAATCGAGCTTAAGAAATTGAGCGAGGACTACGCTGGTAAAGCCAAATCGGTGGAAAAAAACCTAGAGCACATTGCGACCTACATCACCAAAGGTGGGAATGATTGGTATGCCCGTAAGGCTTACCTTCGCTACAAAATCGGTTTTGAAGCTGATGAAGTTGCGGATGAGATAGAGTGGGTCGCTAAAAGCTGGAGACGAGACCGACTCCTGCGAGCCGAGCATGCAGAAGATGGGATCGAAGATCTTTTTTCTTTGACGGCTGATGAGATCGGTCAGCTTGCTATTCTTGTCAATGACTTAATGTCATTAGCTAAAGATCGAAGTGGTTACTTGATAAATGTAAGTCGCTGATTTAGTAACTCACTACTATAGCAAGAAAAAAGCCCGCATAGCGGGCTTTTCGCGTTTAGAGAGGCTTTCTATTTGTTCAATACTTGTAGATAGCACCGACAGAGAGGAATCTGGCATTGATATCTTCACCAGCAACTTTTTTGTATTCTGTCCAAGCGAAACGCAGGTTTGTATTTTTGTCGAGCGGATGGTCATAACCAAGTCCAAACAATGTACCGTTAGCCTCATAAAGAACGTCCTTGTCTAGCTCGATGACGTAGACGTTGTGACGCTCACGCATGTTGAATTAGAGGCCTAGCTTGGCCCAGGCATCTTTCTTGGTCAGCTTACGTGCAGCAGCAATCGCAGGGAGTTGGCTTGCACGTGGGCGAGATTTCTCAGCTTCCCAGTGATAGACCGATTGCGCTGTAACGCCAATAAGCTTGCCCATTTGTTCTG
>JACCDX010149289.1_pt1 | contig 10681 bp, 27 predicted proteins | sample 7449681 | NCBI WGS metagenome assembly JACCDX01 (sample SAMN15323450, study PRJNA562643) | freshwater metagenome | isolation source: river surface water | place: USA:Blue River Watershed | collected 2017-08-18
AAACGAGGCTTTCGAGGTTCTAAAGACCAAACACCCTTACCCATACGCATACATGGTTGGTATGCTTATACCAAATGTTGGCTTGACAGACGCTAAGCAGATTGCTAAGATTATTGAGGAAATGGAGAGCGAAAAATAATGGAGGTTGTAAAGACTATGCTAATTGGTTTTGATGAGTGTGCGAGATGTGGTGCTATCGTTGCCCTTGGTGATGACCACCCAGAGATGGGCTGTGATTTCTAATGTCTAAATTATCAGTAGAAGAATTGGAACAACTAATTTTCCAAATTGACTTGATGTTGTCGGAAGATGTTGGTATGCTATTTACAACACCAGAGGAGAAGTGATGATTTTTTATAACGGGTTCAACTTGCTAGTTGATTTGATTTTGATTGCTGTTGTGTATGTTGTTGCTCACGGCGTAGGATTTAGGAAAGGATTAGATAGATAATGGATTGGATTTTGTTTGTTGTAGTTGTTGCGGTTCTAATTGCTGTTTTTGTAATTTCGCAAGCAGTAATGATTTTTGTATTGCTACAAGAAAACCAGCGAATTGGTGAAGAACTAGAAAAAAATCAACCGCCTTTCTAGCGGCGTGTTGACTTGACAAATGTCCCCTGCGGGGGATCCATGGGCCCCTATTTGCAAAAATGTCAAGCTCAAAATAATTTAAGAAACATTGCAAAAATCCCCCAAAATGTCTTTGGTTTGTGGTAAGTTAGTCTTATCAACAAGAAAGGAAACCAGATGAATTACTTTGAGACTTACCTAGAGATTGCTAAGAAGGCAACCTTTGGACAAGTAGAGCAAGCAAGCAAGTGGTACATTGACGCAGAAAAAGTTGCTCACGAAGTAGCAAGAAACCTAGACGCTGATTTGGAAGTTGGTGCTAGTGTTGTATCTGCTTTCTCACCTAGAGAGCGTTGGACTAACAATGTTCAAAAGGCTGTTGCTTTCTCACTTGGGCAAGATGTTGTCGGACTACCTAACAACTTGAAAATGGCAAAAAATGCTTTGGCTTTGGGCTTTGATTCACTAAAGGGTCAAAAGACTAACGCTTTCGCTAGGGCTATCGCAGGTGATGAAAATGCTGTCGTGATAGATGTTTGGATGTTGCGAGCTTTGGGAATTGAAAAGAAAACACCAACTCAATCGCAGTATGTTGAAATGGCTAGGGCAGTTAGAAAAGTATCTATTGAATTGGGAATGACACCAAGAGCAACCCAGGCTTTGATTTGGATTGTTGTTAGAGGAAGTAGCGAGTAGACTTGACAAGTCCCCCGAAAGGGGGCAGCCCTCGTTATCAAATTGTTATAAATAAGTTTACGTACGATCTCCAAAATGTCCTAGGCTAATGCTAAGATTATCTTATGTTGGGAAAAAGAAACGAAGCTAGAAGAAAAGCAGAGTCTAAAGAATTGTTTAGACAGCTGCTAAAGTCGCCACACTTAGTCCAACAGTCTAAAAAGCATAAGGAAACAAGAAGCGAAACAAAGAAAAAGGCAATTAGAGAAGGGTTAGAATAATGTCAGTGGCTAATGATAGTCTTATTAGTATGGAAAATGGAACTTATCAGAAGCAAGGCAAGAAGCTAATCCAGGTCAACGCAACTACTGGCTATTGGGTTGGTATTGAAGAGACCACTATTGAGGCAGCAGACAATGGTGACACTATCGGAGTTTGGACTGAAGCAAAAACTGGCAAGGTTTGGATAGATAGGGTAATTCACCTAGATGACTTGACTTTAGCCGTTGGAACCGCTAGACTAAATAATCAGCTAGCAATCTATGATGTAGCAAATAAAAAAGAAATCTACTTGGAAGGAAACTAATGGGACTAATGCGAGCTTTAGACTTACAGGAACTTGGACTGCCACTAAAGGAACAGTTATCAATGCACTTTAGTTCTAATTGTTATCCACCTATCCCCCAGCAAATGATACCAACAGCTATTGAGGCAATTGATGCTTATTGGGATGATGACTTGGACAGGATGATTACCTTGCCAGAAGGCGTTAGCTTTAGAGGCGAAGACAAAGTAGCAGCTTATCAAGTAATCAATTCTTACAGACTGGACGCTTGGTGTATGGAGGACTAATTGGACGGTATTGTCTGGCTAGGCCTAGCATTCTTTATCATAATGTTATTGGCTAGGGAATAACCTACCCCCCGCAAGGGGCTGCCCTCATTTGATCAAAAAGTCAAGCAAATTCTTTTACGAAGATTTTTACGAATTTCCCAAAATCTGCTTGACAATGTCGGTGGTATCGTCTATAATTTAGATACAACAAAAGTTGTAAATCAAATAACAAACAAAGGAAGCAAAATGGAAAACACTCTAACTGTTGGCTCACAGTTCACCACCGCCAAGAGCAAGGTATCTGGCGTAATTCAGGAAGTAGTAGCAAACAAGAACGGCACTTTCCGTGTTCGTCTTGATGTCAATGGACAGCCACGCTGGACTACTGTTCTGAAGTAATCCCCTCTCACCCCAACGAGAAAACTGCTGGGTATCAGTCTAAACTGCCCAAACCCTAAAATGTCGTAGGGGTATAGTAAAATAGACATAAACCCAAAAGCCACTAAGAAAGGAAAACTAATTGGCTCGTTCATTATCAGTAAAACTACCTGTATCATCTCTAATCGCAGACATTGAGAAGTCTATTGCTCAAATAGATACTGATGTTGCTGAGTATGCTGAGAAGCGTAAGAAGTATGAGACAGACATCAAGCAGTATGAGAAAGACATTATTGCTTATGCTATCAAAGCACTACAAGACCCAAACAACATTGGTTCAGACCACAACTCTCTAATTCGTGTATCAAGAAGTTATAGTGGAAATGTCTCTGTTGATTTTGATACTGAGGCACTTGGTTTTCCAAAGAAGCCAGAAGAGCCACAGAGACCAAACGAGAAGACTTACTTTGGTCGTGAATACATCACTCGTAAGGAATTGCTAGAGCGTAATCTTCGTGTTCTAAAGATGACTTCACAGGAAGAGGTATCAGCAAGTTCTTACTCTGCTGTTATTGACCTTATCTAATCTTAGGGAACAAGCCTTGCTAGACAAGGAAAACGCCCGAAGCAACCTGAGCAAGTTGTAAAACTGCTCGCTAGGATTGGCTCTGCTAATTGTCGTGGGACACTGGGCTTGAGTCAATACCCCCTCCTGTTGCGTTCAATTTGATAGATGCCCAACTATAGTGAAGCATCTCGCAGGAGGGGAACCAAACCCCATCACACAAAAGCTGAAGATCTCGTGATCACAAATACTGAGTGGTGGGGTTTTGGGGGCAGCCCCTGATAACGATTTGATAACATCATTACGTTTATGAACCAAAATGTCGTAGGCTTGTAGTAAGATAGACACAAGCTAAAGAAAGGAAAATTAGTGAATTTACTAAATAACGTTGGCTATGTTTCTTATGACGGAAACTATGGAGCAGAAGCAGACTTGCTTATTTTTGATACCAATGCTCTTACCATGCAGCAGTGGGAAGTTCTTGGTGAGATAAACGACAACTCTCGTTATGAGTATGTTGAAGCTATTTTCGCAGGTAAAGACCTATCAGAATGGGAGCAGTAATGTTAGACTTGATTGAAGTATTTGATAGGCTTGATGAGTATACCGCCAACGCTAAGGGTATTGCTTGGGATACGTGTCACAAAATCTATGTGCTAATGGATGATGAGCAAATGGCACTAATGAAACAGTATAACTATGACCCACTAATCTCTAGTGATGAAATGACTTCTAAGGAAATGTCAGAGCAATTGATGAAGTGGTATCAAGAGTCTTGTGACCTTAGGTTTATACAGGCTGTCTCTACTACCCCAAATCCTAATGATGGTTTTGTTTCTATTATTGGTCAGTTTGAAGACCAGGAAGAAGATGAAGAAGAAGACGAGTATGACGAAGACGACTTCTATGATGATGTAGATGAAGATGAGGACGAAAATGTCAGAGGGTAATGCTACTATTGACACAGAAAGGAAAGCTATGAAAACTTGGCAAGTAGAGTATGACGCTACCTACTGGGTAGAAGCAGAAACCGAAGATGAAGCTATTGAGCTAGCTATTGAGCAACACGCAGAACTTCCTAATGGAGATTGGAATGCGTTTATTGAACCCAAGTGGGAGAAAAATGTATAGCAAAATTTGGACTGTTGAAAAAGATGGCGAACAGGTTCCCATTGTTTTTATAACTAAGAAAGACGCTACTGAGTGGATATCAGAACAAGATAACGAAGATGAATACACCTACTACAAGGAGACAGACCGCTAATGCTAAGTAGTAAGATTGAGATAACTACCTGTTATCAATGTGAAGCAGAAATCTCTGCCTATGTTGGACAGGTTCACCCTCTTTGCCAAGATTGCGAAGATAGCTTTGATGACTGGTTTCAAACACAACTAAGGATGTTCAACTAATGGCAATAAGCGAAATGGAACAAATCGGATATAGATCTGGTATTGACTTTGCTATCACTAGCATTGAAAAGGCAATGGATAATCCTGCTCTAGATATCTTGACACCTAGGCAGGTATTGGGTATACTAGTAGCATCACTAAGAGAGGAAAGCAATGGGAACTAGAGGAATCACAGAAGTAATCTTTGAGAATGATTTGAAGGTTGCACAATATGGCCAATGGGACCACTACCCCAGCGGACAGGGTCTAACCATCTTCAATTTCTTGAAGGACCAGGGTAACATCGACAAACTAAAGTCAGGCTTGGCTAATGTTACCTATCCTTCAACAGCTGAACTGGATGATATCTACAAGAACTACACAAATGAAAATGGCATGTCAACAATGGAGCAAGGTGACCAGTTTGATAATGATTACCCTAGCCTAACACGTGACACAGGTGGACGCATTCTTGAAGTGATTGCGAATTCTACAGGTCCTACTCCGCTCTACTTGGATGCAGATTTCAAAAACGATGAATTATTTTGTGAAGGTGTTTACACCGTCAACTTGGATAATGAAACGTTTACGTCGAAGTATAATGACAACGAAACAACAATTACATTCGAATCAATTCTCACAATGAGTGATGAACAGTACTTGGAGTTGACTTCGTGTCCAGTGCACGAGTACAACAAACAACAAATGCTGGCCAGCTAATGTTATTTCCTTTCTTTTAGTTGGCAGTAAGAGACCTGGACATGTCTACGTAAACTGTCCCCCCTTGGGGCTGCCCCCATTTCTGTTAAATGTCAAGATCTCGTTTACGAAGGTTTACGAAGATGCCCCAGATTTTCCTAAAATAAACTTGACAATGTCATAGGGTAGATGTAAAATAGTCTTATCTAATCAAACACTAAGAAAGGCAATTCATGGCACATGAGTTAGAAACAGTAAACGGACAGACAGCTTTCGCTTCTCTTCGTGAGCCAGCTTGGCATGGTCTAGGCGAAGTCTTCACTGAGGAAGTGTCCACAGCTGAAATGCTAGAGAAAGCTAAACTAAATAACTGGAATGTTCGTCTCGAAGACATTGAGATTCCAAGCGAGTTCGATTCTGACAAGTCCTACTCTTTCGTGGTTCGTGATAACCCATTCATTGACGGCAACAAAGATGTTCTTGGTGTTGTTGGTGAGCGTTATGTTCCGCTTCAGAATGAAGAGCTATTTACTTTTGCTGACACTATCCTAGATTTTGGTGGTCGTTGGGAAACTGCTGGTTCTATCAAAGGTGGTCGTGTTGTTTTTGGTTCTCTTGCTCTTGAGCGTGAGACTATCCTAGACAAAGACGGCGTAGCAGACAAGGTAAACACTTACCTTCTTGTAAACACATCACACGACGGTTCTATTGCTATCCAAGCAAGTATCACTCCTGTTCGTGTTGTATGTGCTAACACCCTAAACCTTGCTCTTGGTTCTGGTCGTAGAGGTGTCAAGCAGTCTTTCAAGATTCGCCACACTCAGACTGCCAATGGCAAAGTTCAAGCTGCTCGTGAGGCACTTGGTCTTGCTAATGCTTACATGGACGAATTCGACAAGTTAGCTAACTCAATGATTCAAACTGAAATCACTAAGGCTCAATTCGACAAGATTGTTGAGCTTGCTTACCCAACTCCAAAAGATGACAGCAAGAAAGTTGCTCTAACCAAGCACACAAACAAGATTGACCTAATCAACGACATCTATGTTGGTCAGTTCAATAACACAATTGCTGGCACAGCTTGGGGAGCATTGAACGCATTGACAGAGAGACTAGACTGGTATCGTGCTGGTCGAAAGGGCAAGACAGAATCTATCCTTGCTGGTGCTTCTGGTTTTGACCCTGTTGTAAATGCTGAAAAGAACCGATTGCTAAAGGTTGTTCAGTCTGCCGTAATGGCATAAACCCTACTCCTGGGCATGAGTATAAACTGCCCTCCATTCATACTTGACACGGATCGCTTTTGAGGGCAGCCCTCATTCATAATAAGATAATTAATAATAAAAAAATCTTTAAGATCAACTCAAAATTTTTCCCGAAAGTTCTTGACTTTGTCAGTGGTCTCACCTATAATTGAACGGTAGAAAGGAAACCCATGCCACTATTCAAAGTGCAAAGAGAATATACCAACTGGGAAGAGATTACAGTTGAAGCCGAAGATTCAAAACATGCAATAGAGCTTGCTGAAGACGATGAAGACTTATGGGAATATGCCCACGACGTAAGCTCATACAACTACACGGGAGAAATGTGGGCAGGAGAGGCTGACGAATAATGCATGTTATTCAATACGTAGCTACACAAGCAGATAGCATAGATGAAGCACATCAAAACGTCAAGTCCTATCTTGAGGTAAATCTTGGTGAGCATGAAAGCTACAACAACTGGTATGACTGGTTTGTTGTGGGTGGTGGACGTTGGGCTACTGGAGAAGATAACCAGTATAACGATAACTACACTGGAGATGTTGCTCATCAGTCTGACCCTAGATTTGAGGAGTATCTTGATACCGCCCATAAATACCGCCAAGATGAGCTATCTATCTATGAGGCTGAAGCACGTAAGATAAATCTAACAGAACTATTAGATGACCTTCAGGACTTTGAGTTTGACCATTTCAAAGTGGGTAGCCAGCTGTATCCTATCAATCAGCTTTATCAGATGTGCATGGGAACATGGAACTATAATTCTTATTTTATGGATAGTGTAAATGATAGCACTAACAGAAAATATATGCGAGAATCTATTGACAAAGGGGCAGATAACTGGTATCTTGTACCTGTGGACTTTCACTTTTAGAAAGGAGGAGAAATGAGACTAGAAGACCTAGCACAGAAGATTTATGAGATTCTTCCTAACGCAGTATTTGGAGAAGAGAATACTAATGGCGAGATTCTAATCGCAACTGGATTAGTAGAAGGCAAAGACGGAACACTAAAAGATTTGGATGAGTAATGAGCTTTACTGAGTATCAAGGCTGGAACGAATGGGCAGATAAATACAAGCCTATCAAGAATCACCTAGTATCAGACCCTGACCAACAGATGTTTGAGACTTATGGTGAGGAGCTAGAGTTTGTACAATCTGTTGAACCTAATCGTATTTGGACTTATTTGCAAGGGGACATGTCTGACCTTATCTGTGCAGGCTATCACTATGTAAATAGGATTGGTTACTACATCTCTGAAGTACCTTGGACAAATGAGGATGACTATGTCCTTTTGTCTGTGGAAAAGGAGTGTGACTGCTATAATGAAGATGAAGACATTATGGACACCCGCAATGGCGAGTATGGTGACCCAGCCTGTACAAAATGCGAAGGTTATGGTATGATAACGGAGTACGTATGATAGAAGACGAAGGACTACACGACGACGCAACCTTTGACGAAGAGTTTTGGTTTGCGTACTATAACCCTATCAAAAACCCATACTCTGGTTATTGCCTATTTGAGACAGAGGGAGAATCTAGCAAGCTTGTAGCAGAGACTGCTAAGTTTGATAGAGTCTGGACTTGGGTTGATGGCGGGGAAGGTGAGATTGACCTAATCGTCAATGGCTACTATCCAGAATACGCCAAAGGCTATTACATAACAGAACGAAGCTTTATTCCTACACAGCAAATCAAGGTACCACTAGAAAGAGAACTATACTATGAGAAATAAGAATAGGGATTTAACTCCTTTCGTGTACGACCTAAACATCTTCAAAAGAGAACTGGAGCAGGCGGACGGTAGTTACATGCACGACGGACCATGGTACATACATGTCTATGAGTATACAGGACAGACAACTGAAGAGGTTACAGAGCCAATAGAGTTGACAGCTGAAGAGTCTAACAATCTTATCGAAAATGACCCCTACTTCCAGGACCATGAGCCAGACTTGTGGTATGGCCTAGAAGGATTCATGTTCGACAAGTGGAACGACATTTCTGATCGTCTCAAGATGATTCTGGAAGGTCTTCCAAAATATAGAGAAGAAGTTCTATTTTAGGACTTGACAAACATAACTGAATACGCTACAATTGAATAGCAACAAAAAACCAATAATAAACAATAACCCTAAGGAGAAGCCAAATGGCAAAGAAGAAGAACACACTGAAGACCTATCCATACCTAGAGACTTGGAACACACGCTACGGCCAGTCTGAGCGAGTAGTTCTACGTAAAGGTGGTAAGTTTGTAGACAACACCTCGCTTACCGCACTGAGGCAAGGGGTTAGGGTTTCCTCTCGCTAATCAGTAAATGAGAAAAGGGGGACACAGGTTTTCGGGCTTGTGTCCCTCCTCCATTTCTGCTATAATGAGGGAAACTATGAGAAGAATAAAAACAGACGAAGAAAAAGCGGCACACAAATTGGCAAGCATTGTTTCTGATGTTAGGCTAAATCTTGATGAGGTTGGTATCTACTTGGCAACATACGAAAATGTATCAGTCAGAAGATTAGTTGAGATTGTAGAAACAGCAGAATACGAGAAAGAGAAAATCTATGACAGACAGCACATACCCTACCTTTTCTAACAAGTGTGAAATCTTGGCAGACTTGTGGTATAACTATCGTGGTGATGAGCAGTTCGAAGACTTTATCGAATACAACGACATTGGACTTCCTCTTGCCTATCTAATTACAGAAGAAATTTGTAAGCCAACAGAGATAGCAACAAAATACATTGACGAAACCTACGCACTATTGGTTGAGGCACTTGGAGTTTCTGATAAGGAAACCTATGAGAGCATTGACCAGATGTTAGGTGAAGCAAACGGATAACAGGCGATAGCCTGACCCCCATAGCCCAATGGCAGAGGCATCAGACTTAAAATCTGATCAGTGTTGGTTCGAATCCAACTGGGGGTACAAAGGGGGCTGCCCCTATTTAAACAAATTGTCAAATACCAAATACCATTACGAACCAAATATATTTTTTCCCAGAATGTTATTACGATCCCTATCATATTTTTCCCAAAATGTCAAGTATCCAAATATCCAAATTTGGTATTGACAAATATGGGATTACGATCCAAACATTGTTTTTCCCAAAATGGGATTACGATCCATAGGATCTTTTTCCCAAATGTGGGATATAATATTCATATGAGCCCTAGAAGATATTTCTTTCATTTCAGCAATATGCCTATACCAGATCATATGAAGGATTTGAACTTAGGTCCTAACCTATGGTTTGCCTTTACTGCTATTACTGGTATATCTCGTCTCTTTACATATACCCCGCCAATTTTGGACCAGGCCGCTAGGGCGGCGGGGGATCAAGATAATCCTGTTATTAGTTCAAAAAGCGGTATAGAAGATTCACCTGATAACAATCTCCCCTAGTATAAATACATTACGATCCTTCTGATATGTTTCCCCAAATATGGGACATGTTTTAAAAAATAAGATTACGATTATCAAATATTTTGTCCCAAATTGGGGATATTTTGTTATGTTTTATATGCGGATATTTGGCATATTTGGATACAGGATTTGGATATTTGGATAGGAGTATTTGATATTTGGGTATTGACAATTTGGTCAAGGTGTGGTATAATCCCCGCTGCATTACGATCCCCCTCGTTAAATGGGCCCCATTACCCATATCTCTCCACAATCCTCCACTTCTCTCCATTTAGAAATAAATCCAGTAAGATATTTTATCCACAATTGTTAATAACTTTCCACATATCTGTGTATAACTTATGTAAAAATGGTAGCGTAGAAGATGTAAAAATGGTAGTGTACGATCAGTTACATTTGTATCTGTAACCTATAGGGGACATTAATGATTTACAAAATTTTGGGGGGATTGATCATCTTGCCAAACAGAGTTTCTGCATATCTTGCAAAACAATGTAGGTCTATTTGGATATGCCAAGTATACGCAGCTAGCCAATTTGATTAAGCCTTTATCCTGCATATCTTCAAGTGTAGGTGTACTATGTGCATATACTACAGGAATCATTATTTCTTGACAATCAGGACATATCGTATTTGAGCTCATATATCAAGTATACTGAGCTTTTAGAATTATGTGTTTGTACTAGGGGTTATATCTTATACTAGGGATTACGAAGGCTCTATTTAATGCCCCCGAAAATTTGGCTACTCTGGCTGTTCCAGAATATCCCTTATCTTAGCAAACATGGTTTCTTGGTATATGGGGGTTTTTGTTCTATGGGATTGCTCTTCTAGCTTGGCTAGCTCTTCTAGTATACGTTTACGCTCTAGCTTTAT
>JACCDX010492930.1_pt1 | contig 10681 bp, 9 predicted proteins | sample 7449681 | NCBI WGS metagenome assembly JACCDX01 (sample SAMN15323450, study PRJNA562643) | freshwater metagenome | isolation source: river surface water | place: USA:Blue River Watershed | collected 2017-08-18
CTTCCTACTCGCAGCGCCTTAAGCATGGTTATTTATTTATTAGCTCGCGAAGTAAACGTGCTGTCTCGCTAGGAGTCTTACCAACTTTTACGCCGGCAGCTTCAAGCGCAATCTTCTTTGCTTCTGCGGTACCTGAAGAGCCAGAAACAATTGCGCCGGCATGTCCCATGGTTTTTCCTTCTGGCGCAGTGAAACCTGCAACGTATCCAACGACTGGCTTTGTTACATATTCTTTGATGAAGGCTGCGGCGCGTTCTTCAGCATCCCCACCAATCTCGCCAATCATGACTATCGCTTGCGTTTCTGGATCGTCCTGAAAAGCCCGTAAGCAATCAATATGCGTCGTTCCGATAATTGGATCGCCACCAATTCCAACTGCAGTTGTAAAACCAATATCTCGCAACTCGTACATCATTTGGTAAGTAAGAGTTCCTGATTTTGAGACTAGACCAATCTTTCCTGGACCCGTGATATCCGCAGGTGTAATTCCGATATTACATTTACCTGGCGAAATTAATCCCGGGCAGTTTGGTCCGATAATTCGGGTGGTTCCCTTACTTTGCGCATAAGCAAAGAAATTCGCAGTGTCATGAACTGGAATACCTTCAGTTATTACAACAACTAGTGGCAATTTGGCATCGATTGCATCAATGACAGCCGCCTTAGCAAATTTTGGAGGCACAAAGACAACAGATGCGGTTGCGCCAGTTGCTGCGACAGCTTCTGCTACGGAATTAAAGACTGGAAGATTCTTTCCTTCCAATTCAACGCTCTGGCCACCTTTGCCTGGAGTGACACCACCAACAATTTTGGTGCCGCTGGCAATCATTCGCTTTGTATGTTTTGAACCTTCAGATCCCGTCATTCCTTGGACGATAACTTTTGTATTTTCATCAATAAAAATTGTCATCGCTGCGCCGCCAATTCTGCAGCTCGTGCGGCTGCGCCATCCATCGTTTCTACTTGTTCAACAAGTGGATGTCTTGCTTCATTTAGGATTCTTCGTCCTTCCAAAACATTATTTCCATCAAGACGGACAACCAATGGCTTTGTGGCTTTATCTCCGAGCATTGCCAAAGCTTGAATAATTCCGTTGGCGACCGCATCGCAGGCGGTAATTCCACCGAAAACATTTACAAAGACGGATCGAACCGCAGGGTCACCAAGAATGATGGATAAACCATCTGCCATAACTTGAGCTGAAGCTCCACCGCCAATATCAAGGAAGTTTGCTGGTTTTACTCCGTACTTTTCTCCGGCATATGCAACGACATCGAGAGTACTCATGACTAAACCTGCGCCATTTCCGATAACTCCGACTTCGCCTTCCAGCTTCACATAATTCAAATCCTTCTCTTTTGCTAAAGCTTCGAGTGGATTTGTGGCCGCGTGATCGATTAAGGATTCATAATCAGGGTGTCGGAAATTGGCGTTATCGTCGAGAGTTACTTTTCCATCTAGAGCAATGATTCGACCATCTGCGGTTTTTACTAATGGATTAACTTCTACCAGAGTGGCATCTGACTTCTGGAAGGTATCCCAGAGTTTTAAAAGAACTTCAGCCACATCATCTTGCACATCTGCTGGGAATGCACCTTTTTTAATAATCTCAAGAGCTTGGTTTTTGTCTAGTCCAATAGTTGGATCTACATGTACTCGGGCTAATTTTTCAGGTGTCTTATGTGCCACCTCTTCAATATCCATTCCGCCAGCAACAGATGCCATTACTAAGAATGAACGCGCCGCACGATCAAGGAGAATTGCTAAGTAATACTCGCTCTCTATTGGAGCAGCCTGCGCAATCATTACTTTGCGAACGAGATGACCCTTGATATCCATACCAAGAATCGCTTTTGCCATTTCAAAAGTTTGATCGGGATTTTCTGCGACCTTTACGCCACCTGCTTTGCCGCGACCACCAATTTTTACCTGAGCTTTAACAACAACTTTGCCGCCAAATTTTTCTGCCGCTGCTTTCGCTTCCTCGGGCGTTGTTGCAACAGCGCCGCCAAGAACTGGAACGCCATTTGCTTCAAAAAGATCGCGGGCCTGATATTCAAATAGGTCCATGGGTCATAACTTATCTACTGGCGCATAACGGAGCAACAAACGCTTCTCGCCATAACTACCAAAATTGATAGTTGCTTCAGCTTTATCACCTTCACCTGAGACCGCTATCACAGTACCTAATCCAAATGTGTCATGCGAGACGCGATCACCAACAGCAAGCTGTAGGACTGTTGTCTGTTTTCCAGTAGCGCGTGGAGGTGGTTGAAATTTCTTTCGAGTAATCGGAGGAGTTGCATAAGCACTTGAAGACTTATTCCATTCGATTAAATCCTCTGGAATTTCTTCTAAGAATCTAGAAGGCGGATTGTAATTTGGCGCACCCCAAGCTGACCGATATTCGGCACGTGAAAGATAGAGGCGTTTTCGTGCGCGCGTGAGACCGACATAAGCAAGTCTTCGCTCTTCTTCTAATTCTTTTTTCTCACCAAGGGTACGTGAATGTGGAAATACACCTTCTTCCATTCCAGTTAAGAAAACCGTCGGGAATTCCAATCCTTTTGCTGTGTGGAGTGTCATTAAAGTAACCACGCCCCCGTGATCTTCACCTTCGGGAATCTCATCAGCATCAGCAACAAGTGAAACTTCTTCGAGAAATCCTGCCAAAGTTGGGACTTCTCCTTCGGAAACTATTCGCTCTTCATATTCTTCAATTACTGCAACCATTTCTTCTAAGTTTTCGACCCTGACTTCATCTTGTGGATCATGGCTGGCGCGCAATTCCTCTAAAAGTCCTGATTGTTCTAGAACAGCTGCAGCAATAGTTGCTGGTGGTCGATTTGCCTCAACTAAAACTTGTAAAGTATTTATCATTGCAACAAAAGCTGTAATCGAAGCAGATGCGCGCGGCGTTAATTCGTTCTTTGTATCTTGAGAGAGGGCATACCAAAAAGATTTTTCATCACGCTTTGCAATTTGAGAAATGACATCGAGCGCTCGATCACCAATTCCGCGCTTTGGAGTATTAATGATTCGTAACAAGGAAACTTCATCAGTTGGATTAACCAGCACCCGTAAGTAGGCAAGTAAATCTTTTACCTCTTTGCGCTCGTAAAAGCGAACTCCACCTACAACTTTGTAAGGAACCGCAGAGCGCATGAAGGTTTCTTCAAAGACGCGAGATTGTGCATTTGTGCGATAGAAAATTGCGGTATCCCCAAATGTAGATTCACCGCTATCCATAAGTTTGCGCATTTCATCGCGAACGAATTCGGCCTCATGGTGTTCGTTTTCAGCAACAAAGCCAATTAGTTTTGCGCCACTTCCTGATTCAGACCAAAGATTCTTCTCTTTACGTGACTCGTTCTTAGAAATAACCGCATTTGCTGCACTTAAGATATTTTGAGTGGAGCGATAGTTCTGTTCAAGCAAAATTGTTGTTGCATCTGGATAATCTTCCTCAAATTGCATAATGTTTCGGATAGTCGCACCACTAAAACAATAAATTAATTGATCGGAATCACCGACAACGCAGAGTTCTGCAGCCGGAATACCATCTCTGTCTGTTCCGACAAGTTCGCGAATCAAAATGTATTGCGCATGATTCGTATCCTGATATTCGTCTACAAGAATATGTTTAAATCTTTGGCGATATCGCGCTCTTGCTTCCGGGAACTTCTGCATGACTTCTACAGTTTTCATTATCAAATCATCAAAGTCCATGGCATTGGCCGTAGTAAGTCGCTGTTGGTAGACAGCATAAATTTCGGCAACAATCTCTTCGAAGTAAGTAGTTGTGCTGTTTCGATAGTCGGCCGGACCCAATAGTTCATTCTTTGCGTTAGATATCAAGGCTGCTACCGCGCGGGGGTTGTAACGTTTTTGATCAATATTTAAATCGCGCATCACCAATGTAACTAAACGGACGCTATCTGCTTGATCATAAATGGAATATGAAGTACTGAATCCAAGTCTGGTTGCTTCTTGTCGCAAAATTCGGACGCATGCCGAGTGAAATGTTGAAACCCAGATAGCTTTAGCACGTCCACCAACAAGAGATGCAACGCGTTCTTTCATCTCGCCTGCTGCTTTATTTGTAAATGTAATTGCCAGAATTTCAAAAGGTTCAACGTTACGTTTCGCCATTAGATATGCAATTCGACGAGTCAAAACACGAGTTTTTCCGGAGCCAGCACCGGCTACGACTAACAGTGGACCGCCTTCATGAATTACTGCTGCTTGCTGCTCTGGATTTAGTCCTTCGAGTAATGAAGTGATAGCTCGTTCGGACACGTCCTGAAGTCTAGAATACGGCGGTGACTCCGCTACCCGATGATGAAATCAAGCGCATTCTTGTTGTAATGGCCCATCCAGATGATTGTGATTTTGGTGCTGGCGGAACTATTGCGCAATGGACAAGTCGAGGAATCGAAGTTTCTTATTGCATCATTACAAATGGCGATCAAGGAGGCGAATCTTCTGACTTTCCGTTAGAAGAGATGGCTCAAGTAAGACAACGAGAACAACGGGCAGCTGGAAAAGAATTGGGTGTAGATAACGTAACTTATTTGAATTATCGTGATGGATCCTTATTCCCATCACTTGAATTGAGAAAAGATATTGTTCGAGAGATAAGACGCGCCAAGCCAGATCGGATGGTTGTGCAATCACCTGAGAGAAATTGGGAGCGAATCTTTGCAAGCCACCCTGATCACTTAGCGGCTGGCGAGACAGCAATTCAAGCGGTCTATCCAGATGCACGAAATCCCTATGCATTTACCGATTTAAAGGATGCCGGCTTTGAACCTTGGCGAGTTCGAGAACTCTGGATTACTGGTTCGCCCCAACCAAATCATTATGTCGATATCACAGATACATTCCCAAAGAAGATGGCCGCGCTACGTGCACATGTAAGTCAAACTGCCCACAATAAAGAGTTAGAAGAAATGGTTCGTAGTTGGGGCGAAAAGAATGCCGAAGCAAATGGTTTACCAGCAGGGCGAATCGTCGAAATATTTAAAGTTGTTAATTCAGATTAACGAATAATAGCTCTCTTAATAATTAGTGATCTGACTGGGGCGCCATCTGTGCCACCTCCAGTTACGCCACCTTCTGCAATGTATTCCAAGATATCCATGCCATGAATTACTTTGCCCCAGATGCTGTGATTTGGAGCTAACGTTGTGTCATCGTAGAAGAGCAAGAATTGGCTACTGATTCCATCACGGTTTTGAATTGCAACTGAACCTTCTCGATATTTTCCAGATTTCCTAGGCAGATTCTCTTTCTGATATGTATAAACCTTATCTCCCATGCCGGTACCAGTCGGATCTCCGCATTGGATAAAGCTGGTTACATCAGTAGTTAGTCGATGGCAAGAAGTTTCATCGAAATACTTTTGTTGAACCAAGGAAGTCATAAATGTAACAGCGCGCGGCGCAGATGCATTATCAGTACGTATTACTACTAAGCCACAATTTGTTTCTAATTCAATAAATTTTGGAAATCGTTTCAATACTTTACTTGGAACCGCAACCTTCTTTGAATTATGTGAGCTAAGGGTCGAATCATCGCAATTTATTTCAACCTTCTTATTTGCATATCTCTGCTTATCTTCAGCGTTGGAAGTGGGGACTAGAAACATTGAAAAGAGAATGGTGAGAGATGTTATTGATAGCGACTTTCGCATCAAAGTTACTCCCATTCGATGGTTGCGGGTGGTTTTGAAGTTATATCCATAACCACTCGATTTACTTCTCTTACTTCATTTGTTATTCGATTCGAGATCTTTGCCAAGACATCAGTTGGTATTGGATACCAATCTGCCGTCATTGCATCCTCGCTAGAAACAGGTCTGAGCACAATCGGATGGCCGTAAGTTCGACCATCTCCTTGAACCCCAACGCTTCTAACATCAGCTAGAAGTACAACTGGACATTGCCAAATCTCTCGATCGAGACCGGCAAATTGTAATTCTTGGCGCGCAATAAAATCGGCTTCGCGCAGAATTCTAAGTCTTTCCTGAGTAACTTCACCGACGATTCGAATCGCAAGGCCAGGTCCTGGGAAAGGTTGGCGCCAGTTAATTTCACTAGGCAATCCCAGCTCTTTACCAACTTCGCGAACTTCATCCTTAAATAGGTTTCTTAGCGGTTCGATGAGTTTGAACTTTAAATCATCTGGAAGCCCGCCAACGTTGTGATGAGATTTAATGTTTGCGGTGCCCGTACCGCCACCTGATTCAACGATATCTGGATAAAGAGTTCCCTGTACTAAGTATTCAACTTCCCCACCAGCAGCGATATCTCGTGCTGAACTTTCAAAAACTCGAATAAATTCCCTACCAATTATTTTTCGTTTCTCTTCTGGATCGGTAATACCAGTTAATGCGGATAGGAATCTTTCCTTGGCATCGATCACCACTAAATTAACTCCGGTTGCTGCAACAAAATCCCGTTCGACTTGTTCTGCCTCACCTTTTCGGAGTAATCCGTGATCAACAAATACGCATGTTAGCTGTGAACCAACTGCTCGTTGAACTAGGGCTGCTGCGACTGCTGAGTCAACGCCACCAGAGAGGCCACAAATGACTCTTTTGTTGCCAACTTCAGATTTGATATTAATGATTTCATTTTCGATAATGTTTTCCGAGTTCCATGTTGGTTTTAATTTAACAACTTGATGTAACCATCTACTTAATATTTCTTGGCCAAATTCACTATGTAGAACTTCTGGGTGGAATTGCACACCGGCAAATTTGCCATCTTCACTCTCAAATGCGGCAACTGGAGTATTTAAAGTCCTGCCAATAGTTGCAAAACCTTCGGGCGCTCGCGCAACGCTATCGCCGTGACTCATCCATACATCAAAGGCTGAGTTAAGGCCGCTAAACAATTTAGAGGTTGTATCTGCGTTGAAGTGAGTGCGGCCAAATTCAGAGGTGCCAGTTTGTGCAACTTCACCGCCGAGGGCCTGTGCCATCGCTTGGAAGCCATAACAGATTCCAAAAATTGGAATCCCTTCTTTGAAAAGAGAATGATCAATCTGCGGTGCATCCTTTTCATATACAGAAGAGGGTCCGCCAGAGAGAATTATTGCGGCAGGATTGCGTGCCAAAATCTCATTGATAGGCATAGAGGATGGAACTATCTCGCTATAAATATTAGCTTGGCGAACTCGGCGGGCGATTAATTGCGCATACTGCGCGCCAAAATCAACCACTAAAACGTGGTTACTACGGTTATTAATCAATGCTTATCCCCGGTTTAAAACGCTTTCAACTCTTTGGAACTCTTTTAGTTCGGAATAGCCGCACGTTGCCATTGCGCGTCGTAGCGCGCCAAAGAGATTCATAGTTCCATCTGCAGAATGAGATGGACCGACAAGAATTTCCGAAAGCGATCCAGTTGTTCCAACATGAACGCGAGTTCCACGAGGCAACTCAGCATGATGTGCCTCTGTTCCCCAGTGCCAACCACGACCAGGCGCTTCTTCAGCGCGCGCAAGTGGCGAACCGAGCATTACCGCATCAGCGCCACAGGCAATTGCTTTCGGTATATCACCGCTCTTACCAATTGATCCATCGGCGATAACGTGAACATATCGACCGCCAGATTCATCAAGATATTCACGGCGGGCAGCTGCAACATCTGCAACTGCTGTTGCCATTGGTACTGAAATTCCAAGAACTTGTCTTGTTGTATGTGCTGCACCACCTCCGAATCCAACTAATACACCAGCAGCTCCTGCGCGCATTAAGTGAAGCGCACTCTGGGATGTTGCACAACCGCCAACAATTACTGGCACATCAAGTTCGTAGATAAATTTCTTTAGATTTAGCGGTTCGGTTTTATTTGAAACATGTTCCGCACTAACGGTAGTTCCGCGAATAACAAATAGATCTACTCCGGCATCAATAACCGTTTTATGAAATTCAGCAGTTCTCTGCGGCGAGAGAGCGCCAGCTACGGTGACGCCAGCGGCTCGAATTTCGGCAATTCGCTCTTTAATTAACTCAGGTCGAATCGGCGCTTTATAAAGTTCTTGCATTCTGGCCGTTGCTTGTTCTGCTGGAATTGATGATATTTCACCAAGTTGAATCTTGGGATTTTCATATCGAGTCCATAAACCTTCTAAATTAAGAACTCCCAGCCCGCCTAGTTGTCCTATTGCAATCGCAGTTTCTGGCGAAACGACCGAATCCATTGGTGCAGCAAGTAACGGCAGATCAAATTTGTAAGCATCAATCTGCCAAGCAAGTGAGGCATCTTGTGGCTCGCGCGTTCTTCGAGATGGCACGATCGAAATATCATCGAAGGAGTAGGCGGTACGAGCTCGTTTTCCTTCGGAAATCTCAATATCGACCATGGCTACTATTTTCCTTTACCTCTGGTGGAACCTGGGTAATTTGGAGCTTCAGATACATCAAAGACATCATGTGGGTGGCTCTCTTGCAGGCCTGCGCTAGTAATTTGAATTAAGCGACCGCGTTTTTGCAGGGCGGAAATATCTTCTGCGCCGGCGTAACCCATTCCAGAGCGCAACCCACCAACTAATTGGTGAACCACATCAGCAACTGGCCCGCGATATGAAACTTTTCCTTCTATACCTTCTGGAACTAATTTATCTTCAGATAAAACATCATCTTGCATGTAGCGATCTTTTGAATATGACTTGGATTCGCCACGAGATTGCATTGCACCTAGTGAACCCATGCCACGATATCTCTTAAATTTCTTTCCACCACTTGCGAGTAATACACCAGGTGATTCATCACATCCAGCAAGTAAAGATCCGAGCATTACTGAATCTGCACCAGAAACAATTGCTTTTGCTATATCGCCGGAATATTGCAAACCACCATCTGCAATTAATGGGACATCTGCTTTCTTGCAAGCTTTTGCAGCTTCCATGATGGCAGTAATTTGCGGAACGCCGACGCCAGCGATTACTCGAGTTGTGCAGATTGATCCTGGGCCAACCCCGACCTTTACTGCATCAGCACCTGCATTAATCAGCGCTTGTGCGCCAGCGCGGGTAGCAACATTGCCGCCAATAATTTCTTGATTTGAATATTTGCTCTTAATTCTTTCAATCGCGTCTAGAACCGCTCGGTGATGGCCATGGGCTGTATCTACGACAATCACATCAACGCCAACTTCAATTAATTCTTGAGCGCGTTTAAAACCATCATCTCCAACGCCAACTGCAGCGCCAACAATTAAACCGGCACCTTTAACTAATTTGGCATGGGTAACTTGTTCTTCAATAGCGAGATTTCTATGAATGATTCCGATTCCGCCAAGTTTTGCCATCGCAATCGCCATGGCAGATTCGGTCACCGTATCCATCGCCGCGGAAATCAAGGGAATATCAAGGCTAATTCGTCTAGTTAGTGAGGTCTTGGTAATTACTTCCGATGGGACAACTTCTGAGGCATCTGGCAGTAGAAGAACATCATCATAAGTCAGGCCCAACATCGCTACTTTCTCGTTGAGCGCTTCTGCCATGCCGAAACCTTAATGGGTAAGGTAATTAAGCTCCAACTGCCCGCATAATCTCCTCGCAGGCTTCAACTAAATCATCAACTAATACCGCGCTCTTTGGGCAGTTATTGCCCCAACCTGGTCCGCCAATAACTACGCGGGGCGCTGGTCTGATCGCAGGAATTTCAGAAAGTAAATCTGAATCACCATTTTTATTTAATTGAGCCCAGAGAAATACCGCCGGTGGTGCAGATTTCTTTACAACTGCGCTAATTGCTTCAATTGGAGTTCGTGCACCTAAGAATTGAGTCTGAATATTGCGTTCCGAAAGTGCTGCAGCTAACGCATAGAGTGGCAATGAATGCATCTCTTCGCCGAGGCATGCCAGCAATACGGGACGTTCATTAAGCGGATTCTTGATTTCAACTTGGCTATCATTTAATAAGCGCTTGATGATTTCACTTACTAAATGCTCGGTTTCGATACCAGTTCCTTGATCTGCCCATTCATCTCCAAGCATGATCAGTAGCGGAACCAATACTTCATGCCAAGTATTTGTAACTCCTCTTGATGAAACTTCAGCGCGTAAAAGTTCTTCGATAAAACTTCGATCATAGGCACGAGCAGCTCGGATCAAAGTTTCAACTAACTCTTCTCGGACTGTGATTTCGCGACTTAATGTTTGCGTTAAATTTTCCGGCTCGCCGGAATATTCCAAGGCTCGTTCTGCAGCATCGGCAGGTGAAACGCCAGAGATAACCAATTTGCGCATCAAAGTTAGCCGAGCTAGATCAGTGGTGTTGTAACGTCGATGTTCACCGGTTGTATGTTCAGAAGGGCCAAGTCCGTATCGGCGGTCCCAAGTCCTAAGGGTGGCTGGCGCGACCCCAAGGCGACGGGCGACAGCAGCAACGGTAAGAGATTCCCCCACCAATTTCTCAGACATAGGTGAATACTGCGCCCCGAAATCATCTCCCGCATCTTGAAATGGCCCGAATCACTAAATAGGTACTTGAACAACTTATGACGCGATTGTATGGTTCCACCATGACAGAGATGACCCGCCTACCAAAGCCTGTAGCGAGCAATTGGGAGTGGCAATACGAGGGCTCCTGTCGAAGCCTGCCTACTGAGATGTTCTTCCATCCTGATGGCGAGCGTGGACCGCGTCGCAAAGCGCGCGAGGTAGC
>JACCDX011856988.1_pt1 | contig 10680 bp, 24 predicted proteins | sample 7449681 | NCBI WGS metagenome assembly JACCDX01 (sample SAMN15323450, study PRJNA562643) | freshwater metagenome | isolation source: river surface water | place: USA:Blue River Watershed | collected 2017-08-18
AACCATGTTGAAGATCATTGTGGTGGTTTTGGCGTCATTCATGGCTGTTGGGTTTCTTGGTTCTTTCTTTCCTTCGGTTTTCACTTCCTCCATTAACATTGGAAACACTCAAATCAGCACTTACTTTCTTTCCATGGTTGGAACCATTTGTACCTTTTACAAGGTTGTTGCCTGAAAGGAAATGATTATGAAGCTTGAGTTTTCTCAGGTTCATGAAAAGGTTTTGCGTGCATACGTGTCTTTGGGCGGGACGCAATATTTCCGAGAATTTCGAAATGAGATACTCAAGGCAAATGGCTGGGAGTATTCCGAATATGAGAATGAGTGTTTGGTGAAGTTGACGGATACCAGCAATTGAGAGTGTAAGTTTCCTGAATCGATTGGGTCGAAGGACGCTAAGGCTGAAGCGGTCAAGGAGGATATCATGGAAACCAAAATCCAAATGACTCCAATTCATTCTCTTTTGGTTGTTACCAAGGGAGACGAGACTCGAATTTATATTCTTACCAAAAAGAATGGTAAGGAAGTTCGAGCCTTTTATTCGGAAAGGCTTCTGCATAAAGTTCAGGATTGGGATAACCTGGAATTGGAGGCGCATATTGAGGCGCTGTCTTATTCTTATAAGGTTATCCTGGGTAATGATTTGGCGGGCGATCTTCTTACTGGGAAGTATATTCCCGGAGAAGAAGTTTCGGGTTACGAGGTAATCCGAGCGTAACTATATTCTTAGGTTTACGGTTATCCTAGAAAAACCGCACTTCCTTGCCTTGACATTCTATTGTTTGGTATTATCTTCTGGTACATCTAGGAGGTAATAACAAATGACAGAAATCAAAGCTTGTACCATTGTAATTGACCAAAGTGTCTACACAACTTCATCGGGGGAAGCTCGAAAAAACGAACTTATGGTTGTGAGTACTGCTCCACGCTGGAATCATGACTTTATCAGTTTAGCTAAGTTTGTCGAACTAGGTAACGGTCAAACCGATATCCGTATCTTCAAAATGCCACTTACCGAGTTTCAATCAAAAGTTGACTCCGGTAACTTCCGTATCGTTACTATCTGATAACTACTTATCCTTACTTAAGCCTACCTAGCTTTTCCGCGCATAACCGTAACGAAGAAAAGCTAGGATAAAGGTAATTGAGATTTAAGGCAGATAATTGCCCTGAATCGATTGGGTCGAAGGATAGAAGGGACGGAGGGAACATATGAGCGTTTTTCAAGAGTTTTCGGGATTGCGTCCTGATTCCACTTTTCTTTCTCTTAAGAAGTACCGTAACCAACATGGTGAGGTTGCGGATTATCAAATCATTTTTCATGCGAGTTATGAGAATGCAATCAAACGATCAATTTCAATTTTGGATTCGTACACTCCTGATGATGACTTGGAAAGCCAGGCAAAAGCAGAGTTGATTGCTGCCTTTACTGCCAGCTTGAAGAAAACCGAGGAAAAGGTCTCTGAGGTTTATGCTCAAGTGTATGATACGGCAGGAAAGCCGATCAAGGGAGTAAAGATTCATAAGGAGAATGGTACGGCATATATCTTTGGGAATTTGCACAATAAGATTGTGTATCAACCTGGGGTATACAAGCCGATCAATAAGGCTGCATTGACTATTGCTAAGGATAATCTGCGAAAGATGTGTCCTGTCAATAAGTTCCGGCAGTTTATTGTAAAGCCTGGAAGTTGTGAAGCCATTAAGGTAGAGAGTTTGACTTTGCTACCTTGATAAAAGTGGTAGGACAATAACCCACCCTTAGCTACCGGAATCGATTGGGTCGAAGGGTAGTAGGGGTGGGGGACAGGGTAAAGAGGAGGAATTATGAAGGTTGGTTACAGGTCGGTATCGAAGCGTGGCTTTTTTCAGAAGAAGCTAAGCAAGAAGTACGATAACCGGCTTTTGCTGAAGCCGCTTGATTTCTCGGATATTGTGGCATTCGGTCATGACTGGTTGGCTTATTGTGGTAATAAGCTGAGCCTTCCTCTTATGGAGAATGAGATTCAAAAGCGATACCGTGCTGAAAAGGGAACGGTATCCAGGGCTATGACCTACCTGAAAAACCACAAGGAATTCGCTATTGTGGGGAATACCATTCATACTCTGAAGCCGGGTAAAGCTGATAAGGTGCATTACTGGCTTAACCTTCGGTAAAGAAAAAGAACACCTGGGCAAGTGTTAAAACTGCCCTTAACTTGAGATAAGTTCCTCGAATCGATTGGGGCGAGGGATGGTAGAGTCGAAGGTCGAACGGTTCTGAAAAGGAAAGAAAAATAAATGAACATTCACTTTTCTGAGGATAACATGGTTCGATGGAATGGTGATATCGGGGTTCTTCGGGTTTCTTCTGGTATTCAGCTTCCTGGTAGGCTGGAAATGCCGAATCATCTTGGTAAGCAAACCACTTTTTCTTTTCTTTACGATGAAGGGACTGATGTAGAGAAGGGTGATCCTCTTACTTACATTGCGGAAAACGGAGAGACGGTTTTTGTTTTCTTCCAGTAAGTAAGAGGCAATTCACCTGGGTAAGTGACTAAACTGCCCTTATCAACTGAATTGTATTGAGAAACTAAGCCGCTGACTCTAGCAAAGGCTAACCTTGGCAACATAATTGTTGCGCCATAAAGCAAGAGAGATCCTGCCAGCTTTATGTCAAATGAACAGAAATGTTCAACAAGATCTAATGTTTAGTTTCTCAATACAGTTTGGTTGAATCTTTATCAGGAGAGAAAAAACAATGGATAGCTCAAACATCTGTGTTCGGTGTGATGGGGAAGGTATTGAGTATTTCGAGGAAGATAATCGTCCTCAATCTCATACTTGTTATCATTGTTCGGGTTCTGGTTATGTAGAGGATGACATGGCTTTTCATGATAAGCTTTGTCAATTGGCGGTTGGTTTGGCAACGCATTATGTTTCTGAGATGCAAAAAGATATTGATTCCGATCCTGATGGAGAAGGTTGGAATTTTCATGCGGCGGAAAACATGATGAGTGGGAGCGATTACTTTTCCATGAAGGTTTATGATCATGCCGCTATCTTTTCCCAGCAATTGCAGGGCTTTTCTTTGGAAGATCAGAAGTTTTTGATTGCTTGGGAGGAGGATGCTTTTCAGAATCCTTTTATTCGCCCTAAGGCAGAAAAGGCAAAGGCTAAGGTTTTTGAGCCTATGACTTATACTGAAGATCATATTCCCTTTTGAAAATCTTAGGTTTACGGTAATCCTATAAAACCGTGAATCTCGCCCCTGAATCGATTGGGTCCAGGGATGCTAAGGGTGGAACGAACGAACCCCGCCCAATAAAACAACGGAAAAAGGAGATTCATTATGATTTCTCTTGATAAGGTTCTCGACGCAGCGCGCAATTCTTCTGCTAAGTCTTATCTGGTAGATGATATCATCTTTGCCAATGGATATTCCGAGCCGGGATATTCGGGCGATAAGGTAGCACTGGCAAACTGGAACAACTATTCAGTTTACAATGACCATACCAAGTCTTTTCATGTGAAAGATGAAACGATGCCTCGTCTTGCCAATATCCTGGAAAAGATGGGGTATGCCCTGGAATGGTCCGACGAATGGCTTATCTGCGATTGTTGCGGAAAGGCTGTTCGCAATCAAGCTGACAGTTATTCCTGGAAAGCTTCTTTTGAAGTTACGGATGATGGAGTAACTTGTCACGAATGTATTGATCCGGCTGAATACCTGGAAAGCCTGGAAGGCGATCATAAGAAAGCCAATACCATTGACAGCATTGATCCGGCTGATTACGGTTATGTTAAGCAATCGGATCGATATGAGAATGGTTGGTTTCCTGGACAAAACGATGATCCCAAAGCAATTGCTAAGGCATTGAAGGAGAAGGGATATAAGAGGTTTTTGTTTCAGGTAGATAATGTAAGGCAGTTTGACCTGAGGTTTAGTGTGTATATTCATCAGGAGGAACTGTGAGAATTAAGATAGGGATTTAGGTTCCTTAAGGGATAAGGAAAAGACAGGGTAATGCCCCCGAATCGATTGGGTCGAAGGGCTCTAAGGGTGAGGGGGCAAGGTTGACAAGGTAAGAAAGGAAGTTATAGTAAGAATGTCGAGTCGGAAAGAAAAGTGAATGATAGGCTTGACAAGATAAGATGGTGTGTTAGAGTGAATGTGTGAGAGGTTGAAGAAGTAAGTTTGAGATATGCATAGGTAGCCCAAAGGCAGGAGGCAGGGGACTTATAGTAAAATTGAGTGCTCCTTGGGAAACTGAGGAAGTAGAACTGCTCAAATTCGGTGGAACTCTCTAGTAGACAATACCGAGCCAAGATTGTAGTAAAATACAATAAGGTGTAGAGACTAGACGGGCAGGGTCTAAGGCGATAAAAAGCTATGACCAAGGTATAGTCCAGACCACAACTTAAAGAAATTTAAGCCTGATGCGAATCAGGGTGGTAAGAAAATCCCTACAGTGTGGGTTCGACTCCCACCCTATGTACAAAGGTAAGATAAAAATAAATAACGTGGAAAGTTAAAAGACTAACCCCGTTATTTATTTTGTTCTCAAGGAAGTTTAATTCCTCGTTTTTTCAAATGTTTCCGAATAGCATTATCGGAAACGCCTAATTTACGACCTACTTCAGAATATCCCAGATTATTGATCATTTCTAATAGCTCTGGTATTTCTGGATAGTTAGTTTTTGGCAATCGAGAACATGGAATACAATGTTTAGCCGTTCGAGAGTTAATTTCAATATTACACTTTTGGCAAAAGTAATGATGTTCGACTTTAATTCTTTGGGCTCTAACTTTGGGATCTTTGGAGTTCTTTATATTCTTTCCACGATAAGTATCAGTTAAAGCATGACAATTTGGGCACAATAATCTTAAATTGCTCAAGTTGTTATTCTCGTGGTTTCCGTCGATATGGTCCAATTCCAAAGGAATATCAAACTCTTTCCAATGAGTTAGATTGCAACTAGAACAAACGGCTTGAAATACACCTTCTTTGATAAGTCTTTGTTTTAGCTTGAAAGATTGAATTGGCTGTTGATTGGATAGATAATCTTCGAGAGATCGTCTAGGACCGAATTTCTGTCCTTTATTCCAGCCTTGTTTTTTGAAATGTGAAGTATCAATTTCCCATTCTTTAATAAAAGAATGTACGGAGCGATAGTTTCCTCCTCCTTTCGGGGCTAATCCTAATCGAATTAACACCTGTCGGATGGAAACACATTCTTTAATAATTGCTTCTAATTGTTCTTTGTTGTAAGATGGCATAACTCTTTTCATAGATATTCCTTTGGCAATTTACAAACTAACATATGTTATATTGTGTAATGCCATACTATATCAAGCTTTATCTCAATTCAATTCCTTCCTTTGACTAGCTGAATCGATTGGGTCGAAGGATGCTAGGAGTGAAGGTCGAAGCCAAAGATTAAAGGAAACAAACCATGCGACAATCCATGACTTACGGTGTTCTTCCTGATCGTGATGCTTTCTATAATGCTTTTGAGGAAGAATGCCCCAATGGAAAGTTTCGGATTCGCAACTGTCCAATGATCGGAAATGACGATCTGACAGAATCGGAACTTTGGAATCAAATTAAATCTGCTGTTGATACTTGGAACAGTGAATCTTCAGATTCGGAAGAATGGGGAGATTGGGCAAGTTGTGTTTTGAGCGTCCTGGGTTTTGAGTGGATTTGAGGAGATAAGTCATGAAGAAGTTTCTCAATAAGCAGCAAGTTCTTCAGATGTTCCGTGAAGTTGATAATTCTCCCAAGGGGGATATTGTGTGGAAGCGTGAGAGCTGGAATAACTTTACGGATATGCTGTGTAAGGATGGTGAGATTAGTCTCAAGCAGTATGAATCTTGGGATAATCCGTTCTGAAGTTAACTGTTCTTTCTAAGAAGGAATAAGAACATGGCAAAGTTTAAGGTTGCGGTTGAGTGGGTAATGACTACGAATGTGGTTATTGAGGCAGAAACCTTGGAGGATGCAATTCTTCAAGTTGAGGATATTCCAGATTTTCCCGATGGTGCTATTGTGGATGGCAGTTTCGAGGTAAATATGGAAGTTACCAGGGAACTGAATCGCAAAGTTACCAAGGGCTGAAGTTCTTTTCCAGGAGATAAGTTATGAGCCGAATTTCTTTTGCCACCAAGTATGAAAATGAGCAAGTGGAGGTTATTGCCGGATGGGATAATCCTTTGCAAACCTTTTTCTTAGATATTTTGGTGGATGATGAGGATGAAGATGTAATTTATTCTTCTATGTTTCAAGGTGATGGCGGATTCTTTTCTTTGGAAGATGCAAAGAAAGTCCTAATGAAACGTGGAATTCAGGTTCCTGCGGGTTTTTGGGAAAAGGTAGGAAAAAAGAGCCGAGAAGAAATCTACAATTTCGGAACTCTTTTCATTAATTAAACGTTTCTTTAATTCAAGAAAAGATCGCCTGAATCGATTGGGGCGAGGGATAGTAGAGGTGAGAGCATGACAACGCAAGAAGCACTAAGTTATCTAAAGTTTCGTTTGGCAGAATTTCAAAGCAAGAATAATGCCAAAGAGATTGCTCGATATGAAACTTTGATTCAAGCCTTTATTTCCGAGCACAAGTTGAATTAAGGAGGATATCATGTTCAAGGATTGTTTTCATCAGTACAATCGCCATGTTCTTTTTCCCCTGTATGTTCAATCTGTAGAAGCAAAGCTAGATGATAATCTTCCTTTGCAAATGATTACTGAACTGATGTATGATGATGCCTGTCAAGCATATCTAGATGTAGTGGATATGGAAGCCCGAGAAATTTGGGCTACTTGGAATAACCAAGGATAAGTTCACTGAATCGATTGGCTCCAGGGATACTAAGGGTACAGAGAGGCAATATGAACATCAAAGATTTTGAAGCGATTGTTGCTGAAATGGAAATGGCTCAAGAGGATCTTCAGGTTTCTCTTGAAATCCAAAGCAATCTAATTGCTGATTTGGCAGAGATTACTTTCCAATCCATTCTTAATCCTCAGCTTATTCCCGAGGCGGAATACACTTTTGACAAACTGCAATTGATCGATGCAATTGTTCAGGAATGTCAAGATGAAGTGAATTGTATGGTTTCGATTCTTTCGGAGAATCCTAACTAATGTCACAGCTAATGTTCGATATTTTGGCGTATATGAGTACGGCTCTTGTTCTTGGTTTTCTGGTTTACGGCGTTATTGATACGCTTTGAGAGGTAAATATGGAAAGCTATACGGAGTTTCAGGTAACGCATTGTGATTGTTGTGGTAAGCAGGGTTCATGTGCTGTTTATCATCAATACGGCACGCCTATTTTCGCCACTTGCAAGAGCTGCGATTATATCAATATCTTCCAAAAGGCGGCAAATAGTCAAATCAATGACTGGCTGAATGGTAAGAAGTTTTAAGGAGATAGTTATGAATCAGCAAGATTTTCAGGAGATTGTAGATTCCATCATAGATTCTCTTGAACCTCAAGAGCAAATCTTTCAAAATCTTTCTGTAACTATTCCTGAGTTTGTTAGTATTGAAGCTTTAGTAGAAGCTAATCAATATGATTCGTTTGCTTGAAATTCTTAGCTTGGCTTTGATTATGATTTATAGCCTTAGCTTTCATGCTTATTAAGGAATCAAACACATGATTAATACTGTTGAATTTCTGATCATGAGTGTATTGATGATGGTGATGATTATGACGCCTAATTGAGTAGGCGAAAAAGATCGGATAAGTTGGCTGAATCGATTGGGTCATAGGATAGTAAGGATGAGAGCGAGGGGCTCTCGAAAGGAAAAATGAAAATGTTTAAGTTTGATCTTGATGCGATGGTTTCTGAGGTTGAGGGTTTTGTGACGGAGCGCGGTAAGCGTATTCCTACGGATGAGGCGGTTATTCTTCTGTCTAAGGAGGGTTATCTTCTGGCGGTAGATAATGAGGGCGATCTGGATGTTGAGAAGGGGGTGGTTATTCTGAAGTCGGTTATCAGTCTGACCACTAAGCTTAATTGCTCCCCTGGTCGTAACGGCGGTATCGGTCTTACCGCTTGGGAGAAGGTTTCTGGCAATAAGACGGTTTCTGAGCTTACTCAGCTTAGGCGAGATTTGGAGTCGAATGGTTTGGAGTCTACGGTTGCTCGCAATGTGCTTGGTAAGTATATGACGGATCTGCTTAGCAGTAAGACGGGTGTGTTGGCTCCCAAGGATATTATCGCAAAGTACGCTTGAAGTAACATAACGCATCGGGCGAATTAAGTTTCGTCCGATTGCTTATCTCTCTAGTGCGATAGGGGGATAATCAATCGGGTGAATAATTCCTCATAGATAAGAGAGGCAATTATGAAGAAGCGCAAAATGAAAAAGGCTCGTAATCTGGTGGTTCTCGATATGATTCTGAATATGAATAAGGCTCAGAATATGCGAGATAAGCGTCTGCGTCGAGCCAAAGATAAGAAAAACAACTCCTGGGATTAACTTCCCATCTAGTTAACAACTAAAAACTCCTAAGGGGCTTATCTTCCGATAGCCGCCCCAGCCCTACCACGCCTTATTCAAACCCATTATCAACCCATATCTACTAACCAAGTTATCCACAGGTTATCCACAAATAATCTACAGGGCAAGAGGTACTTGGGTAAGGCAAATTAAAAGGTAGGAATAAGCGTGATCTGGTGGGCTGAATCGATTGGGTCGAAGGAAGGATAAGGCAGAGGACAAGGAAACAATGGAAAACAAGAATAATCTTTGTCATTGTTGCGAGCGAGAGATTAAGGATATTACTGTAGGCGATCTGGGAGTATATTGCTCGGATGGTTGTCTTGAGGAATATGAGTTTGATTCTTTTTTTGACGGTTGCGACTCCGATTATTGAGGGATAAGTTCCTCGAATCGATTGGGTCCAAGGATACTAAGAGCGAAGGCTGTCAAGGGAACGAAAGGAAATCATAATTATGTTTACTCTTGAGATTGTTTCCGATAACGATCCTGTTTCCCCCCGTGAGTGGGATAACCTGGGTACTATTTATTATAGTTCTTCTCGTTATACCCTTGGTGATAAGTGCGTTTCCAAGGATGAGATTGAGGCTATGATGGCGGATAAGGATATGATTTATCTGCCGGTTTACGCTTACATTCATTCCGGTATTGTGATGAATACCACGGGTTTCTCGTGTCCTTGGGATAGCGGCATGAGCGGTATTATTGCCGTTAGCAAGGATAAGGTTCGTGAGTTTTTTAAGGTTAAGCGTATTACCAAGGCTATTCTTGATAAGGTGAATTCTCGTTTTAAGGGAGAAGTTGAGACGTATTCTCAATATCTGGGCGGTGAAGTTTACTGTTATCTTATCAAGGATGATTCCGGGGATATTGTGGATTCTTGCGGCGGTTTTTATTCCGAGGAAGATGCACAATCCGAAGGTAATGCCAGTCTGAAGTTCTATCAGAATAAAGCTGCGTAACATTACAAGTGTTTGATTATGGAGGATAATCATGTCCTATTGGTTTAAGTTCGAGATTATTCGGTATCATAATCAAACCACGAATAAGTTCCTTAACGAACAGGAATATGATGAGATGTTCAGCGATGCTTCTTTGGAAGAACAGCATAACATTGAAAACTGTTTTACTGAGAAGTGTATCACTCTAAACGTCAAAGGAACTGGATATTATATTCCGGCTCGTACTTGGGGAGATCCTTATGATTGTTATCCTGCCGATTCCGATTATGATTTGGAGTCAGCTAAGGATGAAAACGGTTATGATTGGCTAGACGATCTAACCGATACCGAACGATCCGAAGCTATGTCAGAATTGGCTAGCAAGGTTTATCGAGGAGATCATGATTATGATAATTATGATCCAGGCGATAAATATGCTGGTTTTGATTATTACGGGTATTGAAGGAGAGGTAGGATAATATGGGACTGGATATGTATCTGACTCGCAAGACGTATATTTCTCGTTTTCGTGATGAGAAGTGGGATATTCAGATTAAGCTGAATGGAAAGGCTACTCATATTAAGCCGGATCGAATTTCTTATATTGAGGAGGAATTCGGGTATTGGCGTAAGGCGAATGCTGTGCATAAGTGGTTTGTCAATAACGTCCAAGAAGGAAAGGATGATTGCGGATCATATTATGTGAGTCGGGAAAAGTTTGAGGAATTGAAGAACCTTTGTGCGGAGGTTTTGGAGAACCCTGAAAATGCAAGTATATTGCTGCCAACGGAAAGTGGATTTTTCTTTGGTGGCACGGATTATGACGAGCATTACTTTCAAGATGTGAAGTATACTCTTAAGTTGTGTCAAGAGGTATTGGAATGTAATCCCAAGGAAGGAACATTCTATTATTCCTCTAGTTGGTAATGATTAACTGGGGATAATTTCCCCGAATCGATTGGGACAAGGCAGCCTATAGGCGGAGGTACACCATGGCAATTCTCAATACCACCAATAATCTCAAGCCGTTTGTGGGTAAAGTTGTGGGTTATGTTCAGGTTAATAAGACCTGGGTTCATCATAACAATACTTATGAGTGTGCGGCATGGTGGGAGGATTCTCAGATTGTTACGGGTGTTTATCCTTTGTTCCTAAAGGAGAATTATCTTGCTCCTAGGAATCTGATTTTGGGATGTGTGTTTGATGCAATTGTGGTAGATGCTTATTTTCCTTCTATGTCGGGAGGGG
>JACCDX010673551.1_pt1 | contig 10678 bp, 11 predicted proteins | sample 7449681 | NCBI WGS metagenome assembly JACCDX01 (sample SAMN15323450, study PRJNA562643) | freshwater metagenome | isolation source: river surface water | place: USA:Blue River Watershed | collected 2017-08-18
AAAACTAAACATGCATAATAAATGCTGTCTCAACATTTAGAATGCTGACTTAGACCCCAAGTGCTTAATCGGCTTGTTCTTGGGAAACTTAGGCGGTTTGTGATGAAGCATGTTCTGCTCCGCCAGTCAACCTTATGTCATGCGCCTTATGGGCGCTTTTTTTTGTTCTCGCTCACCATAGACATACGGCATACAAATAGTGGTTGACTTGCTTGAATCATGAGTTTGTCTATGACAAAAGTCACTCGCGCCCTGTTTTTCATTGGAGTTATCCCTGCTGAGGGTTGAGCCATAACTTAGCTTGTCAAAGATGGGGTTCGCGATCGAACTTTGTTAATGAATTGGTATCAAAGAATCCTATGCGATTAAGGGTTATTTTTTGTCATAGACAATTATCCGTAGCGTTCTTTAAAAAATAGAAACAGTTTCAATGAAAAAAACTTTACTTTTACTGTTAATTGCAACTGCAACATTTCTTATGGGGTGCGGAGGTCAGGCTCAAACAGAGTTCAAAACTCTACCTGCCAATATGCGTACAGCGGAAGGCAACTGATATGAGGAAAATGGCAACACCTGCAAAAATATTTTTTATATTGATGGTGTCAGTTGCTGGCGTTTTCGCCGTAACTCAAACAGAAATACAGTTGGATCAGGAGGGGCAAAAGATCGTCTCCTTATACGGCAACCATCAAACTGGCCCTAACACATGGGTTACAGATTACAACGATGGGGTGCTGACGATCCCTGATGAAATGGTCTGCGTACTTAATCAACTTTGGAAGCCTGAGTTCCTCAACAAAGGAAATCTGCATGTTGAGTTGAACGAAAAGCGATGCATGGGTAACGGGGACGGCAGAGAGGCGATTCAAACTGTTGTGAATCTCAGCACCGATTCTTCGACGGGCCAAACAGTCGGAAAAATCTGGTACAACGATTTAGGCTCTCTTACCTATGGTGGCTCCATCGACGTCGTTGTTTACCTCAAGGTCTCAGTCACAGCATCACCAACTCCGACGGAGCCTTTTGGCAGATTCACTGTAGATGCTGTTGATGAAGACAAAGACACAGGGGATTTACTTGCCGTATTTAAGGTGCAAGCAGAAGGAACACACTTCAAGATTACCGGCAGAATACCGGGCAACAACGTTACCTTTTCTGGGTATTCTTCCCGACTTAACAAGCAAGCAATTTATAACCTGAATGGGGTTGGGGATACGAATCTGGGATACAACGACGAGTTCGTCTGTTACAAAAATTCTGGACAAAGCGAAGAGTGCTTCCCTAGATCGCTTTCAGCGCCAAACGTTTATGTGAACGCGTGGTCCTACGGTATTTACAACAGTGACGGCAGCAGATACCTTGATACGGTTGGCGATTTAGCAATTGATGGCACCACTTATGAGCTTGCAGGAAATTACGGTGGCGTTTTAAGGACAAAAGTTGGAGGTAAGGGTCCCGGAAACGCCATTCGCGGTTCAGGAACTGCATCAGACGCAGTTTTCTGGACTAACAAAGACGCTGTGATGACTTTGAACGGTCAAGCAAAAAATATGAAAGTCCAGTGGCTGACAAAAACGCATTCTGTCCCACCATCTACGGCGGCGCCATTAACGGCTATTGCCAACAACACTGGAATTGCTTTAACGCTCACAAATGCTGTACTGGACGATCCAAGCCTACTTGACCCTGCACCAGCCAAATCCATTGGGGCTTTCCCACAATCGGATTTTTCTAAACCGTTGACAGCCAAGGCTGGAAAAATACTTTAAACAAACCAATGTGTCGGTCGTGTGAGGGGGCTCAACTTCTGTGGTGAAGCCCTCTTCGTAAAATTTGATTTTTTCTGTTTGACGTCCTGAGTCACAGCATGATCCCTAGCCCATAGGTAAGGTCTTCTAGCGTGCACAAGGGGCTCTAGCCGACGACTGGCCAAGAAAACTGGCCAGTTGGAACACACCAAGACCCCAAGGCTGGTTGCCCTAGGGTCTTGTGCAACTGGCAGACTTTGCTATTTCGTCAGACGCACTGCGACTGACTTGCCGCTGATGTAGCCGATGGCTGCGCCCTTCATGAGGCCCTTGTAGTTTTCTGTAATTTTGGGACCCGCAGCATCCTTGACGGCCTGGACCGTATCGTTAGTGTAGTCGCCCGCATGCTGGAAACCGCTGAGGATGTAAGTCCACCCATTGAGGTCATCCACGCCATGCAGACCGGTGCATTCTGCGCCAGCGGGCGACGACATCAGACGCTGCAGGCGGCCGGTGTCCAGTTCGTAGGACCACACAAAATTGCTGACATGGTTGCCGCTGTCCTCGCCGATGAACAGCGTCCGCAGTTTCTCCGAGTACTTGAGGTTGTCAGGGCAGGAGATCTTGTCGACCACATTAATGTTGCCCATCGCATCTGCGGCCATTTCTGCGCCGTTGATGAGCATCGACGACTGGTAGGGTACCCAGTCGCTGTTGATGGGGGTGCCGTCGCTGTCGACCTGGTTGCCGCCCAACTTGTGTTGCAGCACCATGCCGGCGCTGTTCGAAGCGAAGCCCGCCAGACTGTTGACCAGACTGCCACCGCCCAACGGTGCTTCCTTATTGAGTGCATTGCCCGCGATCAGTGATGACGAAACCGCAGAGATGGCAGAGTAAGCCAACTTGTCCTTGATGTTAACCGTCGTGCCTTCCATCTTGGTAAACACCAGGCTGCCGCCCTTGAGAGCAGCGTAGCGGTGAGTTTCCAAGAATGCGGCGGCCTTGTCCTGACTTGCCTTGAGCTTAACCCAGCGTGTTTGGCCGTTGAGCTTGACCTCTGCGAAGGTGGAATCCGACGGATTGGTTGTGGTGGAATAAAGGATGCCGTTTTCCTTGATGCTGCCAGTAGTAGTGACCGTTGTCAGGGTGCTGTTATTGGTCAGCGCTTCTATCTCGGCACTGGTGGCGTGCCCTAACTTGATCCACCGGATGTTGCCGGGCGTTGTCTCGTTAAAAGCGGAGATGTATTTGGCCACGTACAGCGTGCCGGCTGACAAATCACCCGCGCTGTCGGCGATGAACATGAACAGACCGCCGTTGGTGGTGTCATCGCCACCCAGCACGGTCTTGTTGTCGGGGAAAACGCACACCAGTTCGCGCGAATAGCGGCCCAGGTTGTAGTGTTTTTTGATGGTGCCGGTGCCGTCGACATTGACCGTGACTTCGGGCAGATGGCCGTAGTGGTAGGGGCTTGCCGCAGCGGGGTTGATGCCAGCGTTGGTGATGAAGGTGTTGAACAGCGCCAAGGTCTGGTTGTCCCTCTGGTCGAAGGCGTCAGGGTGGTACTCCTCGCTGGACAGATGGGTGCCCCAGGGCGACAGGCTGGCGCCGCAGGGAATCCACAATCCGTGGATGCCCGAGGTGTCTACGTTGTGATAGCTCTTGAGAGACAAGGCGCCGGTGGTTGGGTCTTGGTTCAGTGTCAGCACACAGATGGGCGAGGGATAGGCGCCGTAAGCCGCCGACTGGTATTCGAACTGCACCACCGCATACACGGTGTTGGCTGGCGCGCCCGGCACGGTGAACAACGAACTGCCGTCCACGCTATCTGAGTAGACTTGGTCGCTCCCCACCGTCAGCGGCGTGTTGTCGTTTTTGAAGTAACCACCTGCAAGGATGGTGCCGCCACCGGTCTTGGGGACCATGTCACCGGTGACGAAGAACGGCGTGTATCCAAGTTCGATGGTCTGCGTGCTGCCGTCTTCGAACTTCAGTTCCAGTTTGGCTCCTTCGCTGCTGGCCTTGCCAAGGTCTGCGGCCTTCGCAATTGGGGCGCAGCCATGCCGATAAAGCGGGCCGAGACGATGGACTGCAAGGCATCCGTGCCGTTGATGCCGTTGGTGCCGTCGGTGCCATCGTCGCATCCAGCCAGCAAGGCGGCAATGCTGGCTCCGCTCATCGGAAGCAGCGGTGCGCTTCCGAACATCTTGAGCAGTTTGCGACGCGAAGTAGAACCGATTTCGGTTTGGGCGTTGGATTCAGACATGGGCGTTCCCTTAAAGTTAATGCAAGGATGAGGTAAGGCAGACAGTGCCAGCCTCGGGGGCGTGCGCCGGGTCAGCAACACCGTCCGACGGCACGATTGAGGAGAATGTAGGAATGCAATGTGACGACCCTATGACTGCCTCGTGCACATCTCATTCCGAATTTCTGTTTGAAGTTACAGGGATCGCTTCAGCAACTGGCGAGTTCTTACTTCGAGTTGATAGCTGTCCCTGAAGCAGAGGTGACTGTTGGTCTCTTGTTCATGCACTTTCGACCGATTCAGATATCTATTTCAAACGTATCTGAGGCTATCCATGACCCAGACCACTCGGTGAAGTTTTTAGGGCTGACGGGATCAAAAATGGGTCCCTTGATACGCCCATCAAAAAAATAAATGATCAGACGCGCTTTACTTGCCAGACAGCGCAGAAGACTGGGCACTACAAAATTGAGCGACGGATATTGAATTTCGCAATATTCAACTTCTAATCGTAAAAAAGTGATTTTTTAGCAAAGAAGTTGGGAGGGTCATCACTGAATGGAGGGCGAACTCAATTTTCAAAGAAAAACCGCCGATAGGACCTTTTTCTCAGGCATGCAAAAAAATACCCCTTTCAGGGGGAGGTTTTGTTCTCCCAACGACCCCCCACACATCTGCGAGCCAAACGACGCAGCCAGCTTGATTCGCGCAGCGCAAGAAAGCGCAGTGCTGCGCTAAGCGTGTGAGTCAAATGCAATCACCTTCTTTGGGGGCGTTGCTGTCAGGTTGACCGCTACCGTACGCCATCGAACAAAGTACAACGCAGGGATCTCCTTAGGATGGGCTTGGCGCAATCCGCCAGCACACCGCCGACGACAGTCACGAGCAAGGAAAGCGTTGTGACGGTGGACAAGGAAAAAGTCACCGCGGACAAGGCTGCGATTCGGAAGGACAAGTCCAATCTCAAAGCAGACAAGGCCAAACTCAAAGAAGACGAGAAAAAAAAACGACTGGACGCGGCCAAAGAGCGATCGCAAAAGAAATAAGTCTTTGCGCTGGGTGGTCTGAGAGGTCGATGCAAGACCCCGCAGGCCATCCTGCGCTTTCGAGGGTTATCCATCATGGTTCAAGGATAGATGGCGAGGTAAATTGGTTTAACCAGTTTGGTTGAACCAATTCAATGTCTTTCACCCTCGAGTCCAGCCCCATCCTCTCCAGGATCCTGCCATTCCTGCGTGAGCGAAGGTATGCCGCTGGCGAGCGCATTCCCTCAGAGAGAGAGCTGGCCGATCGTTTTCAAGTCAGTCGTGGCATTCTGAGAGAAGCACTTTCAGCCTTGGAGGCGATGCGCGTGATTGAGCGCCGGCCTCAGTCGGGCATTTACCTGCGCGACCTGAAAACCGAAGCTTCCCTGGACATGCTGGTTTTGGAAGCCAGCCTGGGCATGCCTGTTTCGCCAACCGAGGTCAATGAGCTCAACGAATTTCGTTCCATGCTGGAGCTGCAAGCGGTGCGCCTAGCGTGCCAGCGCAGGACATCGCGCGACCTGGACCGCATCCAGCAAATTTTGTTGACATCACAACAGCGCCTGAAAGCTGGCGAATCGCTGGCCGAGCAAGACGCGCAATTTCATCTGGCCTTGTGTGCCGCCAGTGGCAACCAGTTGATATTGCGCTCTGCCCACTCGTTTTGGTTGGCTTCTCAAGAGCGCAGGCAGAAGTACTTTCAACATCCATTGAACAGCAAACGATCGTTGCGACAGCATCAGGCCTTGTGCGATGCCATTGCACAGCAGGATGAAGACTTGGCGCTCAAGGTGATGGAGAAGCACTTAGGGCAGGTTCACCGGTATTGGCTGACACAAGTGCAAGGCGCAGCGCATGGGTGATCTTCGGCCCATCGTCTTGTTGACCAACCCCATCGAGGCTGGGGCGGTAGACCATCTGGCCCAACATTGCCAAGTGGTCTTGGCAGAAAACACGCAAGGCGACACCTTGTGCCGATTGGCTCAAGATGCCAGTTTCATCGTGGTGCGCGCGCCTTTGCCGCCCAGCCTTTTTGAGTCCGCGCATCGGTTGCGAGCCGTGGTGCGTCATGGTGCGGGCCTGGACATGATTCCCATCCCAGAAGCTAGCGCCCACGGCGTGGTCGTGGCCAATGTTCCGGGTGTGAATGCCACAACGGTGGCAGAGTATGTGCTCGGGCAAATGCTGAACCTGAACCGGCAATTGGGTCTGGTGAATCAAACGTTGCGCAGCCAATCCTGGGGCGCTGCGCGCCAACTCAGTGACACCGCGCGCGACCTTCGGGGCCGCACCGTGGCCGTTGTGGGCATGGGGGCCATTGGGCAAGCCGTGGCGCACCTGTGTGGCGTCGGATTTGGCATGCAGGTGCTGGGCGTCACGCGGCGTGCGCAAGCTGACACGCCCAACCTTCGATACCTCTCATTGCACGAAGCGCTTCCGCTGGCAGACATGCTGGTGCTGGCCTGCCCTTTGAACGATGACACCCGAGGAATGATCGGCGCGCAGGAGTTGTCGCTGCTCCCCCGCGACGCCCTGTTGATCAATGTGTCCCGAGGCCCTGTGGTGGTTGAGGCAGCCCTCTTACAAGCTTTGGCCACTGGCCATCTGGCAGGGGCGGCGCTGGATGTCTTTGCGCATCAGCCCTTGCCCCCAGATTCCCCTTTGTTGAATTTCCCCCAGGTTTTGCTGTCGCCTCACATGGCAGGCATCACCCAAGAAAGCATGTCGCGCATGAGTTCGGTGGCGGTAGAGCAAATTTTGCAAATGCTGCGCGGCGACTTACCGACCCACTGGGTCAATACCGACGCCCGAGAAGCGATCTTGCGGCGCTGGCAATCCTTGTCCTCACCATGAAAATCAAATCCATTCACGCGCGTTGGTTGCACGTTCCCATCCCCTATGAAAAGCAACATGTGTCCGATTTTGGCCGTGTGGCTTCCTTTGATTCGGTGCTGGTTCGCGTCGAAAGCGAATGCGGCTTGATCGGTTGGGGGGAAGCCAAGGAAGAGGTCGGCAGCGAGGGCAACAGCCATGGCGTGGTGGCCATCATCAACCAAAAATTTGCACCGGCTTTGATGGGCGAGGATCCGCGCGACATCAACCGCTTGTGGGAGCTGATGTACAACGGCTGCCGCGCCCACTATGCCTTGGACCACGGGCATGTGTTTCCCATCATGGGTCGCCGAGGCGTGTCCATTTCAGCCATCAGTGGCATCGACATGGCCTTGTGGGACTTGTTGGGCAAGCACATGAATGCCCCGGTTTGGCGGCTGCTCGGGGGGCGCAAGGCGCCAGAAATGGCCGCCTATGCATCGGGCGGATGGGCGGATGCCGAGCATATTGGCGAGCAATTGCTGGGCTATGTGGCCAAGGGCGGGTTCAAATCCGTCAAGATGCGCGTGGGTGTCATCGATGGCGACCCGATTCATTCAGCACGCCGTGTGATCGCTGCGCGCAAAGCCTTGGGGCCCGACATCGGCTTGGCCTGTGATGCCCACGGGACCTACACCGTTGCAGAGGCAAAGCGTTTTTGCCGCTTGGTGGAAGACTGCAATCTGATGTGGTTTGAAGAGCCCGTGACCGCCGATGACAAACGTGGCATGGCCGAGGTCAGGGCCAGCACCGCCATCCCCATCGCGGCCGGTGAGAGTGAATTCAACCGTTTCGATTTCCGCGACTTGGCCGAGCTCAGGGCCGCCGATGTGTTTCAACCCGACTTGGCCATCTGTGGCGGCGTGTCGGAAGCCATGCGCATCGGCGCCATCGCTTCGGCTTGGAATCTGAAACTGGCACCGCATTTGTGGACCGGCGCACTGGCATTTGCTGCGGGGATGCATGTGGCCGCAGCTTCCCCCGCAGGTTGGTTGCTGGAGTATTCCGTGGGCGCCAATCCCTTGTTGCAAGAACTGGCGGTGGAGCAATTCACGGTCAAGGATGGCAAGGTCGCCATCCCCGATCGACCGGGTTTGGGTGTCACGGTGCGCCAAGAGTTTGTCGATCGTTACGCTGTGACATGAAGTCTGCGTGAGCATCACCTGGAGAGTGGAACCCTTATGAAGCCGAATCAGTCTTTTTTGCGCCGCTGGCTGTGCCTCATCGCCCTGCCTGTGGTGTTGCATGGGTTTGCCGTCGCGCAAGCGCAGCCCAGTTACCCCCAAAAGCCCATCAAACTGATTGTGCCTTTTGCGCCGGGGGGGACCACCACGATTTTGGCGCGCATCATGGCCGAACGCATGGGGCAAGCCCTGGGCCAGCCCATGGTGGTCGAGAGCAAGCCCGGTGCGGGTGCCAACGTGGGCATGGAGTATGTGGCCAAATCCGAACCGGATGGCTACACCTTGTTGATGGGGCCCATTGGGCTGGCGATCAACCCGGCTTTGTATCCCCGCATGGGTTTTGACCCCCTCAAAGACCTTGCACCCATTGGCCTGTATGCCGGTGTACCCAATTTGCTGGTGGTGCACCCGTCCACACCTGCACAAAACCTGAAGGAATTCATTGCCTATGCCAAAGCCAATCCAGGCAAGCTGAATTACGCATCGAATGGCAACGGCACTTCCAGCCATCTGGCGGCAGAGATGTTGAAATCTGCAGCGGGTTTGGACATCACACATGTGCCCTACAAAGGCGGCGCGCCGGCCATGCAAGACTTGATCGGCGGTCAGGTCAACATGCTGTTTGACCAAATGCCCGCCGTGTTACCGCAAGTGCAAGCGGGCAGAGTGCGCCCTTTGGGCGTGTCCAGCCTGAAGCGCTCGACGGCAGCCCCTGAGATTCCTTCGATGTCAGAAGTCTTGCCGGGTTTTGACATGACGGTTTGGTTTGGCTTCTTGGCCCCCAAGGGAACGCGCGCAGACATCATTGCCAGTTTGAACGCAGAGATGGTGAAGGTGCTCAAGGACCCGGGCTTTCAAGCCCAGCTCATTGGCATGGGCGTGAGCGCCATGCCCAGCACCCCCGACGAGTTCGCCCAATTCATGCGCTCAGAGACGCTGCGTTGGGCGCAAGTGGTCAAGGCATCGGGTGCCCGGATCGATTGATGATTTTGCACAAGGAGTGGACATGAACAACAGATTCATTGGAGGGCGACGTCTGGCGGTGATGCTCTTGGCTTTGTGGACATCGACGCTTGCTTTGGCGCAAAGCGATTACCCGAGCAAAGCACTGAAAGTCATTGTTCCTTTTTCGCCAGGCGGTGCGTCAGACACCTTGGGGCGGATGGTGGCCCAACACTTGTCGAGCACTTGGGGGCAAGCGGTGGTGGTTGAAAATCGGCCGGGTGCGGGCGGCAACATTGGCGCTGAGGCGGGAGCCAAAGCGGCGCCGGATGGGTACACGCTGACCTTGGCGGCCGCAGGCTTCATGGCCGTCAACCCTTCCGTGTATCCCAAGCTCAATTACGATTCTGTCACTGACTTTCAACCAGTGACCTTGCTGGTGAAGGCGCCGTTGCTGCTGGTGGTGAATCCCAAAATGCCGGTTCAAAGCGCGCGCGAATTGATCGATTGGGCCAAGAAAAACCCCGGCAAGCTGAACCTGGCCAATGGCGGTACCGGCACCGCGCAGCACCTGGGGGGTGTCAGCTTTGCGCTGGCCGCTCAGACCGACATCAATCATGTGCCCTACAAAGGCAGTGCGCCTGCCACCACCGATTTGCTCGGCGGTGTGGTCGATGCGCAATTTGACAACATGGTCACCTTGATCCCGTATGTGAAGAACGGAAATCTGCGCGCCCTGGGCGTTTCCTCATCGCGTCGTGTGCCCACCTTGCCGGAGGTTCCCACCTTGGCCGAGAGCGCGCTGCCAGGTTTTGAGACCGGCACCTGGTATGGCATCGTCGCGCCGCGCAACACACCCAAACCCATCGTGGACAAAATTCATGCGGAGTTACAGCGCATGCTGAACCTGCCGGAGAACAAAGGAAAGTTGCAGCAAATGGGCCTGGAGCCTCAGGCGATTTCGCCGGCAGAATTTGGCTCGCTGGTCCGATCCGAAATCACAAAGTACGCAGCCATTGTCAAAGCGGCCAACGTCAAGGCCGATCAATGACACTGGGCGAGCGGTGAAGCGCCACTTTCATCGATCGGGAAAAATCCGGGCATGTTGAAGGCGTTGAGGTAGCGGTAGGTGCTGAAAGCCATGCTCCAGTCGGCAAAGCGGCGATGGTCGATGGGGCTTCGGTCCAGCAACTGAATGTCGTGGTGCCGGGGGTCTTTCTGCAAGGCCACCCACAGGCTGTCCAAGGCCTCCTTGGGTCCCTCAATGCATTGTGTGAACACCCCATTGGCGTAGAGCAAATGGCCGGTCAAGTTCATGCGCGCATTTTTCTCGCGCGCTTGATTCAACAGGTCGAAAAGATCCCGGGTCCCAAAGGGCTCGGTCTCCGTGGAGGTGTAGGTCAGTCGTTCCAACATGCGTTTGACTCACGCGAAGCGTGTGATGAACGCATTTTAAATGCATCAAGCCCCCCGCATCAGGGCTGACGCAAGGTTCAACCCTTGTTGAGCAAACCCAATTTTTCGATCAAAGCCCGCTCGGCAAAAAAACTGTCGCGCGCAAATTTCGTGTATTGCTCGGTGTTGAGGTAAATCACGTTCTGGTCGTATTTGTCAAAGGTGGCCATCACGGCCGGGTCTTCCAGCGTTTTCTTGAAGGCGTCA
>JACCDX010810453.1_pt1 | contig 10678 bp, 6 predicted proteins | sample 7449681 | NCBI WGS metagenome assembly JACCDX01 (sample SAMN15323450, study PRJNA562643) | freshwater metagenome | isolation source: river surface water | place: USA:Blue River Watershed | collected 2017-08-18
AAACTATTTGAAAAAAGTAGACTTACCGTTCAAAATTATATTGAATCGCTCCGTATCGACGGAGAAGAAGTTATTGGTTTGAGAGAAAGTGAAATATATAAAAATAAAAAAAACCTTATTACTATAATTATACCAATTATAAAGAATTTTTTGTTGATACTGAGAAAATTTGTCAATTAGCAGTTCCTGCACCTTTTGGTAAAGGTCACGAAACAGTTTATGATGAAAAAGTGCGTAAGGCTCTTGAAGTTTCAGCAAATCGTATCGAAATAATCGATAAAAAAAATGGAACAGATTTTGATACCTATTTTGGTAAACTAGCACCACAAAATAAAAAATTCGTCTATAAACTTTATAAAATGCAGATTTATCAAGATGGGTATAACAGTTACTTTTTAAAATACAAAAATCTATTTTAAAACATATTTAAAAGTACAACTACTAAATTAAAACAATGGTATGCAATGTATGTTACACCAGAAGAAGCTAGAAGACACTTTAATGTCTCAAATAATACACTCAGAAAATGGGATTCTGAAGGAAAAATTGAAACTATTAGAGTCGGAACACATAGAAGATATAAAATTGAGTCACCAGCAACTTAATCAAATAAACAAAAATTCTGCTATGCCAGAGTCTCGTCCTATGATCAAAAAGAAGATTTGGACAGACAAATCAATGTTCTCAGAAATAAATTCCCTGAACACAGAATTATCAAAGACATTGGATCAGGTCTTAACTTTAAAAGAAAAGGATTTAAAAACATTTTGGAGGAAGCAATCAAAGGTAATATCGAAGAAATTGTTATTACCAACAAAGACAGATTATGTAGATTCGGATTTGAACTTTTCGAATCAATCATTACAACAAACAATGGGATCATCATGGTTCTCTATGACGAAGACAAATCACCAAACGAAGAACTCGTTGAAGACGTCCTTTCAATCATCACAGTTTTTTCAGCCAAACTATATGGGAGGAGAAGTCACAGAAATAAAAGAGTATAATAATAATATTTGGTTTTCATCAGATAATGAAAAAATAGATTTTAAAACATTAAAATTTAAATTATTTCCAACTAAAGAAGAAAAAGAAGATATTCTTTTTGATATTAGCAATCAACAAAGATCTATTTGGAATGCGTGTGTTAGCATACTAAAAAAAGATATATCTGTAAAAGATATAAAATATCGTATTGATCAAGAAAAAATAGAATTAAATGATTATAAAAATAAAATTAAAGAGATTCGAAAAATTAAAGATAAAGAAGAAAAGAAAATTAAATTACAAGAATTAAAAAATACAAAACCTAAACTTCTTAAATTTAATGATCGTGAATTTAGAGAGAAAGTTAAAAAGTACAAATATAAAGAGATTCCAGTTGGAATTGATCCTGAATCTGGTAAAAAAATAGTTTTATGCGATTATGAATTTGATGAAAATAATAATTCTTTTCCCGTTATAAATGAACATTTTAAAATTAATCATAATAGAATTCCAAGAGGAATAATATGTAAATTTATTTATGCATTAAATTCCAATATAGCTAATTATAGAAATAATGAAACAGACTTTAGTATTAATTATAAATCAAAAAAATCTGATATAGAAACTATATGTTTTGAGGATCAATCGTATCCTACTATAATAAATAATATTAGAAACAAATATTGTTATACAAAAATAATAAATGGAAGAAAAAAAAGAATGTATTTAACTTTAAAAGAAATTAAAGAATTTGTTGATATTAAATCAATAGAAATAATTCATAATAAAAATACAGGAGAATACACATTAAATCTCCCAGTTTCAAAAGATTTTAATTTACCAGATGATAAACGTAGTGAAAGCCAAGCTCGGAATATCGATGGTAATATAATAGCACTGGATCCGGGAATTAGAACTTTTATAACAGGATATTCTTTAACAGATATAATTACATTTGGAGATAAATGTACTGAGAAAATATTTTCTTTATTACTAACACATGATAAATTAATCATATTAGATACTCATACACAAAAAGAGAAGGATAATATAAATGAATATAAAAAAAAATTAAGATATAAAGTTCAATGTATGATAGATGATATGCACTGGAAAACAATAAAATATCTTACAAGTAATTATAGTATAATTATATGTCCAAGATTTGAAACAAAAAACATGATGAAAAAACGAAGTAAAGAAAATAATAGAAAATTAGCAGCTTTATCATTTTTTAAATTTCAAGAACGATTAAAATATAAGTGTAAAGTAAACAATAGAAAATTAATTGTAATGAATGAGTCATATACAAGTAGAACATGTTCAGTATGTGGTTATTTAAACTCAAAATGTAGTAAAAAAGAATTTAATTGTAAAAGTTGTAATTTCAATATAGATAGAGATATAAATGGGTCAAGAAATATAATGATAAAAACATTGATGCTTTTAGAGATGGAAAGTAAAGATGAGTTATCAAGTTATATTTCGAATAAATAAATAGATTTTTACGCTTTAGTAAAAGCGGTGGAAAGTTTGAAAGACACAAGGATACTATTCATGCTCCAAATCATTATGCGACACTGGTAGTAAATGTTCCAAATTCTTTTACGGGAGGAGAATTAGTCTTGTATAAAGATAGTTACAGAAATGAAGAAAATAAATTAGAAAATGAAAACAAAAATATTTTACATACTTGTAAATTTACTGGTTGGAATGAAGGTTCTATTTTATTTTTGACTGATATTGATCATGAAGTAAAACCGGTAAAATCGGGAATTCGTATTGTTTTACAATATGATGTTTATATAGAAGATAAAGAAGTTAAAGAAGAAAAATCAGAAATTAAAAAAACTGTTGAAGAAGATGAAGAGGAAGAAGAAGAATACGATGGAGATAATACTGAATGTCCATATGATAAAAATCCTAAAACGTATTTATGCAGTGAAAAATATATTGACGAAATTAATACCGATATCTCCGATAAATTACTTTTCCAGATCGAAAAATTCTTAATTGGAGAAAAATTAGGAGGAAAAGAACCAGTGACTGAATTTTGTTTTCTTTTATCTCGTCATTATCCACTTACTGTAACAGCAGAGTTTCTTAAATTAGGTGATCTTAAATTATATGAAATTTTGAAAAGGAAGTATAAAGTCGAACTTGGTTATGTTATCAATAAATTTGAAAGCGATTATGATAACTCTTATGATCAAAGTGATCGAAAGTGCTTGGAGGTTATGAGTTATTCAGATATTCAAAGATTTTTAACAGATTTAGAACATTTGAGTAGTAATAAATTAGCTAATAATTCAACTAATAAATTAGTTCCTCTGTTTGTAAGTAGTGGTAATTTTCACAGTGTTAAATATCAACATTATATTGAATTTACTGGTAATGAAGCAGCACCCGCTGAATATAGTTATGTTTCTATTGTATTAAGTTGTTCGACAAGGGAATAAAATAATAAAAACGAGAATTGAGATTGAGTTATAAATATTATTTTATATTAAAATAATATTTATATAAGAAATATTAAATATTAATAACAACCATTCCAATATGCATTTGTTTTTTTAGTTCCGTCACTAGACCATATACCATTTGTATTATAACCACATGTTTTAGTAGTGTTATAATCTGAATTTGCAAATCCACAACATCCGTTTAAACATTTTGAACTATATCCAGTTTCACAATAACTACCATTATCTATGAGTGTACAATCATTATCACTTGTTTTTCCTGTGCCATTAGTTTGATTATAAATTATTGAAGAATTAGAAGTATCTTTTTTAGCACATTTTACTGGTGCTGAATAATTGTTAGGACAATAATAACCTTGTGGACAAATTATTTTTGAGTCTTTAGAATTTGCAGGTAATTTTTCTCCTCCTGGACAATAATAACCTGCTTGACAAATATAACAATCTGTATTATTAGTATTAGAATAATATTTAGGAGGACAAGCAGTACATGATTTTGCACCATTAGATGAAATATATCCAACTGGACATTTTGTACAAGTAGTTGCTGAAGTAGCTCCTAAAGCACTAGAATAAGTACCAGAACCACATTGTGTACAAGTAGTTGAGCCAGTAGTACTAGAATAAGTACCAGCCTCACATGGTGTACAAGTTGTTGCGCCAGTATTAGTAGAATAAGTACCAGCATCACATGGTGTACAAGTTGTTGCACCAGTATTAGTAGAATAAGTACCAGCAGCACATGGTGTACAAGTTATTGCACCAGTAGTACTAGAATAAGTACCAGCATCACATTTTATACAAGTTGTTACTGAAATAGCTCCTGAAACACTAGAATAAGTACCAGCCTCGCATGGTGTACAAGTTGTTGCACCAGTAGTACTAGAATAAGTACCAGCATCACATTTTATACAAGTAGTTGCGCCAGTATTAGAATAAGTACCAGGATCACATTTTATACAAGTAGTTGCTGAAGTAGCTCCCAAAGCACTAGAATAAGTACCAGCAGCACATGGTGTACAAGTTGTTGCACCAGTATTAGAATAAGTACCAGCCTCACATTTTATACAAGTAGTTGCTGAAGTAGCCCCTAAAGCACTAGAATGAGTACCAGCCTCACATGGTGTACAAGTAGTTGAACCAGTAGTACTAGAATAAGTACCAGATTGACAAGGTTCTGGTTTAGTAGATCCTTCAGGACAATAAGAACCGACAGGACAAGGTTGACAAGTATCTTTGGAAGTTGCTTTTAAAGTACTAGAATAAGTACCAGATGGACATTTTATCGGTGAACTAGAAAGAGCTGGACAATAACTACCAGCTGGACAATCATACATATAGTCATTAGGATATTTTGGACAATATTTTCCTTCAGGACAAGGTTTTTTTGTACTACCACTATAACATAAATAACCATCTGGACAAGGTTTGCATTCAGTAGCTTCAATATCAGATGTAGTTCCATTATTACATCCTTTTATAATCCCATTTTGACAATAAGATCCTTCTGTACACTGAATTTTAGCATATGTAGAATTATTTGGACAATAATAACCTGTAGGACAAACTTCAGGAGCACTTGAACCTTCTGGACAGTATTTACCTTCAGGACAAGTTTGACAAGTAGATTTAGAAGTTGCACCTTCAGTACCTGAATAAGTATGAACAGGGCATTTTATTGGTTCAAAAGATTGAGATGGACAATAATAACCAGCAGGACAAATATTCTTAATACCAGATTTACAGTAATATCCTTCATTACAAGTTTGACATATAGTTGATCCTACAGTATCAGAATAAGTGCCTAATGAACAAGTTGGGCAATTAGCTGAGCCTTTAATATTAGAAGAAGTACCTATTGGACAAGGTTGACAAGTATCTTTGGAAGTTGCCATCTCAGTATCAGAATAAGTACCTACAGGACAACTTATCTCTTTAGAAGAACCTCGTGGGCAGTAAGAACCCTTTGAACAAGGATGTTTTTCTTTTATTTGACAAAAATAACCTTCTGGACAAATTTCACAAGCAGTTGCTTTCTCAGTAGTAGAATAAGTTCCATTAGAACATTCTATCGGTAAAATTGAACCTTCTGGACAATAAGAGCCAGCTGGACAAGGGGACGGTGTAGAAGTTCCTACTGAAGGACAATAAAAGCCAGCTGGACAAAGTATAGGATTAACTGAACCTTCTGGACAATAATAACCTGGTTTGCATTTTTCATTATAGGTGGTATTTCTTTTGGTAGGACAATAATAACCAGATGGACAAGGTATAGGATCAATTAAACCTTCTGGACAATAAGAACCAGCAGGACAATCATATTGAATACCATCTTTGCAATAGGAGGATCCTAATCTATTACATTTTTGACATATAGTTGTTCCTACCGTATTAGAATAAGTACCAGTAGCGCATTTAGTACAACTTGTTTCTGAAACGGCTCCTGAAGTACTAGAATAAGTACCTATTGGACAAGGTTTACATTTATCTGATTCTGTTTCTAAATAATATCCAGGATCACAAAAAATAGGTTTGTTGGCAGCTGGTGTTGTTGAATATACATGATGGTCAGAGTCTGGTACACGTGCACTTGGTGTCGTTGAATATACATGATGATCGGAGTGATCAGAGTCTGGTATATGAGCAGCTGGTGTTGTTGAATAATATACATGATGGGCAGAATCTGGTATATGAGCAGCTGGTGTTGTTGAATATACATGAATATTAGAGTGATCAGAATCTGGTAAATTAACACTTGGTGTTGTTGAATATACATGATTGTCAGAGTGATCAGAGTCTGGTACACGTGCAGCTGGAGTCGTTGAATATACATTTTTATCAGAATGATCAGAGTCTGGTAAATTAACACTTGGTGTCGTTGAATGTGCATGATTATCAGTGTGATCAGAGTCTGGTAAATTAACACTTGGTGTCGTTGAATAATTTATATTATTATTAGTGTGATCAGAATTTGGTACATTAGCTGCTGGTGTCGTGGGAAAAAATGTAACTCCTGTTTTACCTTTACCTCTCAAAGGCGGACAGGTTCTTATTTTTCTGCATTGATAATTTTCTAGCATTTTAATTATAATAAATTTTTATTAAAATTAAAAAAATATGAAAAAATATTTAAGATAAATTAATAAATTCATTCAGTTTCTATAGTAAAAATATCATCAAAATTTGTTTTTCCTTGAAGTGCTTTTTCAAGATGTTTATAATTTGGAAAAGTACTACTGTCTGCTGAACATTTAAATACCGGAAGATTTTTATTATGTTTTTCATTAAACATTTTAGCGACCTGATGAGCCAATTTTTTGGCTTTTTGAATATTGTCATTTTCATATTTTTGTCTAGTTCCCTTTGCCATATTATAAAATCCATTACATCGATCAGTATTTGAATTATATTTATAATTATAATAAGTTGTATTCACTCCCTGTAGATCTTTCAATTGTTCATCGCAATCGGTCCCAATATAATAAAATCCCAAAATAGCATCTTGAAATATTTTATTTTGTTTTTGGTATTCTGTTGTAGTAGTATCCGGATCAATATAAACATTTACTTCATTTTCAATAAAACTAGGATCAGCTGGATTCGCTAAAATATAACTATATTTACTAAAATTACTCTTCATACTATTATCCGAATTCATTAAGTTAAGTAGTATTTGGTAATAATCTTTCAAAACTTTGATCCAAAGATTCCAATCTTTCTTTTCAAAACGAGCTTGATTCAGCATCAATGTTCGTGGGTCCTTAATATCTCCAATAATTTCTTGAAAACCTTCTCCATTCTCACCAATATATACTGCGATGCGATTATCTTCAACTACAATATCGTATTTATTATTTTCCTTATAATCTTCAAAAACATAAAGAAAAGGTTTTTTGGTAAATTGACAATTTTGATTGATAGTTTGCTTGAGATATCCACTTGGTTGATTCCAAAATGAAAAATTATTTTTAATACTATTTGGAACTTGATTAGAACTCACTTCTATATAATCAAAACAATCAGCATAACCATCTTGACATAATTTTTTATTTCCTAACATATACCACATATTAATGGTCCCTCCAGAGTTATTATACATACAAGTTAAATCACCATTACAACTAGTTGGACAACTACCGCCTGGATTTTCACTTGGTAAATAAACCGCGTAACTTAAGTATTTACTTCTCTTCCCATATTTTTTGGTTAATGTATTAAGAACACAATCATTAATATCTGTTTTGTAAAAAGGATTATATATAAGTAGATCAGCTCCGGATTCATTCGTTAAACAATTACGAATATTTGTATCGGCATCTATAATAGCCGTTAGAGTAACTAGTGACCATATTTTTTGCATATCAAATATAATACCACAGGGTGTGAAATAATCTTTATTTGTCGTTGGATACATAAATAACATGGAAGAAAGATCTTTTCTAATATATGTGTAAGCCGCACAAGTATGTCTATTAACACTCGCACAATCACCGGTATCAATTAGCTCAACATCACCTTTTTTTAAAAAGGTTTCAAAACTATCAAACACAAAATTTTTGGCGAGCAATCCACCAACATTATTTAAATCTGTATCGGTATTATTAAATAAGTTCTTTAATCTTTCTAATGGAGTGATGGGTTTAGGAGTCTGAGTAGGAATCTGAGTTGGTTTTTGTGTTGGAGTCTGAATTGGTTCTTTTGTTGGATAAAGAGGTAAATCAGTCGGTAAAGTTGGTAAATTAGTATTATGTGAACTATCTTTTACTTTTTTATTATTAACTAATATTGTAATTGTGATAATAATAAGTATTATCGAAATAATTATTATACCAATAATAAATACTTTATTTACAATTTTTTGATTTATTTTGTTTAATATTTTCATTTATTATAGGTAAATTTAAAAAATATAATTAAAAATTATTGATAATTATAAATATGAGTTATCCTTCTGAATTTTTTTTAGGTAATTTAGTTAAATTAGAACCAGGTAGACTACAAAAATTTCCCACATGTTGGGCATACGCCGTAACTTCTCTTATTGGTGATACACTTAGTTTACAAGAAAAAATTTCTCCTGTCATACCAAGTACAATGTGGATTACTTCTATGCGTAATCATGTATGCAGAGAAAATCGTCCCGGAGATTCATTTTGTAATTTGACTACGTTTGAAGGTTATTTTCCATATGAAATTTTACTTTATATGTCAAAAAATTCAAAAGATTTTTATGCTAAATTAGAAAAATGTTTTTCACAAAATAATACAATTGATTTTATAGAATTTGAAAATTTCATGAATACTGCTTTAGTTATACCAATTCAATATATGATTATTGATTATTTAGGTTATATGTATCCTAATTGTTGTTTAAAAGATCAAAGTGGTATTCTTCAATGTCAAAAACCAGTTGATATATTATCGGATTTACAATGTAAATTTAATGTTAAAGTCAAAAATGTCAAATACATTGAATTTTTTAGAAAAGAAAAAAATAATATCACCGAGGAAGATATAAAATATTTTCAAAATAGTATTAAATATGTTTTATATTGTAGAAATAGACCAGTACTTTCTGCTATTATAACTACAAATGAATATAAAATATTTTTAAATACTGAATTACCTTCCGGAAATACATATTTTATTCCGACAACAGAAATTTTTAGTAATGAAGATATGGAAGTTTTAGGAAATAAAATTGATAAACATGCTATCATTATTTATGGTTGGGAAAAAAAAGATGAAATAGAATATTGGATAATTCGAGATTCTAATAGTACAAAATATGGTCATGACTTTTATAGAATACCATTCTCAACATTTTTAAATAGAGAATACTGGATTGGATGTGATATAGACTGGATATTGAATGATAGATTTCGAATTTCTTCTCCTCCAATTTATATTGTAACAGAAGTAGAAGAAGATGATTTATTAAAAATGATGGCTTTTTCTGAAGTTGATTACACTTTATAAAAGTAAAAAAAATTTAATTTAAAATATCTTGCTAAATATTAAAAATGGAAGTGTTGTACAATCCCGCCAACGAATTTTATGCGAATTATAAATTCAGTTCTTTACCAATTACCGAATGTTCAAATTATGAAGATGTTTTGAATAAAGCAAAGACAGTCAAACAAAGTTGTATTTTACTCAATAAAACCAAAAACGTTGTAACTGATAAAAATTTAGATATCAATTTTACTTTCGACTCAAAATTAGAAGTTATTCTAGTTCTAAATGTTGAATTAAAAGGCAAATCAACTTTGAAAATAAGAGGGAAAAATTATAGTTTGTCAAATGTGTACTTTCTTGACGGTGATAAAAATTTCAAAATTTCTAGCTTTTTTGTCGAAATTGCTGCTGAAAATTTAAAACTAATTAATTTTAGTATGCTTAATGTCAAATGTGCTACCAGTGATGTTGATTACATCTGTGTCAAAACTTCAGCAAAGAATTTCCAAATGTATAATTCTTCATTAAATGGTAAATCGAATACAGGTGTATTTTTACGACTTGATTTTCCACTGAATAATTATATTAAATGTTGTGCTTTTCAAAATTTTAGTAAAATTAGCGCCACAAATGGCGGGGAAATGATTCGAATGGCCACTAGTGGTTATGAAAATGATGTGGCTAATTGTACAATTGATCAATGTTATTTTAGCAAATGTTTAGGAGATCCGGAGGTTGTATCTGTGAAATGTTCGGGAAATACTATTAAAAACTGTATTTTTGAAAATAATGGTACTAGCAAATTAGTTTTAAGACATGCTCATAGAGTAAAAGTTGATAATTGTTACTTTAGTGGTTCTGGAATGCGTGTTTATGGAACTAATCACGTAATTGAAAATATTCAATTAGTTAATGAAGCAAATATACTATTAGATGACAAAAGTGGTTCAAGTTATGTTCCGGCTGCAAATATTAAAGTAAATAATGTGTATTATGAAAATGTCAAAACACCAGTAACAAATGATGGTAAAAACTGTACGGTTACCAATGTTGTGAAAGGTTTGAAGATTAAAAAAGAGGATTTACTTAAACCTAAAGTAGATCCTACACCTGATCCTGATCCAACTCCTGATCCAACTCCTGATCCTACACCTACTCCGATAATTATTCCTGAAGTGGTTGATCCTAATGAAACATATAAATTAAATCCTGACCTCAGTGAAAAACAAATTAATGAAATACTGAGCCAA
>JACCDX010826058.1_pt1 | contig 10678 bp, 8 predicted proteins | sample 7449681 | NCBI WGS metagenome assembly JACCDX01 (sample SAMN15323450, study PRJNA562643) | freshwater metagenome | isolation source: river surface water | place: USA:Blue River Watershed | collected 2017-08-18
ACCTTCGATACCCTGTTGAATTTAGTGGACGATTTCCATGGGATGACCTTTTTGCCCAAACTGTATTCAGCCCAATTATCCGAAGCACGCCAGAAGCGCCTGATTCCCCTCGTGGAAGGCCGAATCGAACGCGAAATTAGTTTATGTTATTACCGGCCTTATGCTAAATGGAATGTGATTAAGCGATTGAATGAGGATATTCAAGAGCTGGTGAAGGAAAAACTTATTTAAAATTATTCTAAATAAGCTTGCAAATGTAAGAATGCCTCCGTAGTTTTGAGTGTTATTTTTAATCAATCTAAATAAAAACAACATTCAAAATGTCAAATAAAATCCGCCTAATCGCCTTATTTATACTTACTTCAACTTCCATTTTTGCCCAGAATTCACGTTTAGCTGGTAGTGTTTTCGATGCTCGTCGACAGCCCGTGAACGGAGTTAATGTTCGACTTTTGGAATTAAAGAAAGGGAAATTATCAGATGAGACTGGTCAATTTTCTATTCCATCATTACCTTCAGGTACCTATACGCTTCAAGCCTCTTATGTAGGATACAAGACTTTACAACAATCGGTCACGTTAGAAGAAGGTAAGACATTAAATTTGGCGCTCGAACTCTTGGAGACCACAACGGATCTAAAAGAAATTGTCGTAGTGGGACATGTTAGTCAAAATGAAAAACCCGTAAGTATCGGAAAATTGCCTATCCGGCCCATGGATTTACCTCAAAGTGTCATGACCCTAGATCGTACACTTCTAGAAACACAACAGGTTAGATCAATGAGTGATGTTTTAATGAATACAAATGGGGTCTACATTATGGGAACTACTGGAGGCTACCAAGAAGAGATTTCTGCTCGAGGTTTTTCAATGGGAAGTTCTAATACCTTTAAAAATGGAATGCGGTATGCGAATGGGATGATGAGTGAGCTAAGTGGGATTGAAAAAGTAGAAATTTTAAAGGGAAGTGCGGCGATTTTATATGGTAATGTAGCTGCAGGTGGGGTGTTGAATTTAGTGACGAAGAAGCCTAAGTTTAATTTTGGGGGAGAAATTAGTTTGCGTTCTGGAAGCTGGGGTTTAATCAAGCCATCTATTGATCTCTATGGAGGATTGTCCTCGAAGGTGGCTGTTCGATTAAATGCTACGCATGAACAGGCGAATAGTTTTAGAGAGGGAGTTCGTTCAGAGCGTTTCTATGTAAATCCTTCGCTTCTTTTTAAGTTGTCTGATAAAACGGAATTAGTAGTGGAAGGGGATTATTTAGAAGATAAAAGAACCCCTGATTTTGGCGCTGGGATTATCAATTATAAAATCGTAGACGTACCGAGAGAGCGTTTTTTAGGAGTTGCGTGGTCTTATATGAATCAGAATCAATCGAGCATCACAACGTCTTTAACTCATCGTTTAACAGATCAATGGACGATTAAATTAATGGCAGGGATTCGAAATAATGGATTTGATTTATTCTCGAATGCTAGACCTAATGCAGGCTCTTTTGTTTCAGAGGACGGTCGATGGATTCGCAATTTACAAAAAGCGAATGCTCGAGAGAATTATGGCATAGCTCAAGTAGATGTGACAGGGACCCTTCATACAGGAGTGATAAAACACCAACTTTTAGTAGGCGCAGATTCGGATTACTTTAACACGGTTACTAATGCATTTAATCAATTCGTGCGCTATGATACGATAAACATCTTAGGTCCCAATCCAGCTACAAAACGGGTTGATCAGCCAGCGATGACTCCATTTACTACCACAACAGCCCCTATTAATCGGGTGGGCATATACGTACAGGATCTAGTCCACATAAGTGAAAAAATGAAACTTTTAGTGGGCTTAAGGTATTCTTATCAACAAACAACTAGTGAATTATATACGTATAGCACATCGAAAACAACGGTATCTACTAACTTTGACGGCGCCTTTTCACCTCGTTTGGGACTTGTGTTTCAACCTACAAAATCTCACGCTATTTTTGCTAGCTACGCTAATTCATTTGCTTTGAATTCAGGCGTTGATATAAATAACAATGCCTTGCCTCCTTCCCTAATAGATCAATATGAGTTGGGAATAAAAAATGAATTGTTCAAAGGGATGCTTTCGGCAAATGTGACGGCCTATCGAATTTTGAACAATAATTTAGCCCAAAACTCTTTAATCAATGCGACAACCTATTCCTATGTAAAAGAATTAGTGGGCGCTGTCCAAAGTGAGGGATTAGAAATAGACCTCAGCACTAAACCAGTTGCTGGAATTTCTTTCACCGGTGGTTACAGTTATAACGAAACGAAATATGTGAAAAGTAACACCTACATTGAGGGAAGTTTATTGCGCTATAATCCGAACCATACCGCTAATATTGGGATTTCTTTCCGTCACAATGGATGGCAAGCAGGCTTAACATCTGTTTATATTGGGGAACGCTTCGCTGGCAGATCCACTCGGGTCGCTGTGGCAAATGACGCTTACAGATTAATCGAATTACCGGCTTATACACAAGTTGATTTTAGCCTTTCTTATCGGATAAAACATTTTATCGTTCGCTCTAAAGTAGCTAATTTAGGCGACGTATTAAGTTATAATGTGCACGATGATAATTCTGTAAATCCTATTACCCCCCGAAATTATAGCCTTAGTTTAACCTTTGCTTTCTAAATCATGAGTCAACTTTCTTCTAAAATGAGAATTTACCACCGTTACCTAGGCTTTTTTCTGGCCGGTATTATGGCGGTCTATGCAATCAGCGGCATTATTTTAATTTTTCGCGAAACTAAATTCTTAAAAAGTGATGTGCATAAAGTAATCACATTACAGCCCGGTTTACAAGGTGAAAAGCTGGGTAAAGAACTTAGAATTAAGGGGTTTAAGCCTGATACTACACTAGGTGACATTGTTCGATTTAAGCAAGGAACCTACAACCTGAAATCTGGGGTAGCGGATTATACCGTATCGGAACTGCCTAAGGTAGTTAGCAAGATGACAAAACTGCACAAGGCAACTACGAATGATCCCTTGTTTTATCTGAATATTTTCTTCGGCTTATCTCTGCTGTTCTTCGTGATTTCATCCTTCTGGATGTTCTTGCCGAAGACGACCATTTTTAAAAAGGCGATGCTTTTTACGGCGGCTGGGGCTATTTTGACCCTCGTATTATTGCTGTTGTAAATCTAGTATAGGTAGGGAATAAGTGCTTTCACGCGTTTTTTGTAAGTAGTATATTCTTCGCCAAAAACAGCGACTAACTTACGCTCCTCCAGTCGGTAGCCTACCATAAGGTAGACGTAAGAAATGAGAAGTACGAGTCCCATTTTCTGGGTGGGGATAAGCAGAAAAAGACCTAAAATTAAGATGATTGTCGCGAAATAGAGTGGATGACGAACGAAACCGTACATCCCTGTTTGGACTAATTCCGGTTTTCCTTCTGCCTTAATTCCGAGAAATTCTGCTCCGTCAAAAGCCTGAAATGCGAGGAATAAAAATACCAGACCGATGACCGTTATGGCACTACCTAGGGCTAAGCTGCCTGTAAATAAATAGGCGTCAGGCGTGAGGATGCTTTGAATCAATAAAGGAATTAATCCCCCTAAAGCAATCAAGTTATAGAGCAGTCGGTAATAGGTAAAAAGGAAGGGCGATTTCCGCTGTATGAGCGCCTTAGCCGTGGTGGAGGCTAAAAAGCTATGGACAAAAAAGTAGAACACCCAAGCTATTCCGAGAATCGTGATTTCCATTTTGAAAATGATTTGGCACAAATCTAAACTATAATAGACATAATTTTCCTTTTTATCAGGATATGAAATGCTAAAACTATTCCTAACTTATGTTTCTAAACCTATGAAACATGAAATATCTAGCGATCCTTTTACTAGGATGTAGCCTTTCTTTATCTGCCCAAATTCCGGCTGGCAAAAAGGTCATCTCCTCCCTGTATGTGTACGATCTAGCTTCTGGAAAGTCCGAATTAATTCTGACGGAGAAACGCCATTTTGAAGCACCTAACTGGTCTCGAGATGGCAAGTTTTTGTTAATCAATGCCTACGGAAAACTCGAAAAAATTAGCCCGAAAGGCGAGAAATTAGGCGAGTTAAACACGGGCTCCGTAGCTAAGGCGAATAACGATCACGGCTATAGTTTTGATGGGAAATCACTTTATATCTCTAGTGCAAAAGCAGAAATCAAAGAGCATACCTCCTTTATTTATAAGGTTTCAGCGGTAGGAGGAGAACCGGTTCAGTTGACTCCATTGACCCCTTCTTATTGGCATGGGGTCTCTCCTGATGGCAAAACGATCGTTTATTGCGCGGCTAGAAATGGCAATTATGATATCTATTCGATGTCTTCGAATGGAGGAGATGAAATTCGATTAACTACTACGGATGGTTTAGATGATGGCCCAGAATACTCACCAGATGGGAAATACATTTACATCAACTCCTACCGTTCTGGGATGATGCAGATTTGGCGGATGAAGGCGGATGGATCTGATCCAGAGCAGATGACCTTTGATGCCCATTCAAATTGGTTTGCACACATTGCGCCTACTAACAAAGTGGCGACGATTATTACCTATATGGAGGACCAAAAGCAGGCCCATCCTTTTGGACATCAAGTCAAACTTCGTTTGTTGGATCTGAAGACGAAAGAAGTGAAGGATTTAACCGAGGCATTTTATGGGGGACAAGGAACCATTAATGTGCCTTCTTGGAGCCCAGATGGCAAGAAATTTGCCTATGTGCGCTATGCCTTGGAAGATTTGTAAAAAGGGAGTAAATTCACAAAAAACCTATTGAAATATGAACAAAGATAGTCAAGCTTCTAGACGGAAGTTTTTACAACAAATAGGGGCAACTAGCCTCGTCGCGGCGTCTTCGCCTTTCGCCTCTTTAGGCGCTCAGCAAAAAGCAGAGGAACGTATTTTGACCTACGAAAAACGCATTTCGGTGGGCGAAAAGATCCGCTTAGGTGTGATTGGTTTTGGGGTACAAGGTCACTTTGACTTAGCTTCAGCGCTGAAAGTTCCAGGGGTAGAATTAGCCGGAATCTGTGATTTATACACGGGTCGTATCGAAAACGCGAAGGAATTATACGGCAAGGATTTATACACGACACGTAATTACAAAGAATTATTAGACCGTTCGGATATCGATGCGGTGATTATCGCGACACATGATGTGTGGCATGCACGCATCACCATCGATGCTTTGGCAAAAGGCAAACACGTCTATATCGAGAAACCGATGGTCTATAAAATAGACGAAGGTCCGAAGGTGATTGCCGCCCAAAAGAAATACGGTAAAGTCCTACAAGTAGGTTCACAACGGGTGAGCAGCATCGGATTAGCGAAAGCGAAAGAGATGTTAGCTGCCGGTGAGATCGGAAAATTGAACATGGTGAACGCGGTCTATGATCGCCAAAGTTCCATCGGCGCTTGGCAGTATACCATCCCTAAGGACGCGGATGCATCCACTTGCGACTGGAATCGATTCATCGAGGCGACGGCTAAAATGGAATTCGATTCGAAGAAATTCTTCTGGTGGCGCGCCTTTAAAGAGGTAGGAACCGGCGTAGCAGGTGATTTATTCATTCACTTGTTATCAGGAACCCACTTTATGACGAATTCGAATGGACCAGAAACCATCTTCTCAACAGGTCAATTTAGCCACTGGAACGATGGCCGTAACCTACCAGATGTGATGTCAGGCGTTATGCAATATGGGAATACGGCAGAGCATCCTGCCTTCCAATTAACCCTTCAAGTGAACTTCGTGAGTGGAACGGGGGGGCAAGAAGTTATTCGTTTGATCGGTTCAGAAGGGGTGATGGATGTGAAAGGCAATACGATTTCCGTGAAGCATAGCATCATGCCAGAAGCTCCGGGCTTCGGGGGATATGATTCGGTGTTTACACTTCCTAAAAGCATGCAGGAAGAAATGACCCGCGAATACAATGCGAAGTGGACGGATGCGCAGCGCAAGCGCCCTACGAAAGAAGACGTTATTTTCAGAGCGCCTGCAGGATATGACGAGCACGTGGATCACTTCACTCACTTCTTCGATGCGATCCGCAACGGAACATCGGTAGTGGAAGATGCTACATTTGGATTTAGAGCTGCGGCACCTGCCTTAGCTTGTAACGAAAGTTATTTCCAAAAGAAAATCATTCAGTGGGATCCAGTGAATATGAAATTGAAGTAAAGATAAAAGCCTCAGATCATCCGATTTGGGGCTTTTTTTAAACCACTTATCTGTCGATATGACCGCTTAATAAAAGAGTGGATATATATCTGTTGCGGGCTGTAATTTTCTGAAATTATGGAAAACGAAATCATTAAAAACATCTCGAACCCGGCAGCTTTGGAAAGCTTGTATCGTTCGAATCCTGCTACATTTAGCCGTGCTTTCGAAGCGGTTTATCCACAAATCTCCACGGAACTTGCTGCCCAAATTTGGCAGGAACGTTTAGCTGTTTCCTCTACGTCTTGGGGCTCTAAAAACGATTGGATATTGCTGGTGGCCTTTGCGCTACTCGCCGGTTTCTTTATGCAGCTTCCCGATCTAGCACATCTTTCACATGACCGCTATTTCCCGCGTAACATGTCCTTTTTTGTGATGCCCGGAATAGGCGCCTACTTTGCTTATAAGCAAAGGCTAGGTTTGAGAGAACTCCTGTGGCCTATCGCCACCTTAGTGGCATCCATCCTTTTTATCAATCTGTTGCCGGAGAAAAGTACCACCTTGCTGTTAACCTGCCTGCATATTCCTATCTTGATCTGGTTAGCGGTGGGATACATTTTTGCGGGATCTGATGCGGGCAAGCGGATGGATTTCTTGCGTTATCACGGAGACTTAGTAGTGATGACGGTTGTTATCGGGTTAGCAGGAGGATTGTTTACGGCCTTAACGTTGAATCTGTTTAATTTAGTGCAGCTTAAAATTGACGATTTTTATTTCCGCTATATCGTCCTTTCTATCCTTCCTTCGGTGCCGCTTTTTGCCACTTTATTAGTGCGCCAAAACACCAGTTTAGTCAGCAAAATTTCCCCCGTGATCGCTCGTATTTTTACGCCTTTAGTTACGATCACCCTAGCTATTTTTTTAGTAGCTATTATTTTCACGGGGAAAGATCCCTACAATGACCGGGATTTTTTGCTGATTTTTAATGGGGTTTTGATAGGCGTGATGGCCTTGATTTTGTTTTCTCTAGGTGAAGCGACAAAGCAACATGCCTCTCGCATTCACCAGTATTTTCTGTTGGCTTTAGCTATTGTAGCCATCATTGATAATGGGATTGCCTTATCAGCGATTGGGTTCCGATTAATGGAATTTGGTGTCAGCGCGAATCGACTCGCAGTTTTAGGAAGCAATGCGCTGGTTATGGTTCATTTAGTATTAGTAACACGTCACTTATCCCGGTTTATAAAGGGAGTTGAAACGGTGGAGGGTATCGAAAAAGGCCTGACTACCTACCTTCCTTATTACGCAGTTTGGGCGGCGATTGTGAGTTTTATTTTCCCGTTAATATTCTCTTTTAGCTAATAAAAAAGGCCCGGAATTCCGGGCCTTTCGTTTGATAGGGTTAGGGGTATATTATTGCATTTGCATCGCATCCATTCCAGCACCTGAATTGTTCTTTTTCATTTGGCTCATGTCGAATTTACCGAAACGAAGAGAGAACGTTAGACGAATCATTTGTGGATTCGCTAAGCGGAAAGAGGTCTGCGAGAATCCTTCGCCGAAAGAAACGCGGGTGTTTCCACGTGAACGTGTGATATCATTGAAGGCTAATGTTAAGGAAGCCATGTCGTTTTTCAAGAAGGTCTTTTTGATCGCTAAGTCAATGCCAAAGAAAGGTTCAATATATCCCTGCGATGAACTTTGTGCTTGACCACCCGGAGGGCCTGGCATTTGTTGGCCAGAGGTAACAGGCACATTTGTTTTTCCTTGGTAATCACCAGACAACTGGATGCTCCACTTTTTGGGCAAAATAAACGTGTTATTTAGCTTCCCAAAAACAGACCACAAAGCTTCGTTTACTTGTGTCGCATCGATGTTCGAAATGTTGATTTTCGAATTGTACATGTTCACGTTCGCCGTTAAATCCCACCAGCTTTGAAGCTTGTTTGTGTAAGTAAATTCTACCCCGTAATTAATGCTCGAATTCGCGTTCACAAACGTGTTAATTAAATCCAGTTTACCACTAATCGGATTCGTCTCTTGTTTCAAATAACGCGTGATCAAATTATCTGTGTACTTATAATATCCAGACACTAAGAAGGTGGCAGAACCCTGTGACTTGCTGTAAGAAAGTTCACCCGATGTGGTGAATTCCGGAACCAAATCCGCGTTACCGCGCTGGATATTTAAGCTGTCGCTATAATCTACAAACGGAATGATTTGGAAGAAATTAGGGCGATTCACGCGGCGGGTCACACTTAATTGTAACTGATCCGTCTTCGATAAATCCTTCTTCAAGAAGATGGATGGGAATAAGCTAATCGGGTATTTATTGCTAAACGCTTGATTCGTATTTAATAATTTACCCTCGTATTCTGAGCTCTCCCCACGTAAACCAATCTTGTAGGAAAGTGTTTTGCTCGCCTTTCCAGAGATAGAGAAATAGGCCGCGTACACCTTGTTCGTGCTCTCATAATTCGCAGATGCAGCAGAAATAGTTTTATAAACATCTGTGCCTACCGGCTTAATGGTATTCAGAATTTGATTTTCTAGGTCATTAATTTGCGCACGTAAGCCTGTTTCGATAGTCCCTTCATTTTTAATGGGAGTTACATAATCTATTTGAGCTGTGATAAATGAATTTTTACCTGAACCTATGTTCTTTTGAATCTGCGTACCTGTGATGACATTGTTTTTCAAATAATCGGTTGTGAATAGACCGTCATATTGATTAGTTCCGCCAAAATAGTTGAAATCCCCAGTTAGTTCACGACCAGCTTTTGGATAGCTGTGCTTAAATCCAGCCTGAAATCCAGCCGGTTTAAATTCACGCATATTCTCGGATAAGCGTTGGCTTTGTGTGGTAACCCCATTGACAGTACTCACAATTTCGGTGTTTTCCGTAGGGCGGAATTGACCGCCACCACCAAAGAAAGCGCCTAAAGAAAGCGTCGTCCGGTTGCTGGCTGCATAGTCTGCCGCGAAACGGGGGAATAACATCATCCCTTGCGTTTTGTTATCTGATTCCTGGCTTACAGAGGATAAAACACCCCCTAAATCGCTAGAACGAAGACTATTCCCGATGGAATTATTGCGCATGCGCATGTTCATTAACGTCGCCGTTAAATTCCATTTGTTCTGTTGGTAGGTAAAATTTCCCATGATATTCGAACCGCCAAAACGATCCGCTCCCACATTCACCATCCCATTATAACCGTTCTTTTTGTTCTTCTTTAACACGATATTAATAATACCCGCCATACTTCCAGACGCATCGTATTTCGCAGATGGATTCGTAATCACCTCCACTTTTTCGATGATATCTGCAGGGATTTGATCCATCGAAAGACTCGTAGGACGACCATCGATAAACAAGGTCGGATTCGCATTACGCACCTTTACATTACCATCGATATCCACTTGTACCGATGGAATATTGCGCATCACGTCGATGGCAGTTCCGCCTGTGGTCACCAGGTTTTGGGCTACATTAAATGATTTCTTGTCGATGTCCATTTCGACCAAAGATTTCGTCCCCGTCACCACCACATTTTCTAATTCCTTCGAATCTAACGCTAATTTGATATTACCTAAATCTTTCTCAAAAGCGGCCATCATTTTCGCCATATCAGGCTGAACCCCAGGCTCCATTTTAGGCATTTCAAATACCACCGCAGCTTCGTAATTCTTGTAACCTACAAAACTGATTTTGATTTTTAAACGAGCGTTGACCGGGATTTCTTTGAAGTTGAAATCACCGTTTAGCTCTGCAGTCTGTGCTTTCACTAAGATGTCTTTTGCCTGTTTAGTTGCGGGATCGACGGTGGATTTCAATAAAACGACCGAAGCGAATTCAACAGGTTTCCCCATTTCGTCTACGACTTTTCCATAGACATGACCCTGATTTAGATTTGCTCCAGGACCACGCGCACCCGCTGGAGGGCCTCCAGGAACTTGAGCAAAAGTGGTAATGGAGAGAAGCGCGAATAGCGCTGAAGCAAGTATTTTTCTCATTAGGTGGCTTGTTTACCATAAAATTGTACCACAAAGGTACATTCATTTAAATAGATAGGGCATTTTTTCTGCCTGGCGGTTGATTGTATAGATGAATGATGGATTTTATGCGAGAAAAGGTTTTTCTTTACAGGATGAAAAAGCTCTTCTTTCTTTTTTTCCTGGCGGCATTTACTGCCACCGCCCAATCCAAACCAGCTGGTAAGTTAGATACGTCTAAACCAGTTCTGACCCTTGAGGCTTCCTGTGGTACTTGCAATTTCGAGATGAAAGGCAAAGGCTGTTTTCTAGCGGTGAAATACGAAGGTAAGGCCTATGCCGTGGAGGGCACTGGACTAGATGACCATGGAGATGCACACGAGGAGAAGGGGTTTTGCATGGCGGTGCGTAAGGCCAAAGTCCAAGGCAGTTTAAAAGAAGATAAATTCGTCGTAACCTATTTTGAGCTTTTAAAGCTAGAATAAGCTATCTTTGCACTGATGAAAA
>JACCDX011670208.1_pt1 | contig 10677 bp, 12 predicted proteins | sample 7449681 | NCBI WGS metagenome assembly JACCDX01 (sample SAMN15323450, study PRJNA562643) | freshwater metagenome | isolation source: river surface water | place: USA:Blue River Watershed | collected 2017-08-18
AATTTACATTCCGATAAATTGTTTTCTTCAAATATTTTTTTATAGTTTTCACAATATTCTTTAAATTTGTCAGTGTCCCAAGGTAAACTATTTTTTTGAAATAGTAAACGAGTTTTTGTTTTTTCTTTGGTTAAAATACCTGTACCAATTATATCACCTTCGTAATTTTGTATATTGTAATGATAACCTTCGCATTTTATTCTATATGGTAAATTATTTTTTATTGTAGATGTTAAGAAGAATTTATTTTTTATTTTATGTATCCATAATAAATTACCAGGTGATAATATTAATGCAAAATGTTTAGATTCATCAGATTTAATAAGTTCTACATTTAAATCTAAAAATGTTAATTCTTCTGAATTTTTACAATACTTAGATAAAATTGTAAATGGGTATGTGTTATTTATTAATATATTTGAATTGAATAATGTTTTTATTTTGGTTTCAAAATCAAGTTCTTTAAGTGGTATGTCTTTAAAATCAGGAATATTAATATTTATTTGTTGTGATAAAATTAAGGGTTCTTGTTCGTTGATGTTAAATGGTTTATTGTATGATATAATTTTTTTAGAAATTAGTAAATTTACAAAATATTCGGTTTCTATTTTGAAAGTTTTAAAAGTTGAATCAAATGAAAATTCTGGATTTAAATATTTAACAATGTTGTCAGGTGATATAATTATAAATTTAGAATTTGAAGATTTAAAAGTTTCATCATTAACAAAGTCAGGGAATGTTTCATTTATTTCGTTACATTTGATTATAAAGTTTTGTAAATGTTCAGGTGTATCAAAAAGTTTATCATATAATAATTTGATAGGGTCTATAGGGGTTTCATCTTTTACAATTGAATAAATTAAGTCGATCATTTTTTTATAATCTCCTTCAAAATATTCATTTCCGTATAATGGATGATGTATAAAATTTTCATGAAATAAAGTTATTAAAGTTTTTTCAGTTGTATCACAATCGTTACATATAGTCATAAAAAGTAAAACTGTACCTCTTGGATATGATTTAAGACGATTAAAATTATCTTGTTTTGTTTTTCCAATCTTATAAATTTGTTTGTTAGATTCCCTATGTTCTCGTACATGAACTAAATAAATATAATGAGTTTGCATTTTTATTTTAAATATGCTTATATTTTTTTAAATGAATAAAAAAAAGGAAAAGGGAAAAGGAGAGAAGTAAAAGGGAAAGTAAAAAAGGGAAAAGGAGAAGAAAGAAAAAGGGAAAAGGAGAAGAAAGAAAAAGGGAAAAGGGAAAGTAATAAAAAGGGAAAAGGGAAAGTAATAAAAAGGGAAAAGGGAAAGTAATAAAAAGTGGAAAGTAGTAAAAATAAAAAAAAGTGGAAAGGTAAAAAATTAAAAAAAAAGAAAAGTAAAATTATTTTTAAGAATAAACATTAAGAATATTATTAATTTCTTCTTGACCTGGAATATTATATAGGTCTGTAAAATCTTTATATTTAAGACACATTTTTTTAAAATTATGTTCTGACATTAATGGTATTCCATATGGTACGCATGTATAAAATTTAAAATTTAATGGTTCATTATATTCGAGTTCATAAATAGGATTACCTAATATGTTTACAATAATAATTTTTTTTTCATCTGATAAAATAAAATGAGGAATGTAATTAGTTAAATAACTATGTGTAAAATATGTATTATTTATTTTAACCAATGTTATTTTTTTCTTGTTACAATAATCATATATATCAAATATTTTAAAATTTGTTATTTCATCTGAGGTATAAAAAAGATATTTGTTATTAATAATTAAATTAGTGCTAAGTAATGCAATAATTATAATTTCCGTATTATTATATTCATGTCTATGATTATGTATTTCCATTCCATTGATATTTATAAGTTGATTATGTTTGTAACATCTACAGTTAGGAGGTTCAAAAATAGCAGGTTCATAGGTGTTTTTCATTGTAATAACAAATTTTGTAGGTTTTAATATGGTAACTAATTCATCAAAAGTATAAACTTTATTAAATTGGATAATATTATTAAGTATTAAATTATTAAAGTAATTGTTAATTGGAAGTTTATAAAATTTGTTATTACTGTAATAAACGTAAACTGTATTATCTTGTTGTTGTTCATCAGTTGTAATATAAACCGAGTTTTTTGGTAAATTTTCCATATTTTATATATAGCATAAAAATATATATCTAAAAAAAAATACAATAAATTTTTATTAATCTTTAAGAAATGATGAAGAGGGGTATGTATTTACTTATTATAGATTAATGAAAAGTTTAAACTGTTTTGTATAAAAATATCTTTAAAATTTTTTTTTATTTCAGACTTAATATTTTCAATTATATTTTCATCAACATATATAACCCTACATGGTTTTTTAATTACCAGTAATTGTTTATCATTTTGGTCGGTTTTAAATGTTTCATAAAATTTTTTAATATCATCATAATAGTATTCAATACATTTTTTAGATATATGGTGAATATTAGATTTTAAAACTTTGTTCAAAGGGAAAAAGTTTATATTAGTTTTTTCTTTAAATGTTAAACGGTTTTCAGTTTTTAAAGCTGTGTTAAATTTTTCTAAAATACTTTTATCAATATAACAACTACCTAATAGGTATGTTTTATTTTTTGTTTCCATCGTAAATTTAAGGTCTATTTTTGATGGTTTCCATACTCCACAAAGTTCTTCATAAATTTCACGTATTGCAGTTTGTTCAAATGTTTCATTAGGTTCTTGACGACCTTTAAAAGGAAGCCATAACCCTTTTTCAAGTCCTAGAATTACTCCAGGAATACCGTTAATAATAGTATGTAAAATACCTCCGCAAGAATACTCTTTAATTTTTGTCATGGTTTAATTACAGTGAATATAAAAATTCACTTTTTTTTTACTATGGTATTTATTTATTATATAAAAGATTTTTTAAATAAAAAGTGAAAAATATTATATAATACATACAGGAAAAAAGGTAATATGGCTGAATTATTATATAAGTATTATCAAAATTTATTAATATTTGCAAAACAATACAGAAAATTTAAAGTGGAAAAAGAATATAGTGATATAAATGATTTTATCAAATCTATGAGATCTAATGAATATGCAGATATTGTTTTTACAGATAATTCAGGAAAAGGTATTATTATGTTATTTCCTGAGAGTAGTAAATATACACATACTCAATACGTTAGGAAATTATTAGAAAGTTTAAAGGGTAATAAAATTTATATGGTTTATAAAGAGATGGTTAACAGCCATGTTTTAAAGGTTATAAAAAATTATAATGTTAAAATTTATTTACATAATAATTTTAAAATGGAAATTCCAAAGGGTCCAAATTGTTATTATCATAGAATAATGAAAGAAGCTGAAGTAAATGAATTAATAAATGATTACTTGCATTGTAAAACTACAAACCTACCAAAAATTTACGATAATGATCCTCAATGTATATGGATTGGTGCTGAAGAAGGTGACGTTTTAGAAATTATTACACCATTTAGTATAAATTATAGATTGGTTATCCCATCAGGAATAAAAAATTTAGTAACTGAAGAAATTGTAACTGAAGTTAAAAAAGTTGATGAAGCTGAAGAACCTGAAGAATTAGAAATGAAAGATGAAATTGAACCTGAGATAAGTAGCGAAAGTAGTGAAAGTAGTGAAAGTGAAAATGAAGAAATTAAAGTAAAAAAAGTAAAAGGTGAAGGAGAAGAAAAAAAAAGAAATGAAAGGAAAAAAAGAAATGAAAGTAAAAAAGGATAAAAAGAAATGAATAAAAAAAAGGATAAAAAGAAATGAATAAAAAGGATAAAGAATAAAAAGAAATAAAAAAGAAATAAAAGAAATAAAAAAGAAATAAAAGAAATAAAAAAGAAATAAAAGAAATAAAAAAGAAATAAAAGGATAAAAAAGTAAAAGGGTAAAGAAGGAAAAGGGTAAAGAATAAAAAAAGTAAAATCATTTAAAATCTTTGTATTGATTAAATACAGAATGTTCAAACCCTTCATTTTTTAATATATGATAAAATTTATCTCCAGTTATTTTAAATGTTTTATCTGTTTCTGTATCTTTAACTGTATAAATACCTGGATATGTAAGTAAAACACAATTATCAACTTCATATTTACCTATTTTAAAAGTTGATGATTTTGATGTTGTTGTATTTAATTCAAATAGTTTATTAATTTCATTTTCATCATCTAACAAATAACTAAAATGATCAATTACTTCAATTGTTTTTTTTGTTTCTATATCTGTAATTTCATAATATGAAACATAATTTTTAATATGATATTTACTACTGTTTGTACTTTCCATTTTTAATAATAAAAAAAAAATTCAATTTTTTAAAATCCTTTAAAATCAGGATACTCAAGTTTTTAACATATGATAAAAATTATCACCAGTTATTTTAAATGTTTCTTGTATAAAATACCTGGATATTAAAGGAGATAACTTCAGCTATTTACCATTTTATTAATAATAACTTTAATATTGAGTTTATGTATATCAAAAAAAAAATATATACGTTGTTTTTATAACCCTTTTATATATTCACTAAATTCTTTATATTCTTTAAAATCGGGATGTTCAAGACCTTCGTTTTTTAATTTTAAATAAAATTTATCGTTAGATATTTCAAATACTTTACCTGTTTCTGTGTCTTTAACTGTATGTATACTTGGATATGTACGAATATATATTTTTTCAACTTCATATTTACCTATTCTAAAAGTTGAAGATTTACGATCTGAAAAATATATTTTGTTTTCTTGTACTACTTTATTTATTTCAGATTCAGTTAAATATTTTAAATTTTCTTCTCTGACCATAGTTATTTTACCAGTTTCTGTATCTGTTAACTTGGAAGTACATTTTCTTAAAAGGTATTTACCAAAATACATATTTTTATTACTAATAACATATATAGAATTCAATTTTTGAATCTTTAAAATAAAGATGTAAGACCTTCATTTTTTAACATTATATAAAAATCATCAGCAGATATTTCATATACTTTATTTGTTAATGTATTTATTATTCTATGATAATTGGGATTTGAACGAGTTGAAGAATAAATTTTATAATTACCGATATTTATAAAATCCGATGAATTATGAAATTGAAAAAATAGTTCTTTTTTATAAAACATCTTATTTATTTCAGTATCAGTATGTATAAAATTATTATCCCTTAACAACAGAAATTTATTTGTTTCTATATTTAAAATTTCATAACCCGATAAATGTTTTATCATTTTTAAATTATCATTTTCATCTTTAATTATTTCTATATCTGGATATAAATTATAATCCATTTTGTAAATTTCATATTTACCGATATTTTTAAGAGGTTTACGATTTTTTAAACTTAGTTCATTTTCTTTTATTAATAAATTTATTTCGTTCTCAGTTAACATTCTATTAATATTTTCTCTTCTTATTATATTTATTTTACCCGTTTCTGTATCTGTAATTTCATGTCCAGACATACATTTTTTTATATTGTATTTACCAATATTAAAATTTTCCATCTTATATTTTAATATTATTTTATACTTAAGAGATAAAAAAAATAAGAATCTTCAAGAATATATAAAAGTAGAAATGAGTGAGGGTGTTTAATTCAATTTTTAAAAGTACAAAAAAAGAAAGAAAGAAAGAGTATATGTAATTCTTTTTTATTTATATATGTCAAAATGTTCATCTGACAACCCTTCTTTTTTTAATAATTTATAAATTTCATCTCCTGACATTTCTGTACTTTCTCCTGTTAAGATATTTATAACAGTATGAAAACAGGGGTAAGTTTCATAACAAAAATTTGAAATTTTATAATTACCAATTATTGTATAATCGTTCATGTTTTATTATTTATATTTTTTAGTTTATAATAAATTCGGTTAAGATAATTATACATGTCAAAATGTTCATCTGACAAACCTTCTTTTTTTAATAATTTATAAATTTCGTCTCCTGACATTTCTGTACTTTCTCCTGTAGATATATTTATAACAGTATGAAAACAGGGGTAAGTTTCATAACATTCATCTGAAATTTTATAATTGCCAATTATTGTATAGTCATCCATGTTTTATTATTTAAATTTTTTAGTTTATAATAAATTCTGTAAATACATTTGGTTCAGGTTTTGGAGGATCTTTTAATAAGGAGTTAAATTCTTCCATTTTTTTTATAATTTGGTCTTTATATTCAGGATCTCTTTCAATAAAAATTTGCGATGATTCAAAAAGTTTATAACAAATAAAACCTATAATAACTTTATTGTATTCATCTGTGTTATTATCGCGTTCAGTAACTAAATTGTTTATGTGGTTAATTGCAGTTTTTTTATAATCTTTAAATTGGGTTATGTCTTCTGGAATAATTTGCGGGTAATATTCTACATCGTATTCTTTTGTATGAATTTTATAAAAAACATCTTCATTAATTTCAGACAAATCTTTAACAGTATTGTCAACAGGTATACCTTTGATGATTAAAATACCATATGATAAAACTTTTTTAAATTCTATAAAATCTCTAGTAGGGATATAATTTAAATCTTTGTATTTGAAATCTGTTAATGAACAAATACGATAAACATTTTCAACAAATAAACATTTTTCAGTTATAGGAATTGAAAATAAACCGGTTTGAACTTGTGCCATGTAATCTTTTGAAATTACACCGGTTGGTATTCTTGTGTATGGGGTTTTAAATTCTAATAAAAGTATTTGGTTATTGTAAACACATAAACCATCAGGTGAATACCTTTGATTAGTTATAAATCCTTCAACACTTCCTTTTTTATAAATTTTTGTATTTAGTACAAGTTCAACGTAATTAAGTGTACAATCTTCTAAAATTGTACCCCATCTTGTAGCAGGTGCAGAAGGAAAAGATTTGTTAATATCTTGTTTTTCGCTGATTAGGGTTAAAACTGATTTAATTGTTAAAAGTTTATTTATTTCACTTCCTCCAACTGATGTTTTTCTAATATCAAACCATTTTTCTGAGTGTTGTTCAATATCAGGAGTGTTTTCGAGATAATGAAGTAAAACAGAGAGCTTAGAATTATCGAAATTATCAGTAACAGGTATAATTGAATCTGTATTATTATCAGTTTGTAAATTATCCATAGTATTACTACTATCATTAATAGTATTTAATGTTATATATTTGTGGCTATTTATTCATTTTTTAAAATTGTAAACGAAAAAAGTTAAATTTGGAGGAGGGTACTAAAAATAAAAAAATTAAGATTTCCCACAAGAATAAAAAAAGTCAATGGTTTATAAAAAAGTTAAGATTACTAAACTTTATAAGTCTTAAAATATTACATTATAAATAAGTAAATACCAATGAATGAATTAAATGAGTTGATACGTGATTATTTTATAATGAAATTTTATAATATACCTAACGCTGAAAATATCAAGATATGTAAAGAATTTTATAGTAAAATGTTAGGTACATATAAAAAGTATTCTGAACAATTAAAAATAATAGAAAATTTTATAAACGAATTTGATACTCAGATTAATGATATGGTAAATTTTATAGAAGATGATATTAAAGATGATTATGTTAGGAAATTAAAAAATAATATTATGTATTATAAAGGAAGTGAAATTTTTGTAGTAAAACAACCACCTACTACTTTAACTGAAGTAAAAAAAAATAAAGCAATAGAAAAATTTAATACACCATTAGGATATAAAATTAAGATGCAAAAAATTACAAATTTAAAATCGATACCTTCAATGTTTTGGGTTTTTGAAAATAATTTTTACTGTAACATTAATAGTAATATTTGTAAAGTTCCTTTTCCAAAAATTTCAAATGGATTAACTGAAGAATCGAAACATAAAACTATTAGATGTTATTACAAAAGTAGAGAAAACTGTAATGAAAAAAAGGGTAATAAAAATTGTTACTTTTCTCATACAGGAGAAGAAATAAAAAAGGTTGGTGTATTTGGGAGATGTAATAAAAATATGAGTTTTGGGAATCCTGATTCATTTATATACGACATTGATAAAATGGAAATTGAAGACGCAAAAAATTTATTGTTATACGGATTAAATGACGTATTTTTAGGTATGATAGTTTTAGACAATTTAGGGATTAAGAATGATAAATTTTTAAATTTAGATATAAGTTAATTATATAAGTAAAAAATGTTCGAAGATGAAATTATATTTTGTACTAATTTTTTAACAAAAGTTGATAAATTGAATAATGAAATTATTAATACTGGAATTTTATATAATGAAGAAAAACTAGAAGATATTATTAAAAATATTGCAGTTGCAATTAAATCTTTACAAGTTGTATCTAAAAAATTAGCAGATGTTAGTAATATTGCGGTTAATATTCATAATAGGAAAAAAGATAAAAAACTTTATAATATTATTGATCCTTATCCGGGTGATTATGATAGTTTTATTTTAAGAACATTGTATAATAAAAGTTGTGTAAATATTACTAAGAATATTGATTTAAATGTTATCAATGTTGAAAGCATAAATGATATTCCTGTTAGTAATTTGTATTATATAAAAAATTTGGAACAGTTTGCTATAAATATTGATGGTGTTATTTTACGTGGAAATATTGGTAATATAACAGAAAAAGAAAGTAATGGAAGTTTTATATGCGATTATGGTAAAAATTGTAAAAATGCAGAATGTACTTTTTACCATGACCCAGCAGATAAAAAAGTAAGTAAATTTCAAAGACGTAATTTTACTGTTGGATCATGGATTTATTCACCAAATCAAAAAAAGAAAAACGGATTTTGTAGACATGTTGGTAATTATAGTAGTTTAGATATGGATATAGCAAACTTAAAAAAAATGCAATATAATAATGAAATTCAAAATAGAGAACATCAAACTATACACGATATTTTAATTTATATGTGTTTAGTAAAAAAAGGTATGGTAGGTAAATATAACTGGGAAGGATAAAAGTAAAAGATAAAAAAAAGAGAGGGTGTGTAAAAAAGTAAAAGATAAATTAAAAAGGATACAATTAATCTTTATTTATTTTTTTATACCATTCATTACAATAATCAATAGTATTATATATTTTTATATTTGGATATGGTTGTAATATTTTTTTTATAACCAAATTAAAATTTATTTCGTCTTCTTTTGTTGGTTCTAGTTTATAACTTTTGTATTTAAAAATTAATCTTTTAAATTTAAAATAAAAATAATTATCATTTAAATACTTTAAATTTGCATTAAGTGTATCAGGGGTTTCTTCAAAAATATCAATTAAAAGAATTAATGAATCACAATGAAATATTGTATTTAATTTTTTATAACTAATATTAATGAAAATATTAGTATTAATAGGAAGTTTTATAATTGAATAATTTTCTATGTCTGATGATAAATGAAATTCTGTTTTTGAAGGATTAAAATTTTTAATAATATTCAAATAAAAATTTAAGTATTTGAATGATGAACAGTAAATATAAATTGTATTTACTTTTTCTATGTGTATTTTTTTTAATTTATATGGGTTGTTTATATTAATAGTAAGTTCATTTATGGATTCAATTTTAGTATTATAAAATAAGTTAATAGTTTCATCAGAAAATAAAATATTATAATAGTATTTTTTATTTGAAAGTAAAGGTTTTATATTAAAGGTAATTTTTGGAAAGTTAACTTTTGCTGGGTTTGGTTGGATCATTTTGAAGTATTTAAAATATAATACTTTATATTTAGATATGGTTGTAATATTTCTTTAAGTTCGTCTTTTTTAAAACATGATGAGTGAAAAGTTAATTTTTTAAATTTGAATAGATTAAAATTATTATTAAGAAATTGTAAATTTGAATGTAATAAGTTACGTGTATCTTCATCTATATATATATTTAGTTCATTACAATAAACAATAGTTTTATAGTTATACTGAAAGTAAGATAAATAAATTATATTACTAAAGTTAGGTAATTTTAAAACTGAGATATTACAATTAGTGAGTAAAAATATTACAAAAGCTTCAGGTTTTAATTCTTGTATTAAATTTAATAAAAAGTTTATATTTTTAATATTATCATAAATACTAATGCTAATTTTTTTAACTTTTGATATTATTAATTTTTTATTTATTGGAAAATATGAATTTTTGGTATTTATAATTATTATATGACCTACATAGTCTATTTTTTTTGTTATAATATCTATTTTCTAAATAATCACCATATAAATAAATTATATTGTATTTAACTTCATTAAAGGTATTTACAGTAAAATTTACTTTTGGTAGGTTAACTTTTGCTGAGTTTGGTGAAATCATTTATTATATTAAAAAAAAATCATTTTTTAATTTATAGTGTAAAACTTTATATTTGGATATGACTGTAATATTTTTTTAAGTTCATCTTTTTTAAGACATAATGAAATAAAATTTAATCTTTTAAATTTGAATAAATCAAAATTATTATTAAGAAATTTTAAGTTTGAATGTAATAGATTATTATCTTTATTTATTGTTATTCTTAATTTATCACAATGAATAATAGTTTTATAATTATATTCGGAGTAAGATAAATTAATTATATTACTAAAGTTAGGTAATTTTACCACCGGGATATAACAATTAGTTGATAAAAATATTACAAAAGCTTTAGGATTTAATTC
>JACCDX011903827.1_pt1 | contig 10677 bp, 12 predicted proteins | sample 7449681 | NCBI WGS metagenome assembly JACCDX01 (sample SAMN15323450, study PRJNA562643) | freshwater metagenome | isolation source: river surface water | place: USA:Blue River Watershed | collected 2017-08-18
GACTTTTATTCTTCTTTTTAATTTTTACTCCAGCACCAATAATAACAGGTTATTTATTAACCACAATTTTAACTAAAAGTATATGAGAAAAAATTCATTAATCACAGGTTTAGTAATTCTATTAATATCTGTGACAACATCGTCATTTTCACAGGTTAGTTCTTGGAGAAATAACCCACCTCAACAAAGAGTTGAGACACCAAGAGTACAACCATCAGTTCCTCAAAGAAATGATGTTAGTAGATGGAGAAATGAATCACCACGACCATCACAACCAGACCCTCGTGGTAGAGTTAGAATTCAAAATTGGGGAAGACCTAATCAATTTGGTTACTATTGGGGGAATTGGGGTTGGTATCAACCATTTCCTTACATTTGGTACGATGACTTTGGGTGGAGACAAAGAAGTGTAATTCACGTATATGAAAATGGTAAAAGAGATACTATTAGACGTGAATCGGTTTATACTTCATTTGGTGTTGGTTATACAAATAATAAACAAGTGTCATTTTGGGGTATTGCGGGAAAAAAGAAAGGTTATTTGATATTAGATTATACAATGTCATATGATATTGACCAAAACCAATATTACCCATACGGTAGAATTAATGAAGTAGATTTTCCATTAAGTGAAAATGATTTTATTAAACAAGGTACTCTTTATTTAGGTGGAGGTAAAAGGTTCCGTAAATTGGGTGTTCACGGAATGATTGGATTCGGTAATGAAGTAATTAGGTATCAAGGAAGAGACGCTCTCGGTGGTATATCATTTCCTAAATCTAATTCAAATTTTACAACATTTAAATTTGGAGTTATAAGAGATTTTAAATTTTTTACACTACGATTTGATAGAGACCCAATAAGAAACTTTAATCAGATATCAATTGGTTTAAATAACAAGTAATTAAAAACACTTTATGTTAGATTTTGATTTGAAAATATATGAAATGAAGGACGTTCTAACAATTGACGAATATAATGAATTGTCAGAATTGGTTACCGATTTTAAAATTGATTTGAGTAAAATAAATTCATCTTTGGGGTTTTTACAATGGTCTAAAAAAATACAGGATGCGATGAAAAATAAACATCCTGAAGAATTTGAGAAAATGGTTACAACCAATTCTTTAAATTATGAGGATTTTAAATTATTGGCAAAAATAAATGATGAAGTTGGGTTAAATGTAAGTGATAAAAATTTATTTCATACTGACTATGATTATTTTAATTTCTTATTAACACATAGAGATGATGAATTGATGAATAGTAGAATTATTAAATTATATGATAAAGCATTTAGATTTATATTAACTGATTTATTTAAAAAAGAGGTGATATTCAAAGATGTTTTATTTGGTCATTTTAATGTGTATCCTAAAGATTCATTTATTGTGAACCATACCGATGGTCCTACAGCAAATGATAGATATTTTACAATTTTATTTTTTTTAAATAAAGGTAGAACATATGAAGATGGTTCAATATTAAAAGTGTATAAGGAAAATGAAACTATAGAGTTTGTTCCTGATTTTAATAAAATTATTTTATTAGACCATATGAAATACAATTATTATCACGAAGTAACTAAAAATAATTCAGATAATGTTAGATATTCATTGTATACACCATTTAGTATTGATGACTATAATAATCGATTACAACAAGAATAGAAATAGTTGAAAAAGATAACCCTATTAATTTTATTTGTGACACTAACATCAATTAAACTCTTTGGTCAAACCTATACTCAGAGTTTCGTTGATAAATGTACTGGTGAAAAAAAGATAGCCACCACAACTATGATTAATGGGTACGCAACTGTATCTTTCTATAATCAAGTAAGAACCTTTACACCTTTAGAAGTTCAAACGGGGGTTGTACAGAGTTGGTTGTTATCAACAAAAACCACGTATGAATCATTAACTTGTCCTGTTATAAATAATCCTGTAGTACAACAGGCAGTTACAAATGCCGCTGCCGCAACCGCAACCGCGGCCGCCGCTTCCGCAGCTTCATCAGCCGCAAGTTCTGCCGCATCGTCATCTGCAAGTTCAGCAGCAAGTAGTTCCGCAAGTTCGGCTGCTGCGAGTTCCGCGGCATCAACACCTCCACCAACAACACCTCCACCAACACAAAGTAGTTCAACTCCACCACCAGCTAGTGGTAGTTCATCACAAAGTGGGGGTAGTTCTTCATCATCTTCATCACAAAGTTCGGGTAGTTCATCTGAAAGTAAGGCAGAAACAAAAACCGAAACTAAATCAGAAACAAAGAGTGAATCTAAATCAGAATCTAAATCTGAAAGTAAGACCGAAGAGAAAAAGGAAGAATCTAAATCAGAATCGAAAGAAGAAAAAAAGGAAGAAAGTAAATCAGAAGAAAAGAAAGAGGAAAAGAAGGAAGAGAAAAAAGAAGAAAAGAAGAAAGAGAAAGCTGCAGTATCTAATCCAATGCTACTTTCTTCGGATTTATCAACAATAGAATCTCCCGATGGTAGGTGGTTACAATCTGCAACAATTGGAGTGTCTAAATCTTCATTGATGGGTGATAAAAGTTATTCAGCGAATACAGTGATTATGAGTGATTTAAAAACATTCATTGTTAGTGGTGGATATACTAAGATGGATTTTTCAAACGGTAAATTAAACGCCATACATTCTTATTCAAGTGCATTTGCATATTTGAACGGAAACTATATGAACTTATTAGGATACACGTGGATTAAACCAACACAAAAGAAAGGAGTGTTTGGTTATAATTTAGGTCTCATTAATTTATTATTGAAGGACGAACAGAATAATAAGTTTAACCATAATATGTCAACATCAGTCGTGGCCTTTTGGACTAAACCATTTCAATATAGTAGGAAATTAACAATATCACCACAGGTGTTCACAATGTTCGCACCTATATCATATAACAGTGTTGCACAAGTAACCACAGTTAATAGACATATGGGATTCCTATTGGGTTCTTCTTTTGATTATAAAATAAGTAAAAGATTTGGTCTTAGTGTAAACTATAAATTAAGTGGTAACACTGCTCCGGGTTCACCGTTTTTGAGTAATTTCTTGATTGGTAGTAGAATGATATTATAACACTAGTTCTTTATCTATAGTTAAAGGTTTTATATGTTGTCTATTTTTTTTGACACCATAATCCGATGTTATTTTTGATAGAGTGATTCCAAAAGAGGAACATAAGACAAAGATTCCGATAATTAAATTTAACATATTGTATTTTTTTAATATAAGTATGAGAAAAATACAACAAAAATATTAGAATACCGAGAATAATAGGATTATAACAAGAAGTTCTTTATAAAATACAATTAAATTTTTTAAAAATAAAAAACCCCCAATGTAGAAACATCAGGGGTTCATTGACAAAAAAACTAAACGTATCTCTTAACGATACTAATAAAATTTAAACCATTATTTTCAAATAGTCAAGTCCTTGTGTAACTTTATTATTTTTGAACAGACTTCATAATCTTCAACCTGTTCAAAATATGGCATCACATCTCTAAGTAGGGTTTCTTTATCGTCTTTGGAAAAGGTGAAATCAGTATCCCATTCCAATCCCCTAATTTTAGCAACCACAGATAAAGTTAATTTCTTCTTTCTGGTTGTTTTTAATGCTTCAAATAAATCTAAAATGTTTTTGTAAATGACTTCTTTATTACCGTCGTAAAAATCGGTAAAATCGTTAAAACTACCCTCTATGTTTAATACAATATCGGGTTGAGCACTTCTTTTTCTCGGAGGTTTAGGTGTGTAGTTTGACATTTAAATAGTGTTTGGTTAGAAGTACAAAATAAGTAAAAACCTTTAACAAAAAAAAATATTTTTATCTTTTGTTAATAACTATTTTCTCCAAATAATCTATTTGTTGTTTTAAAGAATAAACCTCTTTTCTATAATGTTCTACAACGAAAAAAAGAGAAATAAGCATCAATAAATTTATTACAAATAGTATTGTGTTGTTTCGTTTCTGATTCATAAAATAAATTAGGTTACGATTAAAAAGAAGGGAGGAGGGAATCCCCTCCTCTCCAAACTTATTTTACTTCAGTTGAAGTGCTGTCAGTTGGAATCTGACTTGTTGTTGAGTCAGTTGCAGTTACTGCAGTTGTATCAACTTGAGTCGCAGTTGAGTCAGTTGTTTCATTTGTGGTTGACCCGCTACCACAGGCAGTTAATGCCAATGAGGCAAAAATACCGAAGATTAATATATATTTTTTCATACTATTGTAAATATACGTAATTTAATCAATAAAACAAAATATTTGGAAATAAAAAACCCCAACAGTCTGTCGGGGTTTTAAGGTCTTTCGGTGGGTTCAACCCCACTTACTTATGAAAAAAAACGAAAAGGTAATCGACAAAGAGAACCTTTGAGAATATAAATATATATGATTCTCATAAAAAGTCAACTATTTACAATATTTTTTTTGTAAATGTTAATTTTTCGTCTTTAAATTTAAGTGTAACAGCAATATTTTCAACAATATTACCTTTTAGTATCTCCTCACTTAAAAAATCTTCACATAGATTTTGAATTATTCTTTTAATTGGTCTTGCACCATATTCTTCTTCGGAATTTAATTCGTGAATTTTTGCAATTACTGATTTATCAAAAATAATCTTAAAGTTCTTCTCCTTCAATCGGTCATTTAATCTTGTCAATTCGATATCAATGATTTTCTTCAGTGTATCATCATTTAGTGGATTGAATGTGATGACATCATCAATACGATTTAAAAACTCAGGATTGAATTGTTGTTTTAAAGCTTTTTGGATTATTGACTTTTTAACTTCCTCCTTTTGAGTTTCTTTACTGTTAGTTGCAAAACCCATACCATCACCGAAATCCATAACCTTTTTAGCACCTACATTTGATGTCATAATAATCAACGTATTGGTGAAGTTCACCTTTCTTCCGAAGGAATCTGTCAAGTGACCTTCGTCAAGTATTTGTAATAAAATATTGAATACATCTTTATGTGCTTTCTCAATCTCATCAAATAATATTACAGAGAACGGATTGTTTTTTACTTTTTCTGTTAGTTGACCTCCTTCATCATAACCAACATAACCCGGAGGAGAACCAATTAATCTTGAAACATTGTGTTTCTCCATAAATTCACTCATATCAACCCTAATTATTTTATTAGGGTCACCGAATAATGTTTCAGCCAATGACTTTGCTAAGAATGTTTTACCAACACCTGTAGAACCTAAGAAAATAAATGAACCAATTGGTTTATTAGTATCTTTAATACCAACACGATTTCTTCTAATCGCTTTTGAGATTGTTCTAATAGCATCATCTTGACCAATAACTTTAGATGATAATATATCTTCTAATTTTAATAACTTTTCAGTTTCTTTGGAATCCAATTTACTAATTGGTACTCCCGTCATATTAGATACAATTTCATAAACATCCTCAACGGTTACGGGAGTTTTATTTTCTTTTTGTTTTAAGGTCCATTTTTCTTTTTCGTCATCAAGCTTCTTTAATATCTTTCTTTCCTCATCTCTTAATTTGGCCGCTTGTTCGTAATTTTGATTTTTAACAACTTGAACCTTTTTTTCTTTGATTGCTTCCGCATCTTTCTTAAGGGTTTCAATTATCTCAGGAATTTTACCTGAGATTTTTTTGTCCGAACCTAACTCATCTAAAATATCAATTGCTTTATCGGGAAATTGTCTATCGGTAATATATCTTAACGCTAAAGTTGTTATTGTTTCAACAACATTGTCTTGATATTCAACTTTATGAAATTCTTCATATGATGACTTTAAGTTCTTCAATATTTCAATCGTTTCAGATTGTGTCGGTTCTTTCAAGATAATTTTTTGAAATCTTCTAACCAATGCAGAATCTTTTTCGATATGTTTTTTAAACTCATCAAATGTCGTTGCACCGATACATTGCATTTCACCTCGAGCCAATGCCGGTTTTAAGATATTGGCAGCATCCATCGCACCACTTGCATTACCCGCACCCACCATTGTATGTAACTCATCAATGAAAACAATTACATTAGGATTTTCTTGAAGTTCGTTCAATATCGCCTTAATTCGTTCTTCAAATTGTCCTCTATATTTCGTACCTGCAACAAGTGATGTTAAATCTAAAGAAACTAATCTCTTATCTAACAGATTACTTGGACACATACCTTTATGAATTTGTATTGCAAGTTTTTCAACGAGAGCAGATTTACCAACGCCAGCATCACCAACAATTACAACATTATTCTTTTTTTTGCGAGAAAGAATTTGAGAAATTCTTTTCACTTCATTATCTCTCCCAACAACCGGGTCAATCTTTCCTTCTTCAGCGAGTTTAATTAAATCTCTTGAGAAATTATCAAGGATTGGAGTTGTAGAAGTTCCTCTTCTATTTTTTTGATTAGGTTTTGCACCCCCGTCTTCTAAAAAGTCTACCGACATATGTGTATGATTTAGTATTTATACAAACTTAACATTTTTCATTCAAAAAAACAAATCGCGGACAAAATGTCTAAAAAAATGTCTAACCAATGTCTAAATGTCAGTTTTAGACATTTGGCAAAAAAATTGATTATAGTATAATAAAATTTAATATACTATGATAACATTATTTAAAGACCCATTTTTCCAAGGTTTCGAAAGTGTGTTCGAAACATCAAAGTACCTAAAAAGTCCTGAAACTCGCATTCGAAAAACTGAAACCGAGTACGTAGTTTTAATGAGTGTTCCTGGCATAACAAAGGAAGATTTAAAAATTTCTACAAAGGAAGGAATACTTAAAATTTCCTTCGAGAAAGAGGAGAGTGACGATAGTGTCTACTTTACAAGTAGTTTCGTCAAATCATATAATATCCCTGACGATGTAAAAGAGAAGGATATTGTGGGTAAAGTTGAGAATGGTATTCTCGAATTAACCCTACCGATAGATAAGAAAAAATCGATAGAACGTCTAATCTCCCTCAATTAAAATGAAACCCCGAGTAATCGGGGTTTTTTATTTGATATTTATATTATAGTATTTGATTATTAACTAAAAATTTCGTATATTAATAATACTAAAAAATATAAGATATGGGTATTATAAGTGAAAAAATTGATGGTAAAAACATCTTAGTTGAAATCAACTCAAGTAATCTTAAAAGTGCAGGTTTTAATACTGAAACCGAAACTTTAACGATTACATTTAATAATGGTTCTATTTATGAATACTATGAATTCCCTTGGGACAAGTTCACTAAGTTTAGAATGTCTGAATCTCAAGGTAAATTTTTGAATAGTAACATAAACGGCAAATATAAATTTAAGAGGTTAGTATGATAAATAAGTCTTTGGTTGATGAACTTTTTGAAGATAGTGAATTAGACCAAAAGATAGTTAAGTCTTTTTATTCTAAAGAATCGTTATCCCCTGATATATTTGAGGAGGATAATGGTTCTTTTATTATGAAGGATAACATTAGAACTAAATTATTAGAAATTGCAGATAAGTTTGTGGAATTCATCGGTATTGATTTTTTTATTGATGATATTCATTTAACAGGCTCATTATCAAATTTTAATTGGTCTGAATATTCAGATGTTGATTTACACGTATTAGTAGATTTCAATGATTTTAATGACTCGAATAAAAAAGATTCGACGTCAATGAAGAAAATAATCAAACAATTCTTTGATTCAAAGAAAAACAATTGGAACTCGGAACACGATATAAAAATAAAAGGATATGATGTTGAACTTTATGTTCAAGATTCAAATGAAAAACATCTCTCGACGGGAGTTTATTCAATATTAAATAACAAATGGATAATTGAACCTAAAAAGGGTAAGGAGTTCATTGATGACCGCACCATTATGGAAAAGGGTCAAGAATATGCTGAATTAATAGATTCATTGGTTAAATCCTCAGAATCTGGAAAAGACGTTTCAAAGGACGTTGATGATGTGAAAACCAAATTAAAACAATTTAGACAATCAGGTCTCGAGAAGGGTGGGGAGTATTCTTATGAAAATTTAACCTTCAAATTACTTAGGAGAAACGGGTACATTGAGAAATTAATGAATATCAAAAAGGGGATTCAAAATAAGAAATTATCCGTAGCACAATAATAAACCATATTTTTTTTCATATATCTATGTATTTATATGATAAGAATAATTTCATTTAATAATATTAAAAATGGGAGATATAAAACCACTCGGTAGTGAAAAATTAAGCGGAGATGAGAAATTAAAGAGAATTCTCGAGCTTACCTACTATAACAACAATAATAATAAGAATGTTGCAACATCTAAGTCTGCAGAATATCTATCTGAATCAACAAAGTCAGGTTTATATGGTGTAGTCAAAGAAAAAGATGGGTACTACGTAAAAAGAGGTTTGAACGAAAATTCGTTAGACTATATCGGTGGTATGTTTATGAAGAATAAGAATAGATTCTCTTCATACGCTGAAGCTCTTAAAAGATTAGAACTTTTAAAAGGACAAGATAATTTACAAGAAGAAACAAAATATGTTTTAAAAACTGGTAAATCTGCACCTGCTGAGGTTGCACCGCCAGCACCTGCTGAGGTTGCTGCTGAAATGCCTCCTGCATTACCACCAGCATCTCCTGAAGGTGCGGCCCCTGATATGGGTGCTGCTCCTGATATGGGTGCGGAAATGGGTGCGACTCCTGATATGGGTGCTGAACCTGAAATGGGTGCAGAAATGGGTGCCGAACCTGAAATGGGTGATGAAGAAGGTGGTGACGATAAATTAAAAGTCGTTCAAAAGCTAACAGGTAAATTAGGTCAAAAAATTAGAGATATCCAAGATGATTTGGAAAGTGATGACATTAAGTACATTATCAATTCTGTTTTATCTGCAGTTAATTTAGATAAATTAGAAATGGACGATAAAGAAGAAATCCTAAGTAAGTTTGAAGATGAGGAAGATTTTGAAGGTGAAGATGGATTAGGTGGTGAAGAATTACCTTCTGAAATGCCAGCACCTGAAGCAGGTGATGAATCTGAATTGGGTGAAATGGATGGAATTGATGCGTTAGAAAATTTAGTTAATATGAGTTTTGATGAAGGTTTCGACGATTTCGATACTCAAGTACAACCTGAAGAATTGGGATTTGACGACGAAGACGAATTTGAAGATGAGGGTCCGGTAGGTCATCACGACGCGTTGGATTCAGATATTGATTTGGAAAAAGATAAGGTAAGAAAGAAAACAAAACATTTTGTTGAACCAGATAGTGAAGAAGATTTATACTTCAGACAAGCTTCAATGGATTCGGATAATTACGATAGTGATGCCGATATCTTTGGTGATGATGAATATGGTGATATGTTCAATTTTGATTTAAAAGAAGAGGACCCGATGGGTGACGAGTCAGAGTTGGAAAATTTATTCAACAAAGAATTGGAAATGGCTAAATCAATGGAAGACAATTCAATGGGTGACGAATCAATGGATGAGGTGATAACTAAAGAAGTTGATATCAATGAATTAACAGATATCATTAATAATAGTGTTAAAGAAACATTAAGAAAACACTTTGAACAATAATGTTTCTTTTATACATCAATGAGTTAGGACGAGACTATAAAGGTCAACGACAATACGAATTTATATTCGGTAACGATATTGATGTATTAATGGATGAATGGTTTATAATTCCATCTTCGGGTAGAGCAATTCCACCTGAATTAGAACAAATTAATTTAGTGGGTTTATTAAAAAACTCAGAATTAGAGTTAGATTTGGTTCAAAATTCAGATTACTTTGGAATGATAGACGCCGTAGATGGAATTGTTGCTTTAGGATGGGAACCTTTTGATATACATTCAGAAGAAAGACCTGAAAGAGTTTCATTTCATTTCGGTGAAGACATTGATAGTATCACCGAAAAATTGGAATCAAAGGGTTTAAGATTAATAAATGAAGAAATTAAATACAAATTTTAAAATGAAACGCAATCAAATTGTTGGTTTATTAGTTAAAGAAGGATTTTCACAATCAACTTTAGTTGTTATGTCAGATAAACAATTGGAAATGTTATCCGAAAGAATACTTGGTGAGCAATCCGTGAGTGGTAAAGGTAAGGTTAAAATGCCTGCAAATACACCTCCTGATAAAATTAAACAAGTTACTGATGGTGGGATTGACGTTGAGTTAACTGAAAAATTAGTTGGTAAACAAAAGAAATTAGATAAAAACCATAATGGTAAGATTGATGGTCAAGATTTCAAAATATTAAAAGGTCAGAAGAAAGAAGTTAAAGAAGAGTGTTGTCCAAAATGTGGAGTAGTTGGTTGTAAATGTGGTGACAAGAAGAAGTTGGATAAAAAGAAATTAGAGGATATTGATAAAAAAGAAATTAAAGAGTGGGTTGATTCTTTGGTAGAAAATGATTATCATTCATTAACAACTAAAGATGAAATTATGGAACTTATCAAAATTAAACTACACGAACAACCAGATGTAATGGAACCAGATATCGATGTAGAACCTGATATTGATATTGACCCTGATATTGATGCACCTCCATCACCTGACAAAGACCCTTTCATTGACCCTTGGCAAAATCCTGGTGAAGGACCCGACCCAAGACCTAAGTTCGAGAAAGGAAATGGTGGAAGTATGCCGGCCTTTATGGAATTTAAAAATA
>JACCDX011721545.1_pt1 | contig 10672 bp, 10 predicted proteins | sample 7449681 | NCBI WGS metagenome assembly JACCDX01 (sample SAMN15323450, study PRJNA562643) | freshwater metagenome | isolation source: river surface water | place: USA:Blue River Watershed | collected 2017-08-18
CTGGTGTATCCGCGATATTTGGTGCCCATGTCGATCGGTACTTTCAAATCGGCGAAGTGGTGGCCCAATCGGGTACCTTGGCCGCGTCATCGGATCGCTTTGATGTGGTGTTTTCAGGCCGGTCGGCACATGGCGCCCGTCCGCATCAAGGAGTGGACGCAATTGTGGTGGCGTCACAGTGGGTATCGGCAGTGCAAACCATTGCGTCTCGGGGGATTAACCCGGCGGAACCTGTTGTGATATCGATTGGAACCTTTAACGGTGGTACTGCGGCCAACGTGATTGCAGATCGGGTTATGCTATCGGGTACCATTCGAACGATCAGTGAGACCACCCGTGAAACCGTGTTTCGCCGCCTATCCGAATTAGCTAACGGAATTGCGACCGCCCATGGCGCGTTGTGCCAAGTACAGATTAATCGAGGCGTTCCGCCGATTGTGAACACTGCGCCGTACATCAACTGGTGTCAGACTGCAGCCACAATCCAGGTGGGAGAATCGGGGTTGCGGGCGTTACCGGTCCAAAACATGGCCAGCGAAGATTTTGCGTTGTACTTGCAATCGGTGGGCGGGGCCTTTATCCGAATCGGGGTGTGCGAACCCGGGGCTAATCCAATTCCGGCGCATTCACCCCAATTTTATGTGTCCGACGATGCCATTCCCGTTGGCGCTGGGATTTTGGCTCAAATTGGTCGGGTTGCACTTGATTATTTAAGGTTTTAGTCCATGAAAATCGGTTGGATTTTGGCGTGGAGTTGGGTTTGGGTCACGGCACTTTATGCAACGTCCCCAATGGGGCCCAGCTGGTCGGGATTTGTGCATGTTGATGTACCCGTTGCGGGGGATTTGGGAGTAAAAGACGGGTATTTTGGATTGCGAAATGCCCGATTTGATGCACGGCTTGGATTAAACTCGGATATGAACGCCCGGCTGAACGTGGACTATGGCGCTGGCACCGTGCGGATACAGGACGGGTATATTGATTTTGGGCTTGCGCCGGGATGGCGTGTACGGGTTGGTAAGTTTAAAGCGCCGATTGGATTAGAGTTGCTAGAGTCGCCTACCGACATTCCAATGATTGATACAGGATATGCCACCCTGATGGTTGCTAATCGAGATACCGGCATGATGGCCATGGGCACGGTGGGCAATTGGGACCTACAATTCGCGGTATTGGCCGGAGCATCAGATGGGGCGAGTCTAGACCGTGATGGGGATTCTGATCGGGCGATTAGTCTGCGGGCGCTGACCCGGTTGGCGCCAAACGATCTAGGGGGGGTGGGGTCGGTGTTTTGGGGTGTCGCAGGTAGTGTCGAGTCCCGATTTGGCGATGCTGCCGTGTCCCAATTAAGCACGTACCGAGTTGGAACCCGGCCTGAATTGCTTCGGTACAACAGCGGGGTAGTGGCAAACGGCGGATTTTATCGAATCGTCCCCCAAGTGATGGCGTTTATGGGTCCGTTTGGGGTGATGGCCGAGCATGCAATCTCGCGCCATACTATTTTGGGAAATGGTGATACGGTGGGGTTAACCCACGCTGCCTGGCAGGTGGTCACCCACTATTACCTAACCGGGGAATCTGCCAGTTATGATGCCGTCACCCCAATTCATCCCTACTCGCCCATTGAGGGTGGGGTGGGCGCGGTTGCCGTTACGGGTCGGGTTCAGCAAGTCAACGTTGATGCCGGGGCCCGGGCGTTTGGATCGGGTGTGCAGCAATCCACGTCGGTCACCGTTGGGGTTAACTGGATATGGCGGGATCATGTTAAGTGGATGGTGAACGCCGAAACCATCTGGAGCCAACCCTGGACTGGGACCTCCACCCAAACCCAATGGGTTGATTTGCGCCTGCAAATTGCGTATTAAAGTCACATGACGGTTGTATACGATGGTAAGAATCCCGACCATATCGACACGGTTGCCCAGTATATTCGGGACGGGTACGCGGTTGCGGTTCCGACGGAAACCGTTTACGGGTTAGCGGCAGATGCCACTCAGGCCGATGCGGTTGCATCAATTTACTCCATCAAAAATCGACCAGCTGGACATCCCCTGATTTTGCACCTGTCGGGGGTGAATCAATTGCAAAATTGGGCCGTCAATATTCCAGAAGTGGCCTTTCAATTGGCCCAACGGTATTGGCCCGGACCGCTTACGCTGGTATTGCAAAAAGCCCCGAGGGTGTTGGATGCCGTGACCGGTGGGCACGGTACCATCGCGGTGCGGGTTCCCAACCATCCCGTATTGCTGGCGTTGTTAACAGAGTTGGGCACCGGGTTGGTGGCCCCGTCTGCAAATCCTCATTTGATGTTAAGTCCTACTTCGGCCACCCATGTCTACACCCATCTGGCGGGGCGAATTCCGGCCATTTTAGACGGTGGACCATGCACGGTTGGAATCGAATCAACGATTTTGTCAGTGGTTGACCCAATGCATCCTCTGATTTTGCGTGAGGGCCCGATAACGGCGTCTGAACTCAGCACGTTTTTGGGCGTTCCGGTGGTTAAAAATGGGGATCCAACGGTGGCATCGCCCGGTAACATGGCCCGCCACTACCAGCCCCATACGCCGCTTTTGATTCGATCCACCCATCAAATCAAGGCCGAGTTGGACCGGGTGATTCAGGACTCGATTGGGCTGGTATCGATTACTGATTTTGGAATGGGGGATCGTTCGAATTGGGTCCGCTTGCCCGATACGGCTGACGGGTATGCAGCGGGGTTATATGCGGCGTTACACCAGCTGGATGGGGTGTTACAGGGAAACGGTCACATTTGGTTGGAAGCCCCCCCCGAGGGGTGGGAGGCCATTTGGAATCGGTTGGCGCGGATGGTGCCCCTCGCAAACGACAATCCGATTTTGTCAGAGCGCGCGCGCTATCAAAAGGACTGACGGAGTTTACGAAAGGGTGTGTTGCGCCCCCATACCGGGATATCCAGTTTAAATACCCGAGTCGCCCCGGTTCCGCTGTACCACACAATGTTGCCCCGTGGATCTGCTGCGATCGAGTGACCACTGTCGTTCACCATCACAACGGTTCGACCGGATTCAACCGCGCGAAGGGGCACGTACGCAGCATGTAATATTGGCCAGTTGGATTGTCCGAAATACCCCGTATTGGCCTGTACGATAATCAAGTTAGCGCCGCCAGCCACTAAATTTTGAGCTGGCAAATCAAATAAAATTTCGAAACAAATTAAGGGGCCGATGTTCATGGATGCGGCCGCATTTGGTAACACCCCGGTGCCAATATTGGCGGTTCCGGGTGTTTCAATAAATGGTACCGTAACGGTTTTGTGTCGATATCCATTGATGGCACCGTCACGGAGTAATACGGTAGCGCTAGCGGAAACAGCACGGTGAGTGGTAATGCGGCATTCTATCAAGATGGGATAGGGGGTTGCGGTTGATATTGCCAAGATTTTCTTGCCAACACCATGATCCTCAAATTCTCGTCCAAGAACGGCTTCTGGAAATACAATCAAATCCGGATGGAAATCATGGGCTTTTTGGGTGAGTTGCTTGATTAACTGAAGCCGATCATCCCGATACAGTGGGCTGGTCCCGATTGCAGCCAGCTGCTCCCAGTTGGTGTTGGTTTGGATTGCGCCGATCGCACTCACGATCCCGATCGGGACCCAGCGCACCAACCGTGTTTCCGATTGATCTAAGCCTGAGACGGCAAAATTGCTGCTCCATAGTAGCCACGATAGGGCGACCCAGCCGCCCCATGCGGCAAGTTGTAACATGACTGGTTGATCGAAAACCGTAATGCCGAGTGTAAGCGGAAACCGAAGCCACTTGTCAAATACAATCAACTCGGTGCTGGCCATAATGCCACCTGCCAAAAAAGGCCCGATCAATCGGATGGTTCGGACCTGGTTTGCCGTTACGACAGCCAATGTATAAATCAATGGGCCGACGATAACCAATAGCCAAATGGCAGAAAATGATACCGGATTATTAATATTGACTAGTAAATCAGGCGGAATAAATGCAAATAGCCAAATAAACAACACCTGTAGTGTCAGCCAAATCATGGCCAATTGACCACCGATCCGTTGTTTGGAAATTGCCACAATAATGGGTGAAAAACACACCAACGCGACCCATTGGATGTGACCCAACCGGGATGGAAAAGCAGACAGGGTTAGCGCGGTGCCAACCAGCCACCAAAGCCACATCCGCCCCCTAAAGCCGTTCATACCGTTCCAACGCGGCATCGTGTGCAATGCGATCAAAGATACCGTCATAGGTTTTGACCACTTTATCGGTAGTGGTGTCAATCAATAGCAGTTGCTTTTTATCGGCAGCCCTGACGGGGCCAGAATAAATGATCGCGGCCAAACGGTTGTGCCCCACATACCGAATCTCGGTGCAATCGATGTCCATGAATTGAATCAGTTTTCGGGTTTTAACATCCACAATGGCGACGCCGGTTTTACGGCCCTCGGGAAGGGAAATGGTACGGATATAGACCTTATTGTTGGCATGAACATATGTCATTCCCTCTGGAAATCCCGGCAATTTAAGCGAAGCGATGGGTTTAAAATCTGGGTATCGCACCCAATACAGAGTCGAGGCATAGTATTGTGCAGTGCCATACTTAACGCGCTGATCCACATTAGCAGCAACCAAAATGATATTGTCGCTGGGTATAATGCAAAGTTGCGGAACGGTCCAATAAAAAGGCCAGTGAGAGATTGTCACCGATTTCGCGTTCATATCAATTTTGGCTAACTGATTGACCGAGTCGATGGGGCGAATTTCTTTGTAATGCCCAAGGCCAAATACTTCGGCTGTAAACCAATAATTGTTTGAGTACGGGTCAAAATACGGGTTGCTGACACCCATGGCAGATTTTAAGGCAACTGTCTTTTCTATAATTCGGTTGCCTTTGTCAAACCAGGCAAACTCGTCGGAATCGCCGTAACTACCCCCTGTCCATACGCCATATCCTTTTTGACTCCAAAACATTGCAATTGGGTCATCAAATGGGGATTTGATGCGATCGATGGTGTTGTTGGGTCGCAATAGTCCAAACGTACCAAATACTCCACCCGGCGGACGGCAGTAAACAACTGGTAATGTATTAGCCAATTGCAGCCCCGGTGGTGTCCGAGCGTGAAAAATAAATATCCCCTTTGCGGAGTTTGGTCTTGTTGGATTCTAACGGAAAGGGCACAGCAGCTGACGACGCCGCGATACCGGCTACGTTTGAGTAGCGATCGGGGTTCGGGTTTAGTCTTGCGACCGCATTAATGGGTGGGTTGGATGCATCAAACGAATATTGATCCCGATAATCGCGATAGTGCGCGGCCAAGTCGTTGGCGTTCCAATATTGGTCGTTGTTGGTATACCCGGGTGCGGGCCGATACACCGTTTGACACCCGCCCTTCCAGCATTCTGTTTCACTGGTAAACTTGATGATTTCATCTCGAAACACATAAAGAACAACTGGAATAATAACTTCAAACGCAAGAGCCGGTGTGCCCAACATCACAATTAACAGAATCGCAGTGATCCATTTTTTCATGTTAGCGCACCTCCTTGGATGCAATGCGATCGACAAACGCTTCTAAATCCTGATCGGTTGCCTAGATAGTGGTATCGGATGGGTCCATCTGCCCGGTATCCCCAGTCAACATGTAGTATGCAATCACCGATGCTTCTAACGGTGTCATTTGGGGGGATTCCCCCTGCGCCAGATGCGGTAGATTGGCACGCACCACGTCTTGGGTCTGTTTGACTTGATCCCCGGTGAAATCGCGAGATGTTCCATTGAGATCGACCACTTGAGACATTACCTCGGCCACCTTGTCAGGCGACACCATGTCATCGGCCAATACTGTTATATCCCCCCCTTTACCCCGAACAACGGATTCAATCTCGGCAAATTGCTTGATTTTGTTTCGCAGGGAAAGCGACTTAGTTTGAATGGGCGTTTTTTCGTCGGATAAGGTGGTTCTGACGTGGTCAACAAAGTATTCAACGGCCGCTTCAGCAGAATCGGTGTCTTCAATGTTGGCTAGTTTTTGATCAAACGTGACCATGGTATTGGCCGGTGTTGCGTCAACCGATATATTCTCGCCGGTTGGTGTTAGCGTACTGCATGCAGATAGCGCGGTTGTGATGCAAATCGCTGCAATGGTCCGGTAGATGCCCCAATTACCACTGACCGGGCGTGAACCCCGTTTTGTATCGGAATTAAATTGGATCGTCATCGATAGTAACCCCTTGTTAGACAATATGAATGAGATTTTTTTGAATCATAATTTGTCTTTTATATAAAATAAATTATAATATTTTTATGACATTTTTTTTGTGTGTTTGAAAAAAAACTAAATTTTTTATTGAATAAGCAAGAATAATTTTTTTATTTATTAAACGTAATTTTTTTAATAAACTAATTTTTAAAAAAAGGCAATTGTCGGCATGACTCAAATCGGGCCATTTTGATAATTTTGCAAAATGGGGTATTGGTTGAGCCGACTGGCCGGTTAATCCGGTAACGTCGGGGATCGTCGACTGGAATCGCGTTGATTGCGAACGGTTTCGAGGCGGGCTTTGATGGGGGCCTCTGCGCCGATTGGGTTGGGGTGGTAAAACTGCGTCGATTCAGACCACAATGCTTGGCTAACCACCTGATTGGGTGCATCATGCGGGTAGTCGTAGCCTTGCCCGTTGCTTCGTAAATAATCGGGTACCGGTTCAATATTGCCGGCCTCAATCCATGCCATCGCCGCATTAATGGCCGTATAAGATGCATTGCTTTTAGGGGCTGACGCACAATAGGTGGTAACCAGGCCCAAGATAATTCGCACTTCGGGCATTCCAATTTTATCGCATGCGGTCACTGCAGCGTGTGCAAGTTGCAACGCGGTGGGGTCGGCATTGCCAATGTCTTCGGATGCAAAAATGATCAGCCGCCGGGCAATAAATCGTGGATCGTCTCCTCCTTTAAGAAGGCGCGCCAGCCAATACAGCGCTGCATCCGGGTCAGAGGCGCGCATGCTTTTGATGTACGCGGAGATTAAGTCGTAGTGGGCGTCGTCGTTATGGGCAACTCCGGTGTGTTGGGTAATCTGTTTGATATGTTCGGGTAAAACTTCGGGTTCGGCTAGCAAGTTGGCGTGTTCCACAATGTTCAGTAACCGTCGGGCATCCCCCTGTGAGATGGCCACAGCGGTTGCTTTGGCATCGGGTGACCAGGTGCCGGTGATGCCTTTTTCTAGCAAGACATTGAGGGCATCTTGGGTCAGTGCTTTCAATTCAAAAATGGCGCACCGAGATACCAGTCCAGGCACCACCGAATAATATGGATTTTCGGTAGTTGCACCAATCAACGTAATAATTCCTCGCTCGACACTGGGTAATAGTTGGTCTTGCTGGGTTTTGGTAAACCGATGAATTTCGTCAATAAATACAATCGGCCCGCCCACAAATTTTTGGGCATCTTTGACAATTGATTTAATGTCTGAAACGGTTGCCGATACTGCGTTTAACGGAATAAATGGCCGGCGTGTGTGGCGTGAGATTAACCGGGCAAGCGACGTTTTGCCACATCCCGGAGGGCCCCATACAATCAATGATTTTAACAAATCTTGCTCGATCATGGACCGAAGCGGTCGCCCAGGGGCTAAAATCTCGGTCTGTCCCACGTAGTCGTCAAAGGATTTGGGCGCCAATCGGTGCGCCAATGGGGCACTCATTAAAACAGTAAACTAATCAGGGTTGACCGTAATACTTCCATCACCAAAAAGGCAACCATTGGGGACAAATCAAATCCAGCCAAGGGGGGTAATAACCGTTGCAACGGTCTCAAAATTGGGTCTGACAATTGGTTAATAACGGTAACAGCTGGATGAAATGGATCGTGCGGAATCCAGGATAAAATCACCCGGGCCAACAACGCAAAATAGGCAATATTAAAAACAAAATCAATTAAACGGGCCAATATTGAAACGTCTTGAATCATGATGATAATTCCTGTGACCGAAGCATTGCGCTACGGATAACTTGTTCAAATTTGGGGTTGATTTGGGCATCGTTAAAGGTGGTCAGCCCGGCCAACGTGGTCCCTCCCGGTGACGTCACGTCAGCAATGAGGTCTTGATACGATTTCCCCGATGTTTGCAACATCCGCCCCGCACCCACCAACGTTTGCGCAAATAATCGAACCGCCACGTCAGCGGGCATACCGCTGTCGGCGCTGGCGTCAATGACACTTTGGCACAATTGGTACAAAAACGCGGGACCGCTGCCGCTAATTCCGGTTACAGCATCCATCCATGATTCGGGGCATTCAATCACATCCCCAATCGACTCAAATATCCGAAAAATCGCCACTTGGTCATCAGCCGAAACCCTGTCAAAGGTAAGGGCGGTCATGCCTTGTCCAACCGTACATGGGGTATTGGGCATCACCCGCACGATTCCGCAATCGGGGAATGTCCCTTGCAATTGGGTAATTGAAATCCCCGCCATAATGCTGACAATGGTGGGGCCGTTGTTTAGTATCATTCGGGGTAACCCTGAAAATCCTTGGGGCTTGATACACAATAACACCTGATCCGCCGATTGAACGGCCGTGTCATAGGATACTGCTGTTAACCCCAATGTGGCGGCAAGGGCCCGGCGACCCGGGTCACGTTCGACCACCAGGTGATCGCCAGACGGATTAGCCCCTCGCCAGATGGCTTCTGCCATCTTACCAAACCCAATGATGGCAAGTGTCATAGGCGATTTGAGTGGGCAATCAGGCGAACCGATCGCTTGGTCGATAGCATGCTCCAGGCCCATTCCAACATGACCACCACTTTGTTTCGAAACCCAACCAAATATGCAACGTGGATCAACGACCACAATACCCAGGCGATCAACCCCGAGAATTTTAAACCAAACACGAGTGCGACAGCTCGACCGTTTCCAATCGTGGCCATCGTGCCCTTGTCAAAATATAAAAACGGTGGGACTGCCGACCCCGAAATACGTTTTTTTAACGCGCGTGCCGCGTAATGCCCCTGTTGCATGGCCACGGGGCCGATTCCAGGTAAGCTATTTCCATTTCCATCGGGGGCTGCTGCGCAATCGCCCAATACCATAATGTTGGGATGCCCAGGAATCGTAAGCCGATCGTCTACAATCACACGCCCCATTCGATCGGTTTCGCAATCCAAGGTACTCACCAGCGGTGACGCCGCATTACCGGCTGCCCAAATGATGGTTCTGCTGGCAATCCATTCGTCACCCACTTGAATCCCGTCCGCTTTGATGTCGGTAACCATCGACTGAAGCCGAACGTCTACGCCCATGGATTGCAAACTTTGTTTTGCTTTTTCTGATAATGATTCGGGATAGGGCATTAACACCCGAGGGGCGCCTTCTATTAAAATCACACGGGTTTGCTCGGTGCTAAAGGATTTAAATTCATCGTGAATGGATTTTTTAACAATCTCGGCGATGGCACCTGCCATTTCAACCCCGGTTGGTCCGCCCCCAACAATGACGTAGGTTAGGTAGGGCTGCTGATCGTTGGGGTTGCTTACCCGCTCGGCGGCCTCTAGCGATGACAATATTTTTTCTCGAATGCGAACGGCATCTTGTAGCGTTTTTAAACCCGGGGCAATGGATTCCCATTCAGGATGGCCAAAGTACGAGTGCCGCGACCCAACCGCCACGACCAGGTGGTCGTAATGAACCCATGTCCCGTCGGACAGCGTTAAGGTGTTGGTTGCCTTTTGGATGGCCGTAACGTCGGCCATCACCACTTTAAGATTGGGTTGTCCCCGCAAAATTGATCGAAGCGGTGCGGCAATGTCTCGGGGGGACAATGTGGCGGTTGCCACCTGGTACAACAATGGTTGAAACAGGTGGTGATTGGTGCGATCAATCATGGTAATCGTAACGGGGGCATTTCGAAGTCCCTTTGCAACGTTTAACCCTGCAAACCCGCCACCCACAATCACAACATGTGGCAATGTCATGGTGTTATGCCTTTCCAAATCGCTTTCGGTCGTTTTCACTTAAATACAGTTTGCGAAGCCGAATTGATTTGGGGGTAACCTCAACCAATTCATCATCGTTAATGTACGAAATACATTGCTCAAGGCTCATCACCCTGGGGGGGATCAGCATAATCGCATCATCTGAACCCGAGGCCCGAACGTTGGTTAGTTTTTTGCCTTTTGCTGGGTTGACGACCATATCGTCTTCCCGAGAATTTTCCCCCACAACTTGACCTTCGTATACCTTTTCACCGGGGGGTAAAAACAATACGGCCCGTTCTTGTAAATTGCTTAACGCATAGGCATTGGTGGTACAGGCTTCTTTTGAGATTAACACGCCATTTTTTCGATTTCGAATATCGCCGGCATAGGTGTCAAATTCTAAAAATACGTAGTTCATGGTGCCCATGCCTTTGGTTTCAGTCATAAACTCGGATTTAAATCCAAGTAACCCACGGGTTGGAATTTTGTAACGCAGTCGAACCATTCCTTCATTGGGGGCCATTTCAAGTAGCTGGCCTTTTCGTCCGCCCAGGTTTTCGATGACTTTGCCCATATAGGTTTCGTCCACATCGATGGTCAGTTCTTCAAAAGGTTCAAGGCGTTTTCCGCCCTCTTCTTTATAAATTACTTTGGGTCGGGTGACTTGAAATTCGTACCCTTCCC
>JACCDX010389600.1_pt1 | contig 10671 bp, 12 predicted proteins | sample 7449681 | NCBI WGS metagenome assembly JACCDX01 (sample SAMN15323450, study PRJNA562643) | freshwater metagenome | isolation source: river surface water | place: USA:Blue River Watershed | collected 2017-08-18
AAATGGAAAAAGAGCCAGATGTAATTCTTTTTATTGATGAGATTCACACTATGATTGGAGCAGGTGGTGCTTCTGGATCATTAGATGCCTCAAATATGTTCAAGCCAGCACTTGCTCGTGGTGAAATCCAAATCATCGGTGCTACTACCTTAGATGAGTATCGTAAACACATCGAAAAAGACGGAGCTCTTGAAAGAAGATTCCAAAAAGTTACAGTAGAACCTGCTACATCTGAGGAGTCAGTTCAGATTCTTAATAATATTAAAGATAGATATGAACAACATCATAATGTTACTTATACAGAAGATGCTATCAAGGCTTGTGTTGAGTTAACAAATAGATATCTTACAGATAGACACTTACCAGATAAAGCAATTGATGCGTTAGATGAAGTAGGTGCTCGTGTTCACATTTCTAATATCAATGTTCCAAAAGAAATTACTGATATTGAAAAGAAAATTGTTGAAATTAAAGATAAGAAAAACGATGTAATTCGTTCTCAGAAATATGAAGAAGCGGCTCGTTTGCGTGATGTTGAACGTCAACTCAATGCTGACCTTGAAACGGCTAGAAAATCTTGGGAAGAAGAACAAAAAAATCATCGTCAAATTGTAAATGAAGAAGCAGTAGCTGAAGTAGTTTCAATGATGTGTGGTATTCCTTTACAAAAGATTTCACAAAATGAGAATGACAAATTGGCTAAAATGCCTGAAAGTATTCAAGGTAAAGTCATTGGTCAAGATGAAGCAGTCGCTAAAATTGTTAAAGCAATTCAACGTGGTCGTGTTGGTCTTAAAGACCCTAATAAACCAATCGGTTCATTTATGTTCTTAGGACCTACTGGTGTTGGTAAAACACAATTAGCAAAAGTATTAGCTAAGTATCTTTTTGACTCAGAAGATTCTTTAATTAGAATTGATATGTCAGAATATATGGAGAAATTCGCAGTATCTCGTTTGATTGGAGCACCTCCAGGATATGTTGGACACGATGAAGGTGGTCAATTAACAGAGAAAGTTAGACGTAAACCTTATTCAGTTGTCTTACTTGATGAGATTGAAAAAGCACATCCTGAAGTATTTAATTTACTTTTACAAGTTCTTGATGATGGTCAGTTGACTGACTCACTTGGAAGAAAAGTAAACTTTAAGAATACTATCATTATTATGACTTCTAATACAGGTTCTCGTCAACTTAAAGAGTTTGGTACAGGAGTTGGATTCTCTACAAAACATAAAGAGAGTCAAAAAGATGAGGAGTCAAACGCTGTAATCGAAAAAGAACTTAAGAAGAAATTTGCTCCAGAATTCTTAAACCGTGTTGATGATGTTGTTATGTTTAATTCTCTTGAAAAAGAAGATATTAATAAGATTATCAAAATTGAGTTGGATGGTTTAATCCAAAGAGTAAAATCAATGGAATATAATCTTGAAATCACAGATAGCGCAATTGAGTACATCGCTTCACAAGGCTTTGATCCTCAATATGGAGCACGTCCACTTAAGAGAGCAATTCAGAAGTATGTAGAGGATGTTCTTACAGAAGAAATTCTACAATCTAATCCAGAAAAGAATTCTCTTATGATATTAGATTATAATTCTGAAGATGATAAAATGGTAGTCATTTTAGAAAAGAAGAAAAAAACCACTCGTAAGAAGAAAACTGAAGAGTAAAAATTAAAAGAGAGAGTAACTTCTCTCTTTTTTTTTATATAATATTTGTGAAACATTGTGATAATTTTTTAAAAATTAGTGATACCGATATCTCTCAAAGATTAATAGACGAACATCTACATCTTATAGATGGATTTACTGATTTACCAGTTTCTATTATTTTTTATTTAGAAGGTGATAAATTAAATTCAAGCAGTGTCAGTTGTTTAAGTATAGGTTTTTCAGACTTTGATGATATGATTTCACAAATTAAAAAGTTAAGAAATTATAACCATATTATTTTTTATCAAGTAAAACCTTTTTGTATGAGAATTGCAAAAATACCACTATCATATGACATCTTAGGATTTAATAGTAGAGTCAAAAGAAGAGAAGAAAAATTAAAACAACTATTGAATGATTAATTATAAAACTATTAAAGATTTTAATGGTGACTCACCTGAAGGTAAACTTTTGTTGGCAGCTATTGCTGTTCTTACATCAGTTGATCACGAAGATATTAAATCTTGTAAATGGGGTGGAATGACACATCCAGACACTGCGATGGAACAAATAGTTGAACTTGCTAACAAAATATTCTATGAGGAAGAATGGAAATTAGAACAAGAACGAATAAAAAGAGATAATAAAATTAATTCAATTATAAATGAATAAAGAATCTAAAATTTATGTAGCCGGTCACCGAGGAATGGTTGGATCAGCAATAGTTAGAAAACTAACTGAGTTAGGTTATACAAATATTATAACAGCTCCAAAAAATAAATTAAATTTATTAGACCAATCAGAGGTAGATAATTTCTTTCAGAAACAAAAACCAGAGTATGTTTTTTTAGCAGCGGCTAAAGTTGGTGGTATAAAAGCCAACAGTGACTTTAAGGCTGATTTTATCTATGATAATTTAATGATACAAACAAATGTAATTAGAGCTTGTAAAGAGCATGATGTTAAAAAGTTATTATTCTTAGGTAGTTCTTGTATTTATCCAAAATTGGCACCACAGCCAATAAAAGAAGATTATCTTTTAGATGGAAAATTAGAACCAACAAATGATGCTTATGCTATTGCTAAGATTGCTGGTATTAAAATGTGTCAATCATTTAATCAACAATATGGTACTAATTTCATTTCAGTAATGCCAACTAATCTTTATGGTCCTAATGATAATTATGATTTGAATAACTCGCATGTTCTTCCGGCTATGATTCGTAAGTTTCACGAGGCAAAATTAAAAAATAAAGAAAGAGTTGAAATTTGGGGAACTGGTACTCCAATGCGTGAGTTTTTATATGTAGATGATCTAGCAGACGCTTGTGTTTATTTGATGATCAACTACAACGATTCAGAAATAGTTAATATAGGAACTGGAGAAGATATAACAATTAAAGACTTAGCTTATTTAGTTAAGGAAGTAGTTGGTTTTGAAGGTGATATTTATTTTAACACTGAAATGCCTGATGGTACACCAAGAAAACTTTTAGATGTTTCTAAATTAAAAGAACTTGGTTGGACTTATAAAACATCCCTTAAAGAGGGAATACAAAAAACATACTTAGATTATGTCAGTAAATAAAAAAGCTCTTATAACTGGTATTACTGGAATGGATGGTTCACACTTAGCTGAACTATTACTTGATAAAGGTTATGAGGTTCATGGTATTATTAGAAGAACATCAACTTTCAATACAGATAGAATTGATCATATCTTTGATAAATTAAAATTACATTATGGTGATGTAACAGATCCATTAGTTATTTCAAATATTATTTCTGAAATTCAACCAGATGAGGTTTATAATTTGGCAGCTCAATCACATGTGAAAGTGTCTTTTGAGATTCCATATTACACTGCTCAAGTTGATGGACTTGGAACTCTTGTGATATTGGATGCGGTTAGAAATCACTGTCCAAAGGCAAAAGTTTATCAAGCATCCACATCTGAATTATATGGTGGTATGGGTTATAATATGCCAGAAACTGGATATACAGAAGAATCAAAAATGCATCCAAGAAGTCCCTACGGTGTTGCAAAATTATACGGTTTATGGATTACAAAAAACTATAGAGAATCTTATAATATGTTTATTTGTAACGGTATACTTTTTAACCACGAAGGTGAAAGAAGAGGTGAAACATTTGTAACGAGGAAAATTACACTAGCATTATCCAATATTAAAAAATCTATTGAAAATGGCGAAGACTTCCAAACACTAAAATTAGGTAATCTTTATTCTAAAAGAGACTGGGGATATGCTAAAGACTATGTTAGAGGTATGTGGTTAATGTTACAACAAGATACACCAGATGACTATGTGTTAGCAACTAACGAAACATACTCAATCAAAGAGTTTGTAGAACTTGCTTGTAAAGAATGTGGTTGGGATATAAACTGGGTTGGTGATGGTGTAAATGAGAAAGGAATTTTAGATAATGGTTTGACTATTATAGAAGTAAGTCCAAAATATTATAGACCAGCTGAAGTAGATATACTTTTAGGAGACTACTCAAAGGCTAAAGAAAGATTAAATTGGATTCCTGAAGTAAAACTTCCAGAATTAGTCAAAATCATGATGCAAAATGATATTAAAAATATAAAGTAAATATGATACATATTTTATGGTGTACACTTAGACCTTCACAGTTTATTAATATGCACAAAGAGTGGATTAATAGAGCAGATAATTCAGAAAATATACAAACTTATGTTGCTGTCAATTGGGAGCAACACGCTAACGAGTTGAGAGACTACTTAAAGAAAAATTATCTTATAACACTTAATACTAATCGTATTGGTGTTTGTTATCCATCCTACCAACTATCTTCTAATTTAGGAGTCAAAATGGGTCAGTGTAAAGATGATGATATTGTAGTTTTTGCCTCAGATGATTTTTTAGCACCACAAGGTTGGGACACATATCTTGTTGAAAAATTAAAAGATAAAACAACTGCTTTGTTTGTGAGAGATGGTTATCAATTACCAGACTCTTCTAATATGTTACATCCTGCAATCACAATTCCAATTATGACTTATGGTTGTTTGTTAAAAATAAATAGAGCAATTTATCACCCAGCTTACAATCATATGTTTTCAGACTGTGAACTTTATCTTACACTAAAAGATATGGATTTACTTTATGATGATAGGTTAAATGATTCTACTACCTTTGAGCATTTACACTATGCTGCTGGTAAAAGAAACGCAGATCAAGCAGACCAGGCTTATAATAACAAATGGCAAGAGGATGAAGTTATGTGGAATAAAAGAAAAGATATGTCAGTTGAAGAAAGAATTTTAGTACCATGAGAAAAAAAATTAAAATAGATTTCACAGATTTCTGGGGTGGATTTGATAAAACTAATAACTACTTTTACAATTTACTAAAAGATGAGTTTGATATTGAAATATCAAATAATCCTGATTTTTTATTCTTTTCTGTTTTTGGTAATCAACATCAAAACTATCGATGTAAAAAGATTTTTTATACCGGTGAAAATGTCGCACCACCTCTGGGTTATTGTGATTGGTCATTTTCTTTTGATTATTTAGATGATATCCGTAACTATAGACTACCACATTATTTATTATATGATGGTTATTATGAATTAGAAAGAGAAAAGATAATTGATAATAGTTTATCCAATCGTAAGTTTTGTAATTTTATTGCTTCTAATGGTAATTGTCAGGAAAGAAATGGATTTGTTGAGCTTTTATCAAAATATAAAAAGGTAGATTGTGGTGGTCGTTGGATGAATAATATTGGATATGCTGTTCAAGATAAAAGAAAATTCCAATCTGAATATAAATTTTCTATAGCATTTGAGAATAATGCGTATAGACCTCAATTTCCTGGATACACAACTGAGAAAATTATGGAACCTATGACAGTAAATTCAATGCCAATATACTGGGGAAATCCAGAAATTTATAAAGAGTTCAATACTAAATCTTTCGTAAATTTTTATGACTTTAACAATATGAGTGAAATGATTGACTATATTATAGAACTCGATAAGAATGATAACTTATATTTAGATAAGTTAAGAGAACATTGGTTTGTTAATAATGAAACACCAACTAATAATAAGATAGAAAATATAAAATCTTTCTTATATAAAATATTTAATAATTAAATGACTGGATTAGTAGTAGCTAGATACAATGAAGACATAAAGTGGTTAGAAGAATTTAAAGATTTTAATATTCACTTATACAATAAAGGTGAAGATGAATTAGTAAATTCGGTAAAACTACCAAATGTTGGAAGAGAAGCACATACATATTTAACACATATAGTTAATAATTATGATAATCTTGATGATGTCATAATTTTCACACAGGGAAATCCTGACCACGCCTCTGATATAAATGAATTCAGAAGCTTAGAAAAATTTAGTGGTTATAAAACATTTGTTGAGTATTATGGAAATATGACTGATGGTGAAATAATATCTAGAAAGAATCAACCAGGTGCCTACTGGATGGCATTTTCTCAAAGAAGTCAAATAACACCAAGTGTTGTTTATAAGTTTCTATATGGAAAAGAAATTCCTAACTGTTGGGTTGCTGTTTGTGCAATTTTTGCGGTAGACAAAGAAACAATATTAAAACACCGAAAAGAAAAATACCAACAATTACTTATGTTATTTGATAGACCAGATTTTAACTGGATGGCTTATGTTCTTGAATATAGTTGGACACTTATGTTCACTAAAAATGGATTCACAACTGAGGAGGTCGGTGACAAAATTATTTAACTAAATGAAAAAAATTATAGTATTTTCGATATGGGGTGATAATTTACTTTATTGGACTGGAGCGTTGGAAAACATAAAACTCGCTAAAAAGTTTTATCCAGATTGGATTTGTAGATTTTACATAGACTCAAATTGTAAAAAAGAACTTATAGAAACTATTTCTGGAGATAATGTTGAAGTTATTTTAATGAATTCATCTAATTATGATTATAGTAATATTTCACCAAGATTCAATCACTCTGGTTTATTTTGGAGATTTTTAGCCTTATCTGATGAATCAGTTGATTATGTAATTTCTAGAGATTGTGATTCTAGAATTTCTAAGAGAGAATCAGATGCTGTAAATGAATGGTTGGAATCAGGAAAAAGGTTTCATATTATGAGAGATCATCCTTATCATAGAGTACCTATATTAGCTGGTATGTGGGGATGTAAAAGAGAATTACTATCAAATATCAAAGAAATACTTAACTTCTGGGAAACTTATCCACATAAAGGAGTTTTTCATGCTGAAGACCAAGACTTTTTAGGACAATTAATTTACCAATTAGTAAAAAATGATTGCATAGAACACTCTGAGTTTAATATATCATATGGTAATGAAATAAGAAATTTTCCAAATAAAAGAGTAGATTATGAATTTATAGGTGATGTGTTTGATGAAAATAATAATAGAAATCCAGATTACTGGGTATTAATAAAAAATATAGAAGGTTAAATGAAAATAGATAAGATATTATTTATTAGTGACTCAAATGTTAATTATTTGAGCTTTTGGAATTCAGTTTCCAAGTACTACAAAAAAAGATTCAATTTAGATTGTAAATTGTTCTTCATCGGTGAGAAAACTGAAGAAAATGAACAATTCCTATCAGAAGAATATGGTGAGGTAGAAGTGGTGAAACCCCTTGAAAATGTACCTATCATTATTCAAAGTTTATGGGGTAAATTTTGGTTTACACAGACTGAACCAGATACAAATTGGTTAATTGGTGATATTGATCTTTACCTTCTAAATAAAGACTATTTTGAATACTGTATGTCTATTATTCCAGATGGTACTTATGCTCATATTAATGCAAACGGTTATAAAGATGGTAATTGGTGGGAAAGGCCATTGACTGGAATTCCTGGTTACTTTCACTGTGGACCAGGTAAAAAGTTTAAGGAGTATTTAGAATTGTCAGATTCTTTTGAGGAGGATTGTCTTTATATTTATAATTCTAAAAAGTATGGTATACTTTACAATGGATTGATTCAACATGAAGACCAAGCTCCACAAAGAGTAAAAGATAAAAAAGAATTTGGATTTATTTGTTGTGAAGAAAACTTGACAACAGAAAGATTAAAAAGATATAAAGACCAAATAACTTCAATTACTTATCCAACAAATTTAGTTAGAATTGAAACACCTTATGCTCTACATGGTCAATCTACACCTGATGATTTTGACTTCACGAGAATTTTCAATCCTCAACACAAACCTTTTTATATAGATTTTCATGCACCAAGACCATATACGACTTTTGGTGAGAGAATAGAAAAAATTTTAGATAGCTTTTATGAGTAATAGTATATATCAATGGTGTGGTAGATTTGGTAATAATGTTCAGCAAATATCAAACGCTATATTTTTCTGTAAGGAAAATTCATTAAAATTTCAATCACCAGATAATGATTTGATAAATCCATTTACTGTAAGTTTTGGAGAAGATTATTGCAGAGCTGGTCTCTATTTTTTTCATGTTCCAAGTAAATTAGGTTCAGGAGTTCCGGATTACACAACTGGTGATATTCCACTTTTATATAAACAAAGAAGAGATATTTGTAGAGAATACATTTATCCTAATCTTAAAATTAACTTTGATAACATAAAAGTTTTAGATGATGACACTGTGGTAATGCACATTAGAAGTGGTGATATTTTTTCTAGAAGAAATTACTACTGTTCAGTTGTATCAAATTACTTACAAAATCCACTATCTTTTTATAATAAAATAGCAGATAATTATAACAAGGTTATAGTACTTACTGAGGATTATAATAATCCGGTAATATCAGAGTTAGAGAAAAATCCTAAAGTTGAGATTAGAATATTAAGTGTTAGTGAAACGATAGAAGTTATGTTATCAGCTAAGAATGTAGTAACTTCAGGGGTTTCAAGTTTTCCAATTGCTTGTGTTCTTTTATCTGAAAACATCAAAAAATTATACTGCTCAAACTTATATGTAGATGAGATACTTAATCCTAAAGACTTACTGAAGACAAATGTTGATGTTGAGTTAATAACAATTGATACTGAAAGGTATATAAAATGGAATGAGTGGCTTAACACAGATGAGCAAAGAAAAATAATGATAGATTACGTTTTGTAATAAAAAATTAAAATAAAAAAATATGAAAATTCTTATATCGGATATTTATTTAGCTGGAAAAGACAATTGTGATTGGAAAGATGGATATGAACTTTATTACGCATTTCAGAGTTTAGGATATCAATGTGATATCGCTGGTAAAAATGGAATAATACCAGAAACTGAAATACCAAACATAGCACATAATTATGATTTAATTATTATAACTGAAAATTATCCACAGTATAGTAATTGGCAGTGGTGGAATTGGAGAGAAATAAAAACTCCTAAGTTATTTTGGGCAATAGATACACATCTAATCGACTTCACTGACTTTATTAATTATCATAAAATTGATTATGTTGCTTTTAACAACAAAAGAGATATAGATAAAATGATAACTCCTGCTAAAAAATTCTGGTTACCATACGGTATTTCTAAAAAACACTATGGTGTTGATTATGAAACAGAAAAAGTACATGATATATCTTTTATTGGTGGGTTGAATCCAGATAGACAACACTATATTGACAAATATGGAATAAAACACTTTCAACTTTATGGACCGAATTATGTAAGAGAAATGCAAAAATCTAAGATATGTTTCAATAAGTCAATGTCACACGACTTAAACGCCAAGAACATGGAAATCATAGGTTCTGGAACTTTTATGTTATCAAATATTAATGAAGACTTTTTACAATTTATGGACTATAATGATAGTATAAAAGAAATGATGTATGTTGATGACATCGACTTAGATAATAAAATAAAGTTTTATCTTGAGAATGATGAAAAGAGAGAAGAGATTGCTAAAAAGGCTAGAAACTACATCTTTGAAAATCACTCATATGAGAAAAGAATGGAATATTTAATAAACAATTTATAAAAAAAATTACAAAAATGAACAGAATTATTTATCTTCTAAAAAATGACCAAAAAGAAATAGGTATGTTATTTAAAAGTTTGGAACTTTTAAAAACTAACTTTCTTCCAAGAAACAACTATCCAATTTACATTCTACATGATGAACCAATAAGTGATGAAATATTCCAACAGTTAAAAAACTACTCTGGTATTGATTTTACGACAGTACTTATTAGTTTTGAGACTGATGATTATAAATCAAAAACAATCGGAGTTCCCGATCAAATTATGGTTCCTGGAATTGACAGAGGATTTGGTATAGGCTATCGACATATGTGTAGATTTTATTCTTATGGTATGTATCTTATACCTGAATTACAAGATACAAACTATTACTTAAGATTAGATTGTGATTCTTATTTCACAAAACCGGTAGAGTTTGATATTTTTAGACACATGGAAGATGGTGGTTACATATATGGATATAATCATGTAACAACTGACAATCCACTTGTATCACAAGGACTTTGGGAAACTAGTAAAGAGTATTCTAAGAGTGTTGATGTAATTAAAGTACCAATTGATGAGATTAAACAGTATAATGTTTACTATACAAATTTTGAGATTGCTAAATTTAACTGGTTCAGTCAATCGGGTTATAAAGGATTCTTTGACCATGTCGATAGTGAGAATGGAATATACATTTATAGATGGGGTGACCATTGTATTAAATATTTGGGAGTAGAGATGTTCTTAGAAGATAATAAGAAATGTCATCTAAACCTACCTTATCACCACGGAAATATATACAATATAAATGACTTTCAACAATTTATTAATAGGTAATACATCTCAGCTATCACAATATTTCCCTGAGGATAACTTTGTCAAAATTTCATCACGAAATATTGATTATGATTATATATGCTCGCAAAATTGGAATAGAGTTTATATTTGCTTTGGTGAATCTAGAAAGTTTATTACAGATATAAAATTACATGATGATATTAATTTTTACTTAACAC